>OGYQ01001563.1_pt1 | contig 11233 bp, 13 predicted proteins | sample 1576641 | NCBI WGS metagenome assembly OGYQ01 (sample SAMEA3541476, study PRJEB24748) | human gut metagenome | biome: human gut; feature: human-associated habitat; material: faeces | place: China | collected 2012
AAAGAATGGAAACTTCAGATCCATTGAACTTTCCGGGTTACAAGAAGAAACTGGAACGTCAGAAATCTGTAACGAATATGGATGAGGCCGTTATCACTGGAAAAGGTGAAATCGGAGGCAAAGAAGTTGTGATCGCCGTTATGGGAGCTGATTTCATGATGGGAAGCATGGGAGAAGTAGTAGGAGAAAAGATCACCCGTGCAGTTGAGAGAGCAACAGAGATGAGGCTTCCGGTCATTATTTTCACATGTTCCGGAGGAGCCAGAATGCAGGAAGGAATCATTTCTCTGATGCAGATGGCAAAGACTTCAGCAGCTCTTCGAAAACATGATGAGGCCGGTCTCCTTTATATTACGGTTCTTACAGATCCGACTACAGGCGGTGTCACTGCAAGTTTTGCCATGCTTGGTGATGTCATCCTGGCTGAGCCGGGAGCGCTGGTTGGATTCGCAGGACCTAGGGTTATCGAGCAGACCATCGGACAGAAGCTGCCGGAAGGATTCCAGAGATCAGAATTTCTGCTGGAGCATGGATTTGTTGATAAAATCGTGGAACGTAAAAATCTTCGCAAAGTATTGAATACGATTATAAGGAGTTGTGAATATGAGCAGTAATTTTACACCTTGGGAGAGGGTGGAAATATCCCGATCACCGGAACGCCCAACCAGCCTTGATTACATTTCTACGATTTTTGACCGTTATATGTCTCTTCATGGAGACCGTCTCTATGGGGATGACAAAGCTGTCGTAGGAGGACTGGCTTCCATCGGTGGAAGAGCAGTTACAGTCATTGGACAGCAGAAAGGACGTTCCACAAAAGAAAATATTATGAGGAATTTCGGAATGCCTCTGCCGGAAGGATATCGAAAATCTCTGCGCCTGATGCGCCAGGCAGAAAAATTCCACAGACCGATCATTCTGTTTGTGGATACTCCGGGCGCTTTCTGCGGAATCGAAGCAGAAGAGCGGGAAGTAGGAGAAGCAATCGCGAGAAATCTGTTTGAAATGTCAAATATGAAAGTGCCGATTCTTTCTATTATGATCGGAGAAGGCGGAAGCGGAGGAGCCATTGCCATGGCAGTGGGAAATGAAGTGTGGAGCATGGAAAATGCGACATATTCTGTTTTGTCTCCGGAAGGTTTTGCTGCAATTCTCTGGAAAGATGGAAACCGTGCTTCAGAAGCGGCAAAAGTAATGAAGATTACGGCTCAGGATCTGAAAGAACTTGGTGTTGTGGAAGAAGTAATTGAAGAACAGGAACCGGCGTGCATTGATAATATTCTGGAAATTTCTGAAAAAATGAAAGGCATGATCTGTGATTTCCTGGAGAGATACGATAAAATGACTCCGGAGCAGATTGTTAATCAGAGATATGAAAGATTCCGTAAATTCTGATTAAAGGGAATAAGGATCATTTAATACAGTTTGATAAAAGACAAAAAAAGTTCAGACATGATGTCTGAACTTTTTTTGTCTTTTACACATCTACCAGAATAACGTTTGTCATTTCACTGATGGAATCATAGATTGGTTTTGGAAGATCGCTGTCGGTGATGAAATAATCGATATCTCTCCAGCTCGCGTACTGGATCAAAGCGGAAGTTGACGCCTTGGAACTGTCAGAGATAACAACATTTAATTTGGAATTAGGGATAATGGCCTGTTTTGTCTGAGCATCTGCAAAAGCAGAAACAGCCGGGCCTTTATGCTGTTCAAATCCGTTAGTTCCAAGGAAAGAAACAGCGACTTTCAGATTGTTGATAAAGTTAGTTGCCTGGAATCCTTCTGCGGACATATTGCCGGAGTTCAGCTGCCCTCCGGTTATGATCGTTGTGTTGTCACTGTTGATCAGAACATTGGCAGCGCTTAAAGAACAAGTGACGATCGTACATCCGGAACGCTGACTCAACAATTTTGCCATATGAACGATCGTACTCCCGGCGTCCAGGTAAATAACTCCTGTCGGCGGGATAAAATCCAGGGCTTTTTCACAAAGCTTGATTTTAATATCTGCATCTTTATTAATTCTTGTTTCTATCGGAACAGTTCCAAATTCATACATGGAAGTTGCACCGCCGTGACTTCTCTGTGCAGCGCCGATTTCGTTCAGATAAGACAAATCGCGGCGGATCGTCTCGCGGGAAACCTGAAATTGTTCAGCCAGCTGTCCGATTTTCACACTGCCGTTGTCATGCAGCAGTTTTAGTATCTCTTTTTGCCGCTCAGCGGCGATCAATTTGCCCATATAGTATCTCCTTCCTGATATTATAAGTTTATTTTACAGCATGTGAATGCACAGGTCAACGTGTACAATTCCCGATTATCCTCAAAAAGTCACAAAATGCAACATTAATATTGACAAATGTGGCAAAATGAATTATTATAACAGCATAAAACAACAAAATAACACATAAAATCACACAAAAATGCATTTAAGGAGGAATAAAGGATGGAGGCCCAGAAATTAAAGATCATTACAAATGAACTGTCAAAATATGCAGACAGGGTAAAAGAGGAAGAGATACAGGCTGCAGCGGATCTTATGATATCGGCAGATAAGATTTTTCTGGCGGGAGCAGGACGTTCAGGACTGGCTGCCAGAGCGTTTGCAAACCGGCTGCTTCATATGGGGTTTGATGTGCACTTTGTGGGAGAGATTTCCTGTCCGCCGATCAGAGAGAATGATGTAATCGTATTAGGATCCGGTTCCGGAACGACAAAAAGTCTGATTGTCATGGGAGAGAAAGCGAAAGATGTGGGAGCGAAAATCATGACGGTTACAATGTTTCCGGATCATACGATTGGTGAAATGGCAGATGTCATTGTGAAAGTTCCGGGATCTACTCCAAAGAAAGCGGCAGGTGAAGAAAACCCGGCACAATCTGTACAGCCGATGGGAAATCTTTTTGAACAGCTGAGCTGGCTGACTTATGACAGTATTATTATGGTTTTAATGGATAAGCTTGGACAGACAAGCGAAGAGATGATGGAACGTCATACAAATTTGGAATAAAGGAGTTTCAAAATGCAGAGATTTGTAAATGATCCGGATTATATTGTGGACGATATGGTGAAAGGCTTTGTGAAGGCTCATGAAGATCTGATCGTGAAATCTGAGAAAAATGACAGAGTGGTGAAATATAAGAATGCGCCGGTAGAAGGCAAGGTCGGGTTGGTAACCGGAGGGGGAAGCGGACATGAGCCGGCGTTTCTTGGATATGTAGGAGAAAATATGATGGATGCGGCTGCGGTCGGTGAGATTTTTTCCTCTCCATCTGCTCAGACATTTTATGATGCTTTCCTGGAAGCTGACGCCGGAAAAGGAGTTGCCTGTCTTTTTGGAAATTATGCCGGTGACAATATGAATGTTAAAATGGCAATTCGAAAAGCAGGAAAAAAGGGTGTGGAAGTAAAAATGGTTGCTGCCACAGATGATATTTCTTCTTCTCCAAAGGAAACAAAGGAGAAACGTCATGGCATCGCCGGCGGTGTGTTTATGTGGAAAATCGGAGGAGCGAGAGCGGCTCTCGGCGGCAGTCTGGATGAGGTGATTCAATCTGCGCAGAAAGCGGTGGATGCCACAAGAAGTATCTGCGTGGGACTGGAACCATGTACGATTCCGGCGGTAGGACATCCTAATTTCAATATCGAAAATGGAAAAATGGAATTTGGGATTGGACATCATGGGGAGCCGGGAATGAATGTTCAGGAACTGGAGTCTGCAGACAAAATCGCAGATCAGATGACGGAAGCGGTCTGTGAAGACCTGGAACTGGCCAGAGGAGATGAAACAGCGGTCATCTTATCGGGACTGGGAGCGACGCCGGTGATGGAACAGTATGTATTATATGGCAGGGCAGAAAAGTATCTGGAGCGGAAAGGCATCCATGTTTATAGAGCGTTTGTAGGAAATTATGTTACATCGCTGGATATGAATGGTGCGGCTCTGACGATCATGCGCCTGGATGATGAATTGAAAGAACTATTGGATTATGAGGCTGGATGTCCTGGCCTGACAGTAAAAGCAAAATAAAATCAGGAGGAAGAAACATGAAGGCGGTACATTTTGGAGCAGGAAAGATTGGGCGAGGTTTTATTGCGGAATTGCTGCATGACACCGGGTACGAAATAGTATTTGTAGATGTGAATGAAGCAGTGAATCAGGAATTAAATCAGTACCATAACTACTATCTGTATGTGATTGAAGAAGATTATAAGAGAAAGGAGATAGATAAAGTTTCCGCCCTCTCCCCGGCTGCGCAGCCGGAAGAAGTGACAACAGCCATTGTGGAGGCGGATCTGGTGACAACAGCAGTGCTGGCAGATAATTTTCCTAAGATTGCCGGAAATCTTGCAAAGGGTCTCAAGGCAAGACTGGATGCAGGAAAAGAGAAGATCAATGTAATTCCATGTGAAAACGCAATTTTATGCGGAGATATGCTGAAGAAAGAAATTCTTGCCACAGGTATTCTGACAGAGGGGGAGCTGGATCAGATTGCATCAGTGCCGAATACGGCAGTGGATCGAATGGTATTTGGAACAGACCGTGACGGAAGAGATGGAATCGAAATTGGAAAAGATCATGAGCTGGTAATTGAAAAAGAGAAACTTACGGATCCGGAAAAGGAACCAATCAAAGGAGCTGAGTATACAGACAATCTTCAAAAATTTCTGGAAAGGAAATTATATGTGATCAACTGCGGCCATGCATGGTCTGGATATATGGCGCATTTAATGGGATATAAGATCATTCAGGATTATTTTGCGAAAGAAGAAAATGTAGAGATGACAAGAGCCGTGATGAGAGAAGTGGCTGCTCTTGTGGAAAAGAAACATGGGTTTACTCATCAGGAAATGGAAGATTATGTGAATTTTGCACTGAACCGTTTCCTGACACCGGGAATTACAGATACGGTGGAGCGAATTTCCAGAGCGCCGATTCGGAAACTTGGGGCAGATGACCGTCTGGTGGGACCGGCTTCTCAGTGTGAAGAACTGGGACTTCCAAATGAATTGCTGTTAAAAGGAATTGCGGCAGCATTTCTATTTGATGTAAAAACAGATGAACAGTCTGTGGAACTGCTTTCCTATGTGAGGGAACATGGAATTGAAAAAGCAATCCCTCATTTTACCGGAATTCAGGAAGGAAGCAGGATGTTTGCGGAGATTGTAAAAAATTATAACGAATTAAAGAAACAGTATAAATAACATAATGATATTTAAAAGATCAGGAGGAGAGAATCATGAAATTACAGTTGGCTTTGGATGAAATGAAAATGGACGCAGCGCTGGAAATGATGGAGAAGGTAAAAGATTACGTAGACATTATTGAAATCGGAACACCTTTCTGTCTTGATGCTGGCAACAATGCGGTAGAGACTTTTAAAAAGGCTTATCCTGACAAGGAAATACTGGCAGACTGCAAGATTATGGATGGCGGATATCTGGAAGAGGAAAATGCGATCAAAGCAGGGGCAGACTATGTAACTGTGTGCGCTGCTGCGGATGTTCTGACAGTAAAAGGGGCCTTTCGGGCAACACAGGATTACGGAAAGAAACTGGTCGTTGATATGATCACGATCGAGGATATTCCTGGGAAAGTGGCGGAATTGGAGGAGATCGGAGTTGACGTACTGGCGGTGCATACCGGAGCGGACGCTCAGGCGGTTGGAAGAGAGCCAATCCAGGATCTTAAAGTCATGACCGGCTGCGCAAAGAAAGCTAAAATCGCAGTTGCCGGAGGAATCAGCAGCAAGACGATTGACAAATATGCCGCTTTAAAACCGGAAATCATTATTGTAGGAAGTGCCATAGGAAATGCCGAAGATCCGGCGGCAGAAGCAAAAGCAATCAAAGAGGCGATGATGTAGGAGGATACGGGATGACAGAGTGTAAAAATATTTTTGAGATTTTAGAGGAACTAAAGGAAAATGCGAAACAGATAGATGATGACAAGTTAAAAGAAGTAGAGAAACTGATCACGGAAGCAAATCGTATCTTTATCAGCGGAGCCGGGCGCTCCGGGTTTGCGGCCAGAGGATTTTCCAATCGTCTGATGCATCTTGGATATACGGTATATTTTGTGGGCGAGCCTACCACGCCGTCCATTCAGGAAGGCGATCTTCTGATCGTTGGTTCCGGTTCCGGTAATACAGCAAGTCTTGTATCTAATACAAAAAAAGCCAAAGAACAGGGGGCAAAGGTGGCGACTCTTACCATGTTCCCGGAGAATACGATTGGCTCCATGGCGGATGCGGCAATCCGGATTCCAGGAGTGACGGAAAAAGTCGAAGGGAAAGGCCAGGACAGCGTCCAGGCGGCAGGATCTTCTTTTGAGGAATTATGCTGGATTACATATGACGCCATGGTTATGGATCTTATGAAGCTTACAAATCAGACAGATAAAGATTTGTTCAAACGTCATGCCAATATGGAATAGGAGACATCTGCAATAGAACAACAGAAATGAAAATGGGGAGTGCTGCATTGCTGACAGTGCTCCCTTTATAAGTATGAAAGCAGGAGGGTGGAATGGAATACAAAAGGAAATTAAGGAATGGAGTTGAGATGCCGTATCTTGGATTTAGAACGTGGAAGTTAAAAGACGATCAATGTGCGGATATGGTACAGTACGCCCTGGAAAACGGATATGATGCTATAGATACCGCGCAGGTATATTTAAATGAAGAAGCAGTTGGTGAGGGAATCCGGCGTTCCGGAAAGAAAAGAGAAGAAATCTTTGTCACGACAAAAGTCAGGAACCGTTTTCAGGGATATGATTCTACGCTATATGCGGTGGAAGCTTCTCTGAAACGATTGGGTATGGAGTATTTAGATCTGTACCTGATCCACTGGCCGGGAGAAAAGATGTATATTCCCACATGGAAGGCACTGGTGCGGCTGTATGAAGAAGGGGTATTGCGGGCGGTTGGAGTGAGTAATTTTTATCCGGAACATCTGGAAGCATGCGCCCAGGAAACAGGGGTAATGCCGATGGTGGATCAGATCGAGATGCATCCGTATTTGGTCCAGTATGAAATCATAGATTACTGCCGGGAGCACAATGTATTTCCGGTGGCATGGAGTCCGCTTGCGGCAGCAGGAGAAAGCAGGAAAGACAGCAAAACAGAAAAAGGAGAGGAGAGAATGAAGGTGGAAAGTCCCATGAAAGATCCGGTGATCATAAAAATCGCAGAGAATCATCAGAAAACTCCTGGTCAGATTATTCTCCGCTGGCATATCCAGAATGGGTTCGGTGCTGTACCGAAGTCTTCGAATCCAGGAAGAATTAAAGAAAATAAGGGAATTTTTGATTTCAGTTTGGAAGAAAATGAGATGAACCAGATCTGGAATATGACCAAAAAACAGATTCGAATCGGGGATGACGGAAAAACTTATCGCTTTCCGCTGCTGGAAGAATTAATCCGGGAAGGAAAAGAACCGAAGAAAGACCGGTTTGGAAATTATTTATAAAATATAAGTTCTTTCACTTGTGGGACAAACAGGTGAAAGAGCTTATATTTTTTGCGCAATGTGCGTGAGGTGCCACGATAATCAAATAGAGGGGCAGGGAACCTCCGCCTGCCGGAATCGGTGTGTCTGTGTTAAAATAGTTTGAAATGGGAACAAGAATAAGTAAAATAAGCATGAAGATGAAATTTTTTCGAAAACTTTTTAACTGGAACAGTTCCTTCATAAAAATTCCTTCTTATTGAATCAGCTGTAAGACAACAGACTGATATGTGATAGAAATGATACGAATTGATTTATCTGTATTGCATCATACAATATATTATCCGACAATTATACGGTATAGATGATATATGGAAGAAGTGCTGCGCGATGGTGTCAGATGCCGGCTGGCAGAAAGAGGAAAAATGAGTTTCTTCTATTATATATAGGATGCACATGACAGGAAAAAACTCCTGCATTGTACTTTCTTCTATACATGCAAAAAAAGTGAAAAAAGTCCTTGCATTTCCCTGTTTTTTCATATATAATCAAATCGTTGTGACCTTGATAGCGTTGAAGCGTGAGGTTGCTGTATCGGTAAAAGCCGGTACAGGTTTTCCGTGGAGCGAATGTCAAGTTGTTAAAACTGGCGACAAGTCACTGTACGAATTACAATCTATTTATTGTCGAAAGATCGAGAGCGTATGAATAGAGACGCAGTGTGTAGATTTCACGATACACACGGAGGAGTGTACAGTCACCACTTGTCGTGCTACAAGCAAATTATAGTACGAAAAGGAGGCGGCTTTTTTTATGGCAGCAAGTCAGGTAATGAGAATTACATTAAAAGCATATGATCATCAGTTAATTGATGCATCTGCAAAGAGTATTATCGAAACAGTAAAGAAAACAGGATCTAAGGTTAGCGGACCGGTACCTATGCCGACAAAGAAGGAAATCATCACAATCCTTCGTGCGACACATAGGTACAAAGATTCCAGAGAGCAGTTCGAGCAGAGAACTCACAAAAGACTGATTGATATCATCACACCGACACAGAAAACAGTAGACGCTCTGTCAAGACTGGAGATGCCGGCTGGTGTTTATATTGATATCAAAATGAAGAGCAAATAAGCTCTGCATCAATCACAAAAGCAGTATTCCTATAATTTAGGATGAACACCAAAAAGGTGTTCCGCTGTAAATCACAGGAGGTATTTATAATGAAGAAAGCTATCTTAGCTACAAAAGTCGGAATGACACAGATCTTCAACGAAGACGGCGTGCTGACACCTGTAACAGTTCTTCAGGCTGGTCCTTGTGTAGTAACACAGGTTAAGACAGTTGAGAATGACGGTTACGATGCAGTTCAGGTTGGATTTGTTGACAAGAAAGACAAGATCATCAACAAAGATAAAAGCGGCAAGAAAGAGATCGTTCACCGCCACGGCCTGACAAAGGCTGAGCAGGGACATTTCGCAAAAGCCGGTGTTTCTGGAAAGAGATACGTAAAAGAGTTCAGATTTGAGAACGCACAGGAGTATGCTCCGGCACAGGAGATCAAAGCTGATATCTTTGAGGTTGGCGATAAAGTAGACGCTACAGCAATCTCCAAAGGTAAAGGTTTCCAGGGCGCGATCAAGAGACACGGACAGCACAGAGGACCTATGGCTCATGGTTCCAAGTTCCACCGTCACGCAGGTTCCAACGGAGCTGCATCTGATCCGAGCAAGGTGTTCAAGGGCAAAAAGATGCCTGGACAGATGGGTAACAAGAAGATCACAATTCAGAATCTTGAGGTTGTGCGTGTAGACGCAGAGAACAACCTGCTGCTCATCAAGGGTTCTGTACCGGGACCGAAGAAATCTCTGGTAACTATTAAAGAAACAGTGAAAGCTGCTAACTAGTTTTTGCGAGGAAGGAGGAACACTTAAGATGGCAAACGTATCTGTTTACAATATCGAAGGTAAAGAAGTTGGTACGATCGACTTGAACGATGCTGTATTCGGTGTGGAAGTAAACGACCACCTGGTACACATGGCAGTTGTAAGCCAGCTTGCAAATAATCGTCAGGGAACACAGAAAGCGAAGACTCGCTCAGAGGTTTCTGGCGGCGGAAGAAAACCGTGGAGGCAGAAGGGAACAGGTCACGCAAGACAGGGTTCAACAAGAGCTCCGCAGTGGACAGGCGGCGGCGTAGTATTCGCACCGGTTCCGAGAGATTACTCTTTCAAAATGAACAGAAAAGAGAAGAGAGCTGCTCTCAAGTCTGCACTTTCTGCTAAGGTTGCGGAGAACAAGTTCATCGTTATCGATGAGATCGCATTTGCAGATCACAAGACAAAGAACTTTGCAAATGTTCTGAAGAACCTGGATGTGAAGAAAGCATTAGTCGTATTAGAAGACGGAAATACAAACGCTGAGATTTCTGCAAAGAATATCGCTGATGTAAAGACCACAAAGACAAATACAATTAATGTGTACGACATCTTAAAATACAACACAGTGATCACAACAAAAGCTGCTGTTGCTAGTATCGAGGAGGTGTACGCATAATGGCAGACATTAAGTATTATGATGTAATCCTGAAACCAGTAGTAACCGAGAAGAGCATGAACCTGATGGGAGAAAAGAAATACACTTTCTTAGTACACCCGGAAGCAACAAAGTCTCAGGTGAAAGAAGCAGTTGAGAAGATGTTCAGCGGAACAAAGGTTGAGAGCGTGAACACCATGAACTGCGAAGGAAAGAGAAAAAGAGTCCGCGGAACATTTAAGTTCGGCAAGACTGCAAAGACAAAGAAAGCAGTTGTTAAGCTGACAGCGGACAGCGCTGATATCGAGATCTTCGAGGGCCTGTAGACTTAACGAGAGAGAGCAAAGAGAAGATCGAGTCTTAGTCGGGGCCCGTTCGCTGAGATTGGCGAGGTGCTAAACGAGCCTAACGAAGCGAACATACCCGGAAGAGCTTTCTTATGAAAAAAGTTAGCGCAAAGCATACGGATGTAAACCGTGATAATAAACATTTGAAAGGAGAACAATCATGGGAATTAAAACATATCGCCCATATACACCGTCCAGAAGACAGATGACCGGATCTGATTTCTCTGAAATCACAAAGAAATCTCCGGAAAAGTCTCTGCTGGCTACCAAGACCAGACAGGCAGGACGTAACAACCAGGGAAAAATTACTGTTAGACACCGCGGAGGCGGAGCTAAGAAGAAATATAGAATTGTTGATTTCAAGAGAAGAAAAGATGGAATCAGCGCAACGGTTCTGGGAATCGAGTATGATCCGAACAGAACAGCAAACATTGCACTGATCTGCTACGAAGACGGGGAAAAGGCATACATCCTGGCTCCGGAAGGACTGACCGACGGAATGAAGGTTATGAACGGACCGGAAGCTGAGGTAAGAGTAGGAAACTGCCTGCCGCTTTCCGAGATCCCGGTAGGTACACAGATCCACAACATCGAGCTGCATCCTGGAAAAGGCGGACAGATGGTTCGTTCCGCAGGAAACAGCGCACAGCTGATGGCTAAGGAAGGAAGATATGCAACATTAAGACTTCCATCCGGAGAAATGAGAATGGTACTTGGCGAGTGCCGCGCTTCCATCGGAGTTGTAGGAAATGGAGACCACAACCTGATCAACGTTGGTAAAGCAGGACGTAAACGTCACATGGGTATCAGACCGACTGTTCGTGGTTCTGTTATGAACCCGAATGACCATCCGCACGGTGGTGGTGAAGGTAAGACTGGAATCGGACGTCCGGGTCCAT
>OGYQ01001566.1_pt1 | contig 11223 bp, 8 predicted proteins | sample 1576641 | NCBI WGS metagenome assembly OGYQ01 (sample SAMEA3541476, study PRJEB24748) | human gut metagenome | biome: human gut; feature: human-associated habitat; material: faeces | place: China | collected 2012
TGATTATACCTACCGCCGGTGCTGGAAGACTCTGCGGGGAGATACCGCTGTCTCTGGGCTGGGGGAGGTGCAGTGCTATCTCAGCGGGACGGATTTTGATCTGAGCCTGTTGGGGAGCCGCTATGCCTTTATCAACGGTGCGGTCTATCAGATTGGTTTGGCAGGGGATGGGGCCGGAGCGGAGCTTGCCGCCCGGGTAGCCCAGGCCCTGGAATAAGAAAGAATCCATGGAGAAGGAGTTCGTTTTGTGAAACAGTATCTTTCCCGCAGGTCGGTTCGCTACCACGCGCCGGTGGTGGTGTGCCTGCTGGCTATTTTGATTTTGTTGTTGTTGCCCACCGGATTTGAAGGGGCGCTGGTGTACCAGGAGGCAGAGCGGTGTACCGCCCGGGTGCTGTCGGTGGATGACTCGACCATCATCGATACCGGACTGGTGCGCTCCGGCGAGCAGCGCTGCCAGATGGAGATTTTGGACGGTATGTTCCAGGGCCAGACGGTCTCCGGCGTCAACATGCTCAACGGCTCCCTGGAGCAGGACAAGCTATTCGCCCCCGGTGACAAGGCCATGGTGGTGGTCAGCTACCAGGGGGACGAGATTCTCTCCGTCACCATGACCGACCACTACCGCATCGGCAAGGAGGCTCTGCTGGCCGCCGTCTTCGCCGTGTTCCTGATCCTCTTCGCCGGGCGTACCGGCGTGCGGGCCATCGTCTCCTTCGTGCTGACGGTGCTGATGCTGTGGAAGGTTCTGGTGCCCCTCTACCTCAAGGGCTGGAACCCCATCCTGGTCGGCCTGGCGGTTACTCTGGCCCTCACCCTGCTGATCATCGCCCTGGTCTACGGCTTCGAGCGGCGGTGCGCCGCCGCCGTGTCGGGTGCGTTCCTGGGTATACTGGTCACATGTGTGCTGGGCATTGTGTTTACCGACCTGTTTCAGATCCACGGGGCCGTTATGTCCTACTCGGAGAGTCTGCTCTACTCCGGATATCAGGATCTCAACCTGACCCAGATCTTTATGGCGGCGATCTTCATCGGCTCCTCCGGCGCGGTGATGGATCTGGCGGTGGATATCACATCTGCGGTCAACGAGGTAGTGAAAAAGCGCCCTGATATCTCCCGCTGGGAGGCGGTACGCTCCGGTATGAATGTGGGGCGGGCGGCCATGGGCACTATGACAACCACCCTCCTGCTGGCCTACTCCGGCGGCTACGTGGCCCTGCTCATGGTCTTTATGGCCCAGGGCACTCCACTCTATAACATTCTCAACTACAAGTATGTCGCCTCAGAAATCATACACACCATCGTGGGTTCCTTCGGTCTGGTGACTGTGGCTCCCCTCACCGCCCTGACCAGCGGCTTTCTGCTGGCCGGGCAGAGAGAGCCCAGCCTCCCCACGCCGCCTGTCCGCCGGGCGGCAGAGGGGCAAAGCGCTCCGCAATCGTATTAAGATACTGTCGATAAACCCTCCTGTTAAACATTCGGAGGGAGGGATCGTGTGAAAAACCGCCCCGCAGGGCGATTCGGAGCACGACCGCCGCTTGCTGCGGCTCCTGATGCGGAGATGAACCATCCGGGTTCCCTTTCACGTTGGATCTAACGACTTTTGCCAAAGACTGAACCCCACCGGCTTCGCCGGTGGGGTTTTATATCTTCTATGTCTGGAGGGTCATGGTGAACTCCGTCCGGCAGTACAACTCCTCCTCCGGCACGCCGTCCTCGGCAAGCAGCCAGCCCCCCACATCCTGGTAGCCCTCCCAGGAGACCATCTGGGTAACGGTCACCGCCCCGGCCTGGAGGGTATAGCTGTCAAAGGGCCGGCTTCCGACGGCCTGAAGCACGCCGCTGCTCCACCAGGACACGCCGTTCCACCCCGGCTGGGCGGCGGCAAAGGCCGCAACCGCCAGAGACTGCTGGGTGGTGCTTCCGAACAGCACCTCCTCCCCGGTGCGCTCCACCTCAATGCGCACCCCGGTGACCTCCCCCGCGCCATTGACGGTGAGCCGGTGCGTCGGACCGCCTTCGCCCGGCCAGCACACCGCAGAGCGCCCCGGCGCGGTATCCTCCTCCCACTCACCCGCCCCGTTCATCCGCTCGCCGGAGCACACATCCAGCCTCCGGCACCAGTCGTTGACGTTGGCGGCGTATTCCTCCGGAGTGAGAGGCCCCCGGTGGAGGGGCATCAGGGTCGCCTGAAGTGCCAGGAGCAGGCTCAGGCCAAACAGGGCGGCCCGGGCGGCGGCAAAGCCCCCGATGCGCAGGCCGCTCTCGTCCTTCATGGTATAGGAGGTGTCCTCCTCCCAGTCCTCCGGTTCTCCGTCCCTGCACCGACGCCAGCACTTGTAATTGCGCCAGAGAACGTAGATAGGGATGCCGTACCCCTCGCCCCTGGCAAACACCCCCCAGGTGCGGGACAGGGCCCGGCCCCAGGTGAGCTTTCCCCCGTCCCGGTTTCGGACCGCCAGCCCAAATATCCACTTGCCCGGCGTATACCCCCAGGTGCACAGGAGCAGGGGCTCCGCCGCCAGCAGGATGCCGTAAGCGGCGTAGGCATTCAGCAGCCGGACTCCCCAGTTGTTCTCAGGAAACCAGCGGAACAGGAACAGGCACACCACCATCCATAGAAAGCTGCAAAGGCTGTAGTCCAGGCCGCGGGCGAAATAGCGCCGCCAGGGGTGGGAGACGGTGGGGGCCGCGTCGGCCCGCAGATCGAAAAAGCCGGGCTGATCCGCCGGGCGGTCCAGCCGGCTGAGGTACCTGTGGGCGTCTAGGGTGGCAAACTCCACCCCGTCCTCCCGCATGGCGCGGCACACCTGTCCCGCCCAGTCCAGCTCTGCCCGCCGCCGCGCCAGGGCCGCCTCCTGCTCCCCCAGCAGGGCCGCCAGAGGGCGCTCTCCCCGCTGGGCCTGCCGGATCTCCTCCAGGGACAGTCCGAGCTGCCGCAGCAGCTTCACTTTGCGCAGGGTATCCGCGTCCTCCTCCGTGTAGTCCCGGTAGTTGTTCGCCCCCCGCCTGGGGTGAATGAAGCCCTCCTGCTCATAAAAGCGGATATTGGCCCTGGGCATGTCCAGGGCGGCCTCCAGCTCACCGATCGTCATTCTGCTCGCCTCCTTGTCTCCACGGTAGGGTATCAAGTGGGTTTACAGTCAAGACTTTTTTACCGGATTTCCAGCAATTCCAGCGCGCCGGCCAGTTGAGCATCCTCCGCGCCGGTGTTGTATACCTCCGCATCCAGGGTCAGGCCCGTGCCGATAAGGGAGGCGCCGCTTCCGGTGAAGTAGGCACCGGTGGAGATGGCCACGGCGCCGCCGTGGGGCAGTGGGAAGGTCTGCTGGGAGTAGCCCTTGCCGCTGGTGGGCTCCCCCACGATCACCGCCGCGCCCTGCTCCTGGAGCTCGGCGGCGAAGAACTCAGCGGCGGAGTAGGTGTTGGCGTTGACCAGCACCGCCATGGGCAGTTCCACACAGTCCGCGTCGGAGTTGGTGATCTCCTCGTGGCCCGCCCGGTCGCGGCTGATGAAGATGGGCCCCTCGGGCAGCAGGAAGTCCAGCATGTCGGTGAGCTGGCTCAGGTAGCCGCCGCCGTTGTCCCGCATGTCAAAGACCAGCGCCTCCGCCCCCTGCTCCTGGAGCTGGGTGACGGCCTCCTCCAGCCGCTGGGCGCTGTGGTCGTAGAAGTTGAGCAGGCGCACATAGCCCACCTTTCCCTCCAGCATCCGGCTCTCCACCGGATCGGTCTCCAGCTCGGCCCGCTCCACCTCCACGGTGCGGGCCGCCCCGTCCTCCCCCAGCACCTCCAGGGTGACGGTGGTGCCCGCCTCCCCCTGGATGAGATTCGCGCCCTCATAGCGGGACTCTCCCGCCAGGGAGACGCCGTCTACAGCGGTGATGACCTCCCCGGCTTCCAACCCAGCCGCCTCGGCAGGGCCTCCGGTCTCCACTCCGAGGATATAGAGTCCCTCCTCCCGTGTGTAGTTGACGGTAATCCCAACCCCCACATACTGGTTGGTGCGGCGCTGGTTCTGGGCCTCCAGCTCCTCCGCCGTCAGGTAGTAGCTCCAGCGGTCGCCCAGGCGGGACACCATGCCCTCCAGGGCGGCGTCCACCACCTCTGTCTCGTCATATTCCCCCACAAAGAGGGTGTTGACCAGCCGTAGCCCCTCCACCAGGGAACGCCCGCCCTCCCCCATCCAGGCACGGACGGCCAGGAGTCCGCAGCCCAGCACGGCAGCGGCGGTGAGTGCAATGGCCAGCAGAAGCTGGGCCAGGGAAAAACGTTTCTTTCGCACGGGATCAGATCCTTTCCAGAAAAACCAGCGCGGGCGGAATTTCCACAGCAACGCGGCCCTGCCGCTATCCGGACATTACCAGGGGTGGGTCAGGCTCAGGCTGGGGAACTTGCTCTCCGGGTCCACACGGGTGTAGTTGTCCCGCACCTCCAGGTGCAGGTGGTTGCCCGTGGAGCTGCCGGTGGTGCCCACATAGCCGATGGTCTGGCCCTGGGACACCATCTGCCCCTCGCTCACCGCCCGGGAGCTCATGTGGGCGTAGAGGGTGGAGTTACCGTTGCCGTGGTCGATGACCACGTAATTGCCGTAGGAGTAGTGGTAGGCGGAGGTGACCACCTGTCCGCTCTTGCAGGCCTGAATGGGGGTGCCGCCAGGGGCGGGGATGTCGATGCCGGTATGGCTGTGGGCCTTGCCGGTGATGGGGTGAATGCGGTAGCCGAACAGGGAGGTCAGCCGGTAGTAGCCGGGCAGCGGCCACAGGTAGTTGGTCTCCGAGTCGATGGTGACATTGTTTTGCCGGCGCTCCTCCTCCAGTTGCTTCTGCTTCCGGGCGATCTCCGCCTGGATCTCCGCCGCGCCCTCCATCTCGTCGTCCAGTTGGCGGTTGAGCTCCGCCGCGTCGGCATTGATCTGGTCCAGCAGCTTCTGGGCCTCCGCCACCTTGGCCTGCTGCTCCGCCTTTTTGGCCTCCTGCTGCTCCCTGGCCGCCTGCTCCTCCGCGCGGGCGCTCTCCAGCTCCGCCTGAAGCCGCTCCAGCTCCTGCCGGGCCGCGGTCAGCTCCTCCATGACCTGGTTGTCGTAGTCCATCACCGCGTCAATGTCCGCCAGGCGGTCCAGCATGTCGGAGAAGTTCTCGGCGTTGAAGAGGATGGACCAATAGGATACCGTCCCCTCCTCCTCCATGGCGCGCACCCGCTCGCAGAACCGCTCATACTGGGCCTGCTCTTTGGCCTCCGCCTCCCTGCGCTCCGCCTCTTTCTGGGCGATTTCCTGGTCATAGTAGGAGATCTGCGCGTTGATGCTGTCCAGCTCGGCATTGATTGCCTCCAACTGCTGCTGTAGGAGCTGCCGCCTCTGCTGGGCGGCAGCCTGGTCCTCCTTCACGTCGGCCAGCTGGTTCTTCAACTCCTGCTGCTTGACCTGGCTCTCCCGCTGCTCCTCCTTCAGCGCGTCGATCTCGCTCTGCGTCACCGCGCCCACGCCGCCGGCGATCATGCTGATCATGGGCAGCAGCAGCAGGAGGGCCATCACCACGGCCAGCCCGGCCACAAACACCCGGCGCCACTCGATTTTCTGTTTCTGGGGTCTCTTTTTCTGACTCTGCTTCTTTGCCACGTTGCCGCTCCTTTTATGTCCGTTCCATTACCAATTATAGGCCCGAATGAAGGGAAGATTGGGATAATATGCCTCGGGGTCCGTCCGCTGGCCGTTCCGCCGCACCTCATAGTGGAGGTGGGGGCCCGACGTATTGCCGGTGTCGCCCACAGCGCCGATGGTCTGCCCCTGGGACACCATCTGCCCCTCGCTCACCGCCCGCGAGGACATGTGGGCGTAGAGGGTGGTGGTGCCGTCCCCGTGGTCGATGACCACGAAGTTGCCGTAGGACCAGTTGGCGCCGGCGCCATACTCCGACATGATGACCTGTCCGCCCCTGGCCGCGTAGATAGGGACGCCGGTGGAGGCGGCCACGTCGATGCCGGTGTGGCTCTGAGGATGCCCGTCCTTCGGGTGGTAGCGGAAGCCGAAGGCCGAGGTCAGCTTCAAATTGGACGCGGGCAGGGGCCACAGCCAGCCGTCGCCGGTGGGCGGGAGCTGGACGTTGTTCTGCTTCCGCTGCTCCTCCAGCTCCTTCTGCTTCCGGGCGATGTCCGCCCCGATGGCGGCCCACTCCGCGTTCTCCGCGTCCAACTGCCGGTTGACCTCCGCCACATCGGCGTTGATCTGGTCCAGCAGCTTCTGGGCCTGCGCCACCTTGGCCTGCTGCTCCGCCTTTTTGGCCTCCTGCTGCTCCCTGGCCGCCTGCTCCTCCGCGCGGGCGCTCTCCAGCTCCGCCTGAAGCCGCTCCAGCTCCTGCCGGGCCGCGGTCAGCTCCTCCATGACCTGGTTGTCGTAGTCCATCACCGCGTCAATGTCCGCCAGGCGGTCCAGCATGTCGGAGAAGTTCTCGGCGTTGAAGAGGATGGACCAATAGGATACCGTCCCCTCCTCCTCCATGGCGCGCACCCGCTCGCAGAACCGCTCATACTGGGCCTGCTCTTTGGCCTCCGCCTCCCTGCGCTCCGCCTCTTTCCGGGCGATCTCCCCGTCATAGTAGGAGATCTGCGCGTTGATGCTGTCCAGCTCGGCATTGATTGCCTCTAACTGCTGCTGTAGGAGCTGCCGCTTCTGCTGGGCGGCCGCCTGGTCCTCTTTCACGTCAGCTAGCTGCTCTTTCAGCTCCTCCTGCCGGACCTGGCTCTCCGCCTGCTCGGCCTTCAGCGCGTCGATCTCGCTCTGGGCCGCCGCCCGCACCTGCCGGGCTAGCCCGCCCCAGGCGGGAACCAGCAGCGCGGCCGTCAGCAGGGCGTAGGCCGCCCGCCGAAGGGATCTGTCAAACGCCATGGAAGCCTCCTTTTGCCGCTGCCGTTATACCTGCAGGAACTTGCGGATGGCCAGTACCGAGCCGCCCGCGCCGATGACGAAGCCGGTGAGGACGAACACGCCCAGCACCCGCAAAGCCATGGGCTGGAAGGGCAGCACGGTGATCAGGGAGATGGTGTCCGAGCCGCTGATGGCGCTGCCCACCAGCACATAGATGCCCCACTGGAGGAAGAAGGCCGCCACCGCACCCACCAGCCCCAGGATCAGGCCCTCAAAGACGAAGGGCCAGCGGACAAAGGCGTTGGTGGCGCCGCACATCTTCATGATGGCGATCTCCTCCCGCCGGTTGAAGGTGGCCAGCTTGATGGTGTTGGCGATAATAAACAGGCTCACCGCCAACAGGATCACCACTAGGATCACGGCCACCGCCCCGGCGATGTTGCGGATGACGGTGAAGCCCTCGGCGATCTCGGGGGCTGATTTAGTCTTGGCCACGCCGGTTACCTCTTTTACCACGTTCTCTGTCTCAGTCAGCTTGCTGATGTCGTCCAGATAGACGTGGAACCGGTCCCGATACACATCGGAGGGCAGGCCGTCAAACAGCTCGTTGCCCTCATAATCGGCCTCAAACTCCTCTTGGGCCTGCTCCTTGGTCATGAATTCCGCCCGGGCCACGTTGGGTACCGCCTCGATGTCGTCCTGGAGGGCTTTGGCCTCCTCCTGGGTGAGGCTCTCGTCGATGTACGCCGTGAATTGGTTCTCGGCCTCCAGATCGCTGAACATGTTCTCCGCATTCACCGCCACCAGAGTAAAGGAGCCCATGATGAGCAGGCAGCAGATAATCATACAAACCGCGGCGAAGGACATAAAGCCGTGGGTGAAGATGCTGTGGAAGCCCTCGGAGATGAAATAGCCGAAATCATATCGTTGTCTCATTGTTGTAATACCCGCCCGTCTCGTCGCTGATGATCCTGCCGTTCTCAATGGCCACCACCCGCTTGGAGAAGCGGTTGACCAGTTCCTTCGCGTGGGTGACCACCAGCACGGTGGTACCCAGCTCGTTGATGCGCTCCAGCAGCATCATGATCTCCAGGGAGCGCATGGGGTCCAGATTGCCCGTCGGCTCGTCGGCGATGATCATCTGGGGGTTGTTCACCAGGGCGCGGGCGATGGCCACCCGCTGCTGCTCGCCGCCGGAGAGCTGGTTGGGCTTGCGGTCCCCCTTCTGGTCCAGGCCCACCAGCTCCAGTACGTAGGGCACACGCTTGCGGATCTCCCGGGGGGAGGCCCCCACCGCCCGCATGGCAAAGGTCAGGTTCTCCCGCACCGTCTTTTTCTCAATGAGCCGGAAATCCTGGAAGATGACCCCCAGGGTGCGCCGCATGTAGGGCACCTGCCGGGGCCGGATGTTGTTCAGATTGTAGCCGTTGACCATCAGCCGCCCGCCGGTGGGCGCGATTTCGGCGGTGATGAGCTTCAGAATCGTAGACTTTCCGGAGCCGGAAGGGCCCACCAGAAAGACAAATTCCCCGTCGTCGATGCGCAGGTTGACCCCCTTCAGGGCCTTTGTCCCGTTGTCGTAGGACTTTTGAATGTCAATAAGCCGTATCACGCTCGGTTACCTCATTTATCGTATTCGAAAGAAATGCCCACTGCCAGCAGGGACGCCGTCTCCGGCGCCCCTGCTGGCAGTGCACTCAGTTGTCGATGCCCCGGGAGATCAGGTACTTCTTGACCATCAGCGCCACCTTGAAGGTGATGGCGTCGTCAAACTCCCGCAGGTCCAGTCCGGTGAGCTTCTTGATCTTCTCCAGGCGGTACACCAGGGTGTTCCGGTGGACAAAGAGCTTCCGAGCCGTCTCGGATACGTTCAGGTTGTTCTCAAAGAACTTGTTGATGGTGAACAGGGTCTCCTGGTCCAGGGCGTCGATGGGGTTCTTCTTAAACACCTCTTGAAGGAACATCTCGCACAGGGTGGTGGGCAACTGGTAGATCAGCCGGCCGATACCCAGATTCTCGTAATTGATGATGCTCTTCTCCGTGTCGAACACCCGGCCCACGTCGATGGCGATCCCCGCCTCCTTGTAGGCCCGGGCCAACTCCCGGATGTGGCCCACGATGGTGCCGATGCCGATGACCACCCGCACATGGAGCTCCTCGGTGATCTTCTCCTCGATCTGCTTGGCGATCTTATAGAGCTCCCGTGGCTCCGCCCCCTCAGAGAGCTGCTTGATGAGGGCCACGTCAGTCTCGCTGATCGAGAGGACGAAGTCCACCTGCTTGTCGGGGAACAGGGTATGCACCACGTCAATGAGGGCGGGATCGCTGGTCTCCACCTGGCGGATCAGGAACACCGCCCGGGGCGCCTCGGAGACAAAGTGCAGCTCCTTGGCGCGGACATAGATGTCCCCCAGCAGAATGTTGTCGGAGATGATGTTCTTGACAAAGGTGGCCTTGTCGTGCTTCTCCTCATAGTAGGTCTTGGCGCCGTTCAGCGCCACCGTGGCCATGGCGCAGAGCATCTGCGCCTCGGAGTCCTCACCCTTGACAAAGGCGGCATAGTCGAACTGGGCCCCCCAGCCGGCCAGGGCCTTGAAGGTGCGCCCGTCAAAGCGGACCGCGTCTCCCTCGCCCCTGTTGACCGCCTCCACGGCGCCCGGCCAGTGCTCCCCGATGCAGCTCAACTCATTGCAGGCCACCACCGTTCCCTCAGAATCGATCACGCCGATGGCTCTCTCCGTGCTGTCCTTCATCTGTAAGACAACGCTCTGAAAAATCCTGCTGGACATGGTGATAGCCTCCTTATTTTGATTCCCCCGCAGGGGGACAAACCGCTCTCTCGTCCATTTCCTTTCTATTATACCGGGTCTTTTTGCCCTTTTCAATAGGTTTTGCAAAATTTTTTGTTGAAATTGCCGAAAGCTGACAGGAAGCACAGAGGCCGTGGGCTGGGAGACGAAGGCAGGGCGCAGACGAAACCGCAGCGCTAAGCCAAAGCGCTGGCATGCCCGGCTGTGCCGGGCAAGTTGGCCGTGAACGTTCCCCGCCCGGGCCGCCCCTACGCCTGCCGCAGAGCGGCCACCTCCTCCGCAGACAGGGGCCGCCACTCCCCCCTTTCCAGGGCCGGGTCCAGCATGAGCGGCCCCATGGTCAGCCGCTTGAGGTACACCACCGGCTTCCCCCGGGCCGCCAGCATGCGCTTGATCTGGTGGTACTTGCCCTCGTGCAGGGTAACGAGGGCGGTGTCCGGCTGCTCCAGCACCTCCAGCCCCGCAGGCAGGCAGGCCAGCCCGTCTTCCAGCATCATCCCTGCGGCAAAGGCCGCCGCGTCCGCCCCATCCAGTTCCCCATCCACCCGGACGAAGTAGGTCTTGTCCACGTGGTGCCGGGGGGCCAGCAGGCGGTGGGCCAGGGGGCCGTCATTGGTGAGCAGGAGCAGGCCCTCGGTGTCCTTGTCCAGCCGTCCCGCCGGGAAGAGCCCTACCCGGCGCAGATGCTGGGGCAGCAGCTCCAGCACGGTGGGCTGGCGGGGGTCCTCCGTCGCGGACACCAGCCCCGCCGGCTTGTGGAGCATCAGGTAAACCAGCCGCTCCCCGGAAACCGTTTCGCCGTCCACCTCAAAGCGGGCCGCGGGGTCGTATTTCCCGTCCGCCGCCTGGGCCGTCACGCCGTCCACGGCCACCCGGCCGGCCCGCACCAGCTCCCGCGCCTCTTTTCGGGACCACCGGCCTGTATTGGCCAAAATTTTATCCAACCGCTCCATAGGCTCCTCCTGTGGCTCGTCCTTTTTTCAACATTTTAGCATACAACGGTGGAAAAGAACATACCAATCATCACGACCACTTTTCGGAAGGGAGCGTTGCGCTGTGTTCATCATCACCGCCAAGGTCCGCAAGGGCCGAATTGCAGCCGTCGCGGCGGCTGCCGCCGTGGTCTGCGGCGTACTGGTGGCGGCCGCCGGGCTGCTGGGGGGGCGGGGCGCGGCGGCCTCCGCTGCGGTCAGCCCCAAGGGAGTCCGCACCAACGAGGACCGGATCGCCTATCTGGAGAGCTACGGCTGGTCGGTCTCCAGCGACCCCATCGCCGTGGAGGAGCTGATCATCCCCGAGCAGTTCGACGAAACCTACAGCCAGTACCTGGAACTCCAGGCCAGCCAGGGCTTCGATCTGACTGACTACTGCGGCAAGCGCGTCAAGCGGTACACCTATGAGATCACCAACTACCCCACCGGTGAGAGCGGCATCCAGGCCGGCCTGCTCGTCTACAAGAGCACGGTCATCGGCGGCGATGTGCTCTCCGCCCAGCTCGGGGGCTTCATCCACGGGCTGGAGATGCCTGCCTGAATGGAAAGCGCGGCG
>OGYQ01001567.1_pt1 | contig 11218 bp, 9 predicted proteins | sample 1576641 | NCBI WGS metagenome assembly OGYQ01 (sample SAMEA3541476, study PRJEB24748) | human gut metagenome | biome: human gut; feature: human-associated habitat; material: faeces | place: China | collected 2012
AATCATCTAGTCCATAATTATGTTCATTCATATACTCACTCATGTTGCTTAATGCTTCGTGTGGATCTAATGCTTCTTCCACATCTGAAATCTCTGCAACGTCTTCTGGTACATTTTCCTCTGCTGATACATCTATCTCTTCTGTAGGCTGCTCTATTTCCTCTGACATTTCTACAAATTGATCATCTGATGATTGTTCAACATCTTCCAGCACATTCTCCTCAGCTGATATATCTATTTCTTCTGTAGGTTGCTCTACTCCTTCTGACATCTCCTCAAACTGATCATTTGATGATTGTTCAACATCTTCCAGCACATTCTCCTCAGCTGATATATCTATTTCTTCTGTAGGTTGCTCTACTTCCTCTGACACCTCTTCAAATTGATCATCCATAGGTTGATCTAATTCTTCCTGAACAATATCACTATCTTCAATACTGTTTGTATCATCAAAATCTAATTCTTCGACACTTACATCATCCATTACATCTAATGAATCTTCTGGAATTTCCTCAATGTCCGAATCAAATTCGAGATTATCAATCTCTGCATCGTTCATAATATCATCTATTTCAGAATTATAACTATCTTCATTTATTTCACTGTAATCATCTAACGATGTGTCATCCAATTCAACCGCATCAAATGATTCCTCTGGTACGTCAACTGAATCCATGACATCGACTGTTGAATCTAAAGATGTTGTCTCAAAGGAATCAGAACTATCAATGTCTATTGATTCATCAATATCAAAATCGTCCATGGGTACCTCCTCTCATCATTTAAGCAAAAATTTTGGATGTTTCAAAATCTGTTCGTACTCCGTGTTAGTTATTCCAAAGTCCTTTTTCATCATTGCCTTGCGCAAAAATTTAATTTTAGTACAGTTAAGGAATTTCTTTGTAAACACTATAGAACTTGATCTATCAGCAATTGCTTTAATATCAGCATTCATAGTTACTAAGTACCTTAAAAATTGTTCCTTATTCTCCAATGTATATAATTTGTCATTAACAAGTTTAGTAGCCGCATAATCAGCATTTGTTCGTAACTCTTGATCGCAATAGTTTTCACAACAATGGTTATATGGACATTCTCTATGTGCCATTAATAATTCCTGATGTGTCTCCCAGTAATGAATTTTCGGAGTAACTTCATCATCAAGTATTACATCTCTTATGTCTGCCTTATCATGTACATTATAGGTGCTTATTTGCAAATGATTATTTAACTTACCAAAATGTAATAGTGCTTCGCCTACTCCTAAGCGTCCCAACAATTCATAATTTAAATCACTCATATTTGTGGCAGTTTTTACAGCATCTTTATTATCTTTTTCCACCAATTTGAACATAATTTTGACATCAGTATTTGCTACAATCTCTTTACCAACAGAAGTAGGAGATTGATCTGCAATAATAATACTTGTTCCATATGATCGAATTTCTTTTATTAAATCTTCTAACGTTTCTACTGTTGATCCTTGTGAATCAGCCCCATCCCCACTACTAGATTTTGCACCTAATAATACATGTGCTTCATCTATTAACAACACATTTTTTAACTTTCCATCACCAGATACATTATTTTTTGTATACACGCAAAACAATATTAGCATTAATGCCATTATTAGTGATTTTTGTTCCTTATTGTTTATTGCATTTAATTCAAGTACAGTAGGATGATGCAATAAATCATCAATTGGTATCGTATGTATGGTATCGTAAATATTACTATTTTGCTCTATCAGACTTATAAGTCTTACAATACCTGCACTTTCAATATTTGATTTGGTTTCTCCTTTATAGTTTGAATGTTCTATTGTTTTTTTAAAGACACGAATAAATTCATACATTCCAAATAATTCAATATCTGGATCATCGATAGTACTACTTTTCTTCCATCCATACTCAGTATAGCAATCATTAATTGCTCCAAGAAAAATGTCTGGCAATGGATTTGGCATCGAAAAAGCCGCCTTAAATGCTGCTGCTAAACTTGGTGTATAGCTCTCAACCGTAACCCCTTTCGGTGGTATAAATGGATTTATAACAAATGGTGAAACATTATTTTTCCCTGGAGTAAAGATTTGTAGTTCTGGGATTGCATCAATCAATGACCGATACTCCGTTTTCGTTGGTTCTATTGCCAAAAACGGAATCTTGAAATCTTTCCAAAATTGCAACAGTAACCCCAGTGAAAAATTTGTTTTTCCTGATCCTGGCATACCTACAATAAGACCATGCTTAGTAAATTGATTAAGCGGTATACCCGCATGTGCTCCATCATCTAATCCATTTCTAGCAGCATTTTTGATTATTCCAACTTTAAAATTTCCTTCAGAAATTATACTATCATTGAGTTTTTCCCTATTTATTAGAACTTTTTTACTCTCAATTCCAATAGTTTTTCCATCATCGATTGGAATTTTGAATATTGCACGTGCTTCAAATGCTGTAATTAATTGTTTCATTCGGATAAGAGCTTCTGGCCTATTATTCCCAGACCAAAATGCTGGATTTCTTTCTTGATATATCAAAGTATTTGACAGTTGCCACGGTAAAAGTGGAAGGCACTCAACTAAATTAATGTTAGTTAATGATAGTTTTTTTGCCTCATAGCCACTTCCTCCTGTTTTTGTAGCGTCTTCAAGGGCATCTACAACTTTGCTACTTATATCATAAGAACAGTAATCTTGTGCACACACGATAAAGTTGTAGTAAAATAAATCCTCCTTTGTCTGTGCCTGATATGTTTGATATACATTTGCAATATTTTGAAACGTTAAATCAGGTCGCATCATCATTTGTTTCATCATAGATGCCGCATAATACTGCATTGTCTTATTGACTTGTTCAATTGTAGCCAACTCCATCTGGTTAAAATAAGTTGGTATCAATTGAAGTATAATTGCACACCCCGGATATTGAGATAAAACATTACTTATGTTAGATGTATTAACATTTTCAGCCGGCGTAGGAATAAATGTTTGATATACATACCCATTTTGAGACAATGCAGATATAATCTCATCTTCTTTTTTTGAGACATTTGTAATAGTTGATGTATCAATTGTTGAAAGATAATCACAATATTTACCTATAGCATCTTCTGACTTTATAAACGCTATATCAAAGAAATTATCTGTAAATTCATTTGTTATGCTATTTTCAAATGATTCAAGTTTTAACTTAATTTCATCTACAGTTTTCCCCATTTGTCGAATTATTAAATGCATCTTCACCTGTGCGTTGTAAGTCTGGTTTGTTACTTTTGAAGATGAAAACATTATCTCAAAAGCAGTCATACCATCATCACTTTTTCGATGCAGACTATTCAACAACTGAGAAAAGAAGACATGGTTTGCAATATTCGCACGATCTAAATTATTATTAATTAGTGCGTAATAGGGAATTGTTTGAATTTCAGCTATACTTAATCCAACGTATAAACCATTTCCCAAAGAGGTTATTCTTTCCATGTCTGCTCTTTCCTTCCCATAATTTAGAATAACGAAAACATTTTATTTTCTTCACAAAGTTGCAATGTTAATGGCGATAATGAAGCTTTATTTTCTCCAACATATTTTTTAAATTTCGTTGAAGCTCCATTTTTGCTAATTTCACCGTTAAGTTTAATTTTTGTAGCAATCATCTCAGAAACAATCTGATTTGTAATATCATAATTATCATTTGATAATAATACATATACTTGAAGCACATTTCCGCTTATCTGATTACCTAAATGTGAAACAGTAATATACGAAGAATTTAAGTCTGTACTTACTGAATTGAACAACTTTGAAAAATGTCTAATTTTGTCAATATCTCTACATCCCAGTAAAAACTTTGCGAGAGCATTTGTACTAACCGAATATGATCCGGTGCAAATAATATTAAAAACTTCTTCTGAAAAATCGTCCGGTGAATTAATAGATAATAAATAGCTATCTATACAATCCGACTTAATCTGAGTGCCATTTTGTAATAACTTTTTCAACTTAGGAATTTTTAATTCCAGAGAATCATTTTTAGAAATAACATATTGCGTAAATATACTTGAGTCCATTCTATATCCGACTTCAATTAGATAATCTGAAATCTTGTCCTTTATATCTGTTTCGTCTTGCGAAGATATCATATAGTCTGACAGCAAATCACCCAAATATGTTTTATTAATTCCTGTGTTAAAAATCTTTTTAATAATGTCTAATTTATTCTCACCATCTATACTTGTTTTAATAATATAATTTCGTGCTGTAGCATTTGAAATTGGACACCCTTCTTCAAGTATTGTGTCTATTATTACTCTTCTTGTTTCAGCAGAATCATTATTATTATTTAAGTAGTAGTTATAGATTGCGTCCTTCGATTTTCCATCGATTTCAAACTCAAACATTTTCTTTACAATTTCAGCCTTATTACTAGCCTCTAATGATGTACTATCTAAGAAAGAAATAACAGCACGTGAGCTCAATTGAACAAAAATGTTCTGTTCTGTCAAGGCATCCAAAAATGCTTTTAGCACAAAATCTTTCTTATTTACCATTAAGTTAAATACAAAAAGAGCCTCTGTTTCTTGATCTGTCAGTTTTGATTCATAAAGCGAACTATAAACCATCTTTGCTAATTCATAGTCTGTCATCTGCTCATGCAAAGACTGAACAATAGCTTCAGCATTGCATCTTAGTTCTGTTTTAGCCAGCATTCTAATAACACTCGTTTTGGTTGGAATAGAATCACTACTGTCAGAAAAATATTTTTCAAATACATTTTTGGTCAATGCTTCCGCTGTTTCATTTGTAAATAACGATGTAATTAGCTCTATTTTTTCACCATCATCTGGATAATTGAATAGAATTTCCTGCAAACTAAATTTTTTATCAATATGTCCTATGTTTTTTATTACTGATCTCGCAATATCATAATTTTTTCGTTTAAGTGCTATTTTTAATAAATTCTTATTTGCATATTCAGAAAAAATCTCTGATGGACGCAATTTTGAAGAAATGTATTCTCCTCTACTTGCATCATTTAATGTATCAAACACTGCAAGGAGATTTGCGTATACATCCGCAACTCCATCTCCAAAAGCTTCATACATATTAATCTCATCTTCAGCAATTTGAGGAAATTCGGAATGCAATCGGTTCGCATAAACCTTAACCTTGTCTAAGTACCCACGTGCTTCGTCTTGCGATTTTGCACACGAGATCATAGATAAGCTATAACTAATATTGGCTATTAGTGTTCCTACATGCTTATGATTTTTTCTCTCACAATCCTCAAGATTCCTTGCTGCACTATCCATTTTGTTGTTTGCAACATCCATTAATGTCTGTCGTACAACATCGGTAATTCCCTCTATTCCATCTACTTGTACTTTATCAAAAGTCGCTTCTCGTTCAACAACAGTTCCACAATATTTACAAATCCAGATTTTCTTTGCAGGATCAAACTCAAGTTTTCCTCCACACGCACATTTTCTGGCAACAAAATTGATAGCCACGAATTTCACACTCCTTATTTACTAATCATTAACTTCTTATTTCTCTCAATGAACAGTAATTCTATTTTTGAGCAAAGCTCTTTAACACTATCCATATTACCAGAATCAAATACAGTACGTAATTCTGCCATATATTGCATAATCATTTGTTCTTGTGTTGCAACGATACTATTTGTCATAGGATCAGAATATCTAACTGTCTCCGATAACTTTTTAAGAGCCGCTGTGGCATCAGGATTAGTACATCTTTGAATTAACATTTCAATATCAACATTTATCCCTTTGACAAAATTAACATTTTCCTTAATTTTCTTATCTACGTTTTGTACAGTATCTCTTGTCATGATAGATACAATTGCAATTACAATAAATACACAAAGCAAAAGGGCTTGAATGACTACCGCTACTTTTACACTTGCATGATTTTTAAATATCATAAACACAAAACTGGTAAACAATTCTGCTAGTACAAAATAAATTGAAAATGCACCCAATGGTATTCCAAAAAACAATGCTTTTACATCCGTATTTTTAGCTATACTAAATGCACATCCAATGTGAATCAAATATGCTACTACCATAAAAGAATAACTAATCCAGAATATATTATTAAAATCTTTAAAAACTAAAAAAACTACTAAATTGTATGCCACGGCAATAACTAAATAAATTAATGCTAACATTAATCCGTTTTTCTTTTTCTGCTCCATTTTTCTCACCTATCCTCTCTTTGTTCCACAATTTGGACAAAAATTTGCATCATTTATAAATTCATATCCACATGAGCTACACACATTATTCTTTTGTTCTACCTTAGCACCACAATTTTCACAAAAACGTGCCATTGCATTTAAAGGATGACCACAACTCATACAAAACTTAGGTCCATTTGTTGTGGGTTCAATCTTTGGTGTTTCCGGCTCTTCTACGCTTGTTGACTCCGGTTTCTTGTCAGAGTTTGTATAATTGCTCATAAATCCTGCCACATCAAATGGCTTTGCAGATCTATCATCTACTGCAGAAGGAGCATTTCTTAAATCTTTTGGAGGGTTTTGAGTAGGTACATTTTCTGGATTTAATGCATTTCTTGCAATATCTGCTACGCTTCCGCCAAATGCACCTCCCATCATAAAGCCACCAACAGCACCGCCTATATTTCCCATTGTTCCTTCATTTCCAGCAAAGGTCTGAGCAATATCCATCTGACGTTCTTCCTGCCAAGTATATCCCTGAATAATACGCGATGCTCGAAGTTCTTTTGCTTTTTTTACCGCATCAAAATCTTCATCTGGAACAGTAATAGACTCAATGTTAAACTGCAGTACATCTATTCCATAATCTTCAAACAGTGGTCTAAGTTGTTCTTTAACTACCTCAGATATTTCAAACAAATTTTCATTCATATCGAAATAACTTACTTTACCAACATTCATTATTTTCGATATGTATGATTTTACATATTGCTTAATTATTCCTCTGAATTTAGATACCATGCTTTCTGCATCAAAGACATCTCTAAATCCCACCATTTTAAGCATAAATTTTCTTGAGTCATTGATCAAAAAATTCATATTTCCGCACATTCCTACATGCAGAAAAATATCATAAACAGGATCATTTAATGTAATTTCACCTGGAATTCCCCACGTGAGATCCATCTGATGAACTTTGTTAATAAAGAACACCTTACAAGGAAAAGAAGTTTGTCCATCCGTAGGAATATTTATAATTCTTTTTACTAGTGGAATATTTGGTGTCTCCAGCACATGGCGACCTGGTCCAAACAAATCACATGCATTTCCATTTACAACTAGAAGTGCTTCATGAGTTTCATCGACAACAAGTACTGATGTTGTATTGAAATCTTCAATTGGATTCTTCCACACCAAAGAATCAACTGGTCCCTCAAATTGTAGCACTTGCGAAAATTGAGATATTTCTTTCCCTAAGCCCATTATCTAAATCCTCCTTATATTGAATTAAAAACTTAGTTCTTTGTTATGTCTTTTACTCTCGCATCACTTGGTTTTTCCAAGTCATCCGGTATTGCCCATGTATTGCCAAATTTTATTGCCCCTTCAAGCCTGCCCTCAAGACAAAGTGCATTTATTCGTCTTTCACTTATCCCCCATTTTGGGGCAACTTCTTTGATTTTTAAATAACCATTCATACAATTTTCCTTCAATCATTTTGAGACAATTAATAAGACCTAATGTAAAATATGTTGTCAATCTGACATTATATTCCACAATTCTACATTATATACTATCATTCGTATAATATCAAGATTTACATGTATACTTTGCCCATGTTTTTCAGCGTTTTTGATGATTTTTTAACATTTTTACCCAAATGATTTAATAATCTGGTAGGAGGTAAATAATTATTTTATTTACCGTCCTCCCACACCACCGTACGTCAGACTGTCTAACGATTAAGAAAAATGTTATAATTCATTAGGAAAGTATCAGATTCAAAGCAGTTAAGAAGAGCAGATTTCTTCACGGAGTAAATCTGCTCTGAATGTGATTCTTTCCAATTGTACCAATTCGCGGACGTGTAGCCACAGAGTATATGGGGATTGTATTTATTCTACTGGGTCTCAAAAATGTAGAACCCCTGCAAAATCAGAGAATGTAAGCCCTTGTTGCTGTCCTATATTGAAAAATGTGTATGCAAAACAAGCCTCCAACGGTGCAGGCTTTAAAAACGGTATGGTCAAAGGGCTGTTATCCAAATGCACCATGTGTTCTTCCGAGTAACCTCATGGCGGAATGTCCGCACTGTGTACAGCAGCAAATGTCTTTTTTCCAGATTTGTTTAAGCAGCTCCCTCATTCCGAGACCAGCATACTGCTGCTTAAACTTCTGGTATCCCTAGAGTTTAAAAATAAGCCTCAGATTTTTGAATTTCATGCGATTGTTAAGAAAGCCGTAATAACGGACTTTCTGGAAACCGGTTGGAAGCACATGCATAAGGAAGCGCCTGATAAACTCCTCATTACTGAGGGTAATCATACGATGGGGGTCACCGGGTTTTCTGCCACGGGCACAGAAAGTTGTGTGTGTATCCGTGACAGAGATGATCCGGCTGTTAGAGATAGCAACCTTGTGGGTATAGCGTCCAAGATATTCGATTGCATTACCAAACCCATTGAATGTTTCTTTGATATAAGGGCATCAGTCTTTCTGATAGAGGGAGTCTTTAAAGGTATTCCAGCAAAAGGATGTTTCCTGCCTGTAGAAAGGAACGGGTACTTTCAGAACATCTGACTGGTACAGGACATTCAGATGGTATAGGAATTTTCCCTTAAATTTATCCCGTAACACAAACACGGGGATAAAAAACTTTCCTTTTGATTTACGGATCTTCCCATCCGGTGTAATGCCGCCGGATACGATGCAGTGCATATGTACATGATAATCAAGTGTCTGGTTCCAGGTGTGGAGAACCTGAATAATCCCAGGTGTTGCACCGAGATACTTTTTGTCGGCAGACAATTCCAAAAGTATCTCGGCGGAACATCTGTGAAGAAGACCGTATAAAAGCTTCTGATTGTTATAGAGAAGCGGATTTAATTCGTGTGGAAGTGTAAAGACCACATGAAAATACGGCGAGTCAATGACTTCGGCTCTGCGTTTATCCACCCAGAGTTCTTTTTTGACAGCCTGACAGTTCGGGCAGTTGCGGTTACGGCAGGAATTATTATGGTATTCAATGTGGCCACAATCGTCACACTGACTGATCGTTGCACCTAAAATGCCGGTTTTACAGTTCCGTATGGCGTGAGAAGTTTTTAACTGCTCTTGGGACTGTATATGATGTTCCGAAAACTCTGCATAGGAGTAATTCCAGACCTGCTGGATTTTTAAATCATTCATGACCATCACCATCCATTAAAATATCAAATGGGCTGGTTGCGGTATGTTTGCCGTTGACAGCCAGATGGACATAGATGGTTGTGGATTCCAGAGATTTATGACCAAGCAGGGTTTTTATGGTCATAAGATCAGCACCGTTTTCATAGAGGTGTGTTCCAAAAGCATGTCGGAAAGAATGACAGGTAAGGCGTTTTGACCATCCGAGTTCTGCCTCATGTTTTGCGATATGTCTGGAGAGATAAAAGGTGTCAATGGGTTTTGAAGAATCTCTCTGTTTTGGAAAAAGGTAGCCGGCAGGTCTTCCACAGGCAAACCAGTACTCGGTAAGAATGTCAAGCGCCTGTTTGGAAAGAATGGCATAACGGTCAGAGCGGTTTTTACCATGAGTGATGTGGATGCGCATATTTTTCCGTTGAATGTCTTCATAACGGAGATTGCAGACTTCACCAATGCGAAGACCGGAAGAATACATGAGAGCAACCATAGCTTTCGGTTTGAGATCGGTCATGGTAGAGATAAAGATTTTGGTTTCTTCTTTTGTAGGGACAAATGGCAGATAGGTATCAAATTTCCGCATAGGAAGCTGTGTGTCATCCCAGGGCTTATGAAGAACGTAAAGAGTGAAAAAACGCAGTTGGGAAATGGCAACATTGATCGTACGATCAGAAAGATTCCGTTCCTTTTGAAGGATCTCAAGAAACCGCCGCTGATCTTTGTAAGAGACCTGTGAAGGCGTTTTGTGAAGGGTATTCCCGATATGATCGAGATAAGCAGAAATATAAGTCTGGTAAGATTTCATTGTATGGTCGGTAAGACCACGAAGAGAAATCATTTTTTGGTAGCGTTTTAAATAATCCATGAAATAACCTCCTGAAATAAGTGAAAGATAAAGTAACATCACAAAAACAGGTGGTGATCTGGATAAAAAATAAGATATGTAATTGTTAAGTCTAAAAAAACATGATAAAATACGCATAGCAGTTTTGGTTGTTATGTGGTTGTTTGAGTGTGGTAACTTAACAATACAACATAAATACAAAAACTGCTATTTTTTTATAAAAGTGGTAATTTTTACGTAACTGGGGCTAGCCGTCGCGCTAGCGACTTGGTACAATCTATAATAAATACACAAAGGAGCACTCATTATGACCGAACCAAAACAACGAAGAAAACCTCGTAAATATACCGATGAATTCAAACAGCAACTGGTGGAACTATATCGTTCCGGCAAACGCAGATGCGATATCTGCCGTGAATATGACATTGCTACTTCCCTGTTTGACAAATGGGTAAAGCAGGCATCTAATTCTGGCTCTTTCCATGAAAAAGATAACCGGACTCCAGAGCAGGAAGAACTGATCCGGCTTCGGAAAGAAAACCAGCAGTTAAGAATGGAAAATGATATTTTAAAACAAGCGGCGCTGATCTTAGGACGAAAGTAAATGTGATCAAAGCAAATGCTCACAAATACTCTGTATCAGCAATGTGCCGCGTCCTACAGGTAAACAGAAGCACTTATTATTATGAAGCAGCAACAAAAAAAGATGAATCAGAACTTACTGCAGACATTCAGGAAATTTTTAGAAAAAGCCGGAACCATTATGGTACACGAAAGATCAAGAAAGAACTGGCTGATTGCGGGAAACAGGTATCAAGACGCAGGATTGGACGGATCATGAAGCAGGAAGGTCTGATATCAAGCTATACTACAGCTCAGTTTAAGCCGTAAAAAGACAGATGTAATGAATCAAAAGTGGCAAATGTGTTGAACCGACAATTTCAAAACCAGCCATACCGTAATGTGGTGGTAAGTGATTTAACTTATGTAA
>OGYQ01001579.1_pt1 | contig 11152 bp, 10 predicted proteins | sample 1576641 | NCBI WGS metagenome assembly OGYQ01 (sample SAMEA3541476, study PRJEB24748) | human gut metagenome | biome: human gut; feature: human-associated habitat; material: faeces | place: China | collected 2012
TAATCAAAATTTACTGGATTTTGAGCAAGTCATGACCCCCGGCTAAGCCGGGGGCTTATGTAAGCCCTAGAAGGGCATCGTACCGGCCAGCCTCTCAAGAGGCACTGAAAAATCTGCCACTCGCATCATTTGCCCTACAGCCCGTAAACGGGCGCTGTTTATCCAAGATTAACTTTCTTGATAATAGTAAAGTTGTTGATCTCTTCTCGCTTCGCTCGATGCTTGAAGCTAAAGCTTTTTTTCTCTTCCCAGCAGAGCTGGGGGGTTCTCATTTCGTTAAAGCATACAAAAGAAAACACGGACAGCAGGTCAATGACCTGCTATCCGTGTTATGCTGCACCGTTATTTTTTCTGTTGCTGTTCTGCGTGGACCGCTTTCTGACTTTCGGCGGCATGGGAATTCCCACTTCTGTGATCCCCATGTGTTGCTCCAACTCTAATGTATCGATGAACTGTTTGTAGTTCCAATCCACTTCGAAGTTGACAACGTAGCCGCGTCCGAGTTCTATTCTTTTGTATAACTGGGATATGATAATCCGTTTGCGCTCGATGGTGGCTAACCCGAATTCCATACTCCATCCCAAGAATCGGTTGTAATACTCTGCCACCTTTTCAGACATTTCCGTTTCGTTCTTTACTCTCCGCTCCAGATCCAGAGCTTTATTTTCCAGTTCACGCCGTTCCCGTGCCTTATCATCGATCAGTCTGCTCAGCATGGCCGTTGTGAAATTGCTTTTTCCCAGCAGACATCGGCTCACTTCCATTTCCAGCCCTTCCTGCTCTTTGGCAGCTTCTTCGACTTGCTGTTGCGTCTTGCGCAATTCATATTTCAGTTCTTTCATTTCGGCTTGCACTCGAGCCTCCACCGACTCATCTCGAGGGGTGTCCTTGATGGTGTCGAGCAGCAGCCTGGTCGCTTGAAGAACGATATCTTCTACGCGCTTGGCCACATAGGAGCGTTGTCCGTTGCAGTTATTTCGGTGGTTGGCCCCCATATAGCAGATGTACTCTGCTTTATCACGTTTTGCTCCCTTCCCCGGATTGCTGGATGTCATCCTGCGACCACACGTGGCACAGTATAAGTTTCCACCCAGCAACGCTCCGTTGCCGTTCTGCCTCGGGATATTACGCCATTCCGCGTTTTTGGTTTTCCTCTGCGTGACAATTTCCTGTGCCTGGTCGAACAATTCCTGATCTATGATCTGCAATTCAGGCATATAAGGCGATGTCACATCCTTGGTAATGAGGTAACCTGTATACTGCCGTTCTTTCAGCATGCGATTGATGGAGAGTGCCGTCAGTTTGGCTCCTGAATGTGTGCGGACTCCACGTTCATTCAGTTCTTTGGCCAGCACGAATGATCCTGCACCTTCATATACCGTTCTCTCAAAGACCTCTTTGATCACAGCCGCTTCCTCGGGATTGATGACCAGATCCTTGACCGGCTTATTCTTTTTGTTCAGACGGCCCTTCTCAATGGCTTGATACCCGAATCGAACGGGGCCTCCGGTATACAACCCTTCTGCACGCATCTGATCCAGTCTGGTCTTGATACGCACAGATGTTTTTCGGGATTCACCTTCACTTTGCCAATATCGAATGTAGTTGATCAGCGAATCGGTATGGCTCTCGAACTTTTGTTCTCCTTCTTTCACACTGAAGATTCGGATTCCTTGCTGTGCAAACCATTCGACCACGAACGGGGTTTCATCATCCCGGCGTCCCAGGCGGTCAAACATGAATACCAGAAGAATATCAAACCTTTTGTTCGTGGCATCATTGCGAAGTTCCTGAATTGCATCCCGATCTTCTGCTGCCACCTTGAAACCAGATACGCCTTTCTCGCACAGTTCTTTGATGATCGTCCACCCTTGTTCTTCGGCAAACTTACGGCATTCAATACGTTGCATGGGAATGTCATCGTGATCGACCTGTCCTTTTGTCGAAACACGGTACAAACATTCTACTCTTTGCATTTCACCTTCACCTCCTACGGTCTACCACACAACATATCCTTAACCGCATCAAATAGCTATCACCAATACCAACAACAAATGACAGAACTTTTTTCTACTTTTTGATGCGTTCCGAATAGGCTTTCATGATCATTTGTTTGACATTTTCACGGGGTGTTCCGTTTGCATCTCCCACAAAGGTAAAGCGCACTTTGCTTCCCGATAATGTAATTTCAATGAATTGTTTCCCTCCGTGTTCAGGCTCTTTTCGATTCATGCTCTATACTTTCTCCCCTTCAGCCAACTAAAACACGGTCCAATCCATGCAAATACAGATCATATTTCAATTGACAATTGCAGGTATGAATAACAACGCCATTTTTCTGCAGAACGCTCAAAATATGGCAGAGCTTGCTCTTATGTACTGCGAAGCGCGACAACCGTGTTACCACCACGGTATCAACATCTCCCCTGCGCACAGCCCGGAGCATGGAAAACAAACCGGGCCGCCAAAAGGAATTAGCCTTGGCACACTCGCAGCTTTGACCTACGACACAGTATCCGTTGCAGGTTGCCCATTCACGAAGTTCTTTCAGCTGGCGTTCGGCCACAAAGCGATGCCCGCTGCCCGTTCGCGCATACAGCCAGACTCGCGGGAAGAAAAGCACATCTTCTTTCTTGTGTTCCATTTCACACCTCCGAATCGTAATTCGGAAGAGCCATCCAGTGCCGGCCACCCGGCTCAATCCAACCGCACTGAACACCGAAAGTGTGTACACCGTACTGCAACAAAGATGCAAGTAACCCCTCCAGTTCGGGTCGGCCACAATACAGGTGGTTGATATCCACCACGATCAAAACATCTACCTCACCGTTTGCAGCGGCGTGAAGCAAGTCCATTACACCGGGACGCAGCGTAAGCGGTTGTTCTTCGGTGCCTGCCTGCGCGAACAGCTCCTGTACACAAGGCCAACGAAGCTTACGAAGCGCTTTACGGCAGATCAGAATCTGCTGACGCATAGTAAGATCACTGTTCTTGACTTCCTGCACATAACAAATTGCCCGCATAATAATCAACCTCCTTAGTGAATCGGGGCTCGAAATAACTGTGATTTTTCTTTGATTGTAAAAAGTGCTGGATATCTGTTAGTTTGTCCGAAACCGGCATTTCCGGCAATGCGTCCAGCACTGTCCGATGGTAGCGCCCGCCGGGGGCTGCGCGAGGGTCGAGAACTGCGACCACACAGCTGTCGGTTTCGGTGCGGATGGCGCGACCAAAGCCCTGCCGCAGTTTGATCTGCATCTCCGGCACGACTTCGGCCCGGATATAGCTGTGAAGATTGCCATACTGCTTCCGCATTGCCTCTCCCAGCGGGTCTGGTACCTGAAATGGCAGCTTCACAATGATGAGCAAAGAGACCATATCTCCGGGGAAATCCACGCCTTCCCAGCACGCTCCACTGGCAAACAGGACGGCGTTGGGAAGTTGTTTGAAGCGTTCCAGATAGATCTGAGGGTTGCGTTGTGCCTGCAGTACAGGCACCGGGAACTTATCCTTCAGTTTTTCATAGACACGGCCCATCTGATCGTAGGATGTGAACAGCACCAACGTGTGTCCGTTGGCGGTGTTGATCAGCTCCTGGATCTGATGGGCCACACGGTCCGTATTCTGTTTGTAAGGGACCTTCTTTCTGTGTGTCGCTGGAAAATAAAGCAAACAGTTTTCGTCGTAGCGAAATGGAGATACGATGCGCAGTGTGCGCAATGATGTTCCTCGATCCAGCCCGAATTGCTGTTCTGTATGAGTAAAATCCTTCCCCACCGCCAGGGTCCCGGATGTAAGAATAGCAGGCTTCTGCTCCCTCCAGAGCGCGTCATAGACGCACTGGGGCAGATCGAAAGGCACTGCACACAGATCAATGGCCAGGTCCCCATTTTCCTGATGGTATTCCACATAGCGAACAAAGGTTGTATCGCTGCGAAGGAAGAGTGAAATGAGTTCTTGAACATCGCTGAGTTTATTACGCAAAACGGGCGGTACTTCCCTGTTCTCCAGCTTCAGGATTTCCTGAATTGCTTTGTCCAAATGCTGCAAGGAGGCGGATCGCTCATCTGTCAAGCAAAATGATTTTTCCCTTTCCGATTCGTCCTCTGCAGGCGCAAATGCTGTCAGGAACGCCATCCTTGCACCACGGAGCTTCTGGGCTCCCAATGTGCAATGGCTTGCGGTCAGGATTTTTTCAAAATGAAGCAAGTCTAACGAACGAATCCGCCGGGTGTTCATTTGACGAACCGTTTCCGGCAGTTTATGGGCCTCATCGATGACCAGTGCCTGGTAGTCTTTCAGCAGGGGCTTCCACCCGTTTTGCCGGTGGGCTGCGTCTGCCAGCAGGTAATTGTGATTGCAGACCTGAATGGTAACCGACGCACCGTTGGAATCTTTCAAATACTGTCGATACCGGCAATCGGAGTGCAAGATGCAGCTGCGGCTGCAACGCTCCGGGACACAGATCAGACGGCGATCATGACGGGATATTTCCGGCAAAAGATCCAGGTCCAAGCATTGGTTGGCAGCGCGCAATGCGGCTGCCCTTCTGCGGAACCGTTCGCCGCGAATGCCGATCTGCTTTTGTCGAATCAAGAGCCGCCTATCACAAGCAAAGCGTTCTTTTCCTTTTCGCAGCACAGCACAAATAGGTTTCTGGATGTATCCATTTTGTATTAAAACGTCCGATAAAAACGGTATGTACTCTGTAAGAATAGCGCTTTGAAGGGCGACACTGGCGGTGGAAATCACCACTGGGCGCTGCATCTGTCGTGGCCTTTGCAGCTGCCACAGCACGCAGGCAACCAGGTAGGCATAGGTCTTTCCCAGCCCCACACCGGCGTCACACAGGGCCACATCCAGGCCAAACAGGGCGTCCAGCATCATGTGGCACAGACGGATCTGGCCTTCGCGTGTGATCATTCCTCTGGCTGGAAAAAACTGCCGGAAAATCTGTTCTACCTGTCGGTGGGCTTTCTCGTAACCGGTTTCCGGGTTTGTCATAGAATCATCTCCTCGTTTGAGTTGATGGCAAAATAATACGGCGCAGTGGCTTGCACTGCGCCGCACGGGTTCGACATCAACACATGGGGCTGTTGATGTTCAGAAAAAAGAGAATAACATACAGAAATGCCATATTTGCAGCTCGCCCCCTGGCATCCGGGAACACGGTTCACTTTCGTTCGGCAAGCCGCTTTCGCAGCTTTCACTGGTGTTCCAAGGGTCTAAGGATTTCAACCCAAGGTCGGCCACCCCGTCTGACGTGCGGGGCAACAGGCGTATCATTATCTCCCTTGCAGATCATGGCGAAGCAGTTTTCGCTGCTTTTTCAGTAGAATAGATCGCTCGGTACTATCCCGCCCATCTTGCTGGGTGCTGATTGTACGTCATGGCGCTTCTCTGATCACGCTTCCTGCTCTGGGAACGTGCCTCCGTGCTGGGTATTCAGTTGTCAAGGTGCGATCTGATTACTCAGACCAAGCAAAGTCGTTCAGGATACTTTGGAATATTTCACGATCCTGGGCAGTGACATTGTTCAGATTTCTCTGAATGGCATCCGCCTGTTCAGGACTTAGATACTTTCTGCTTAAGTAATATCCATCTGGCAGAGAAACACCCCCGCTACGACCGATCGTGTGAATAAACGGATACTCCTCGGCAAGAGTAAGGAAGTCCCTATAGATCGTCATCCGCGATACGCCGAACTCTTCGGCAAGATGTTGCATAGTGTCATACCGACGCAGATTCATCAGTTCAAGGATTTTTCTGCGCCGCTCATTCGGCCGCACCGCGGTTTCCCTCCCTTCCTTTGCTATGGGGGTATCTTATCGCCTAAACCTAACAACTTTTGATACATTTAAAGAAAAAAATCACTTTCAATCAAAAATGGATCTGCTTGCAGACGCAGCAGTAAAAAACGCCTTCCTCGGGAGTTATCAACTTACGCCTGCAAGTCGATAACTCCCGGAAGATGGCGTTTTTTATACTATTATGTCGAAACAAAACAGAGCGCCGACCACATCGTGGTCAGCGCTCTTACCCGTATGTATCTTGTTGTGTAAACTTCCTCCGGCAGTTTGCTTACTCCTTTTTTCAATAGGATTTTCCTTTTAGTCGTTTTATATCGCAAGCCGCAACTTCTTCACGTTTTCATCTATCCTTCCGCCGAATACCGAACTACCCACCACGATACTCCGCGCGCCTGCTGCACAAGCACCGGGCAGAGTATCGAAAGTGATGCCCCCATCCGCCTGAATCACAGCGTCACTTCCCTGCTTTTGCAATAAGGTCCGGGCTGAGGTGATCTTCCTGTTTCTGCCTGGCAAATATGCCTGACCGCCCCATCCTGGACGCACCGTCATCAGCAGCAGATGCGAGATGTATTTCATATACGGCAGGGTCACTTCCACCGGGGTTTCGGGACTGAGCACCAGTCCTGTCTGTATACCGGCGGAAAGGATGGCTCGCAAGGCCTTTTCCGGCCCGCCGGGGATCTCGTAATGGATCGAGACCCGCTTTACCCCCAGCTCCGCCAGTTCTGGCAGAAAATCCAACGGATTTTCCACCATCAGGTGCACGTCCAGGGGTTTAGCAGATAGGCGCGACATGGTGCGCACCATGTCGATGCCGAAGGAGATGGCTGGAACAAGATGTCCGTCCATAATATCAACATGGAAAGCGTCTACACCAGCCGAATCGGCTATCTGTACATCTCGAGCCAGATTAGCAAAATCAGCAGCCAGAATGGAGGCGCACAATTCAAACATCATTGTTCTTCCAGTTGTATGATACAGTAGCAATGACATTCTTCACCAGAAAATGGAGTATCAATGAAAAGATCCACAATGTCCAACCCCATCCCGGTGAAGAGCGCTCCCGGATCCAACACATTTTCATTGTTATGCAACCGCGTACCTTTGGCGGAAAAGCAATCCCTGTACAAAGCGCAGTGGATACTAGGTATCTTATTAGCGGCAATGCGAATGCCGATGCCGGTGCTACAGATGACGATGCCTTTTTCGCACTCGCCCGATGCCACGGCATGGGCCACCACCTTACCATAGACGGGATAATCCAACGAGGCGTTGAATTCACACCCGAAGTCCTGGCATTCCAGTCTGCGATCCTGCAGGTGGGCCAGAATCTTCTACTTGAGTTCGTATCCACCATGGTCACAGCCGATAGCGATCATCTTACACAAGTTTCTTCACGGCAGCGACGATGGCGTCGCTGAGCAGGCCGAACTGCTCCAGCAGGTCCCAGGCGGGGCCGGAGTGGCCGAAGACGTCCTTCACGCCCACACGGCGCATTCTGGTGGGACACTGCTCGCCCAGCACGGCGGCCACCGCTTCGCCCAGACCACCCAGGATGCTGTGCTCCTCGCAGGTGACCACAGCGCCGCACTCCCGGGCCGCCTTCACAACGATTTCCTCGTCCAGCGGCTTGATGGTGCACAGGTTTATAACCCGGGCCTGGATGCCCTCGTTTTTCAGCTGCTCGGCAGCGGCGAGGGCTTCGCACACTTCCAGGCCTGTGGCGAAAATCGCCACATCGTTGCCCTCGGTGAGCTGTTCTCCCTTGCCGATCTCAAACTGGAAGGTGGCTTCGTCATGGAACACCGGCACCGCCAGGCGGCCGAACCGCAGATAAACGGGGCCTTCGTGCTCGTAGGCAGCCTTGACGGCGGCGCGGGCTTCCACGTCGTCGGCAGGGCAGAGCACCGTCATGCCGGGGATGGAACGCATGAGCGCGAAATCCTCGCAGCACTGGTGGGAGGCACCGTCCTCGCCCACCGAGATGCCGCCGTGGGTGGCTCCGATCTTGACGTTCAGGTGGGGGTAGCCGATGGAGTTGCGCACCTGCTCAAAGGCGCGGCCCGCCGCGAACATGGCAAAGCTGGAAGCAAAGGGCACCAGCCCCATGGCCGCCATACCGGCAGCGCTGGCCATCATATTGCTTTCGGCAATGCCGCAGTCAAAATGGCGGTCGGGATAGGCTTTTTGGAACACACCGGTCTTGGTGGCGGCCGCCAGGTCGGCGTCCAGCACCACCACATCGGGGTGGTCTTTTGCCAGTTCTACCAAGGCGGCGCCATAGCTGTCCCGGGTGGCAATTTTCTTGACCTCACTCATACCTGCGCCTCCAATTCCCACAGATGGGCCAGCAGCTCACCCATGGCGGTCTTGTATTCCTGGTCGTTGGGGGCTTTGCCGTGCCAGCCCACCTGGTTTTCCATGTAGCTGACCCCTTTGCCCTTGGTGGTGTGCATCAGAATGGCCGTGGGGGCGTCCTTCTGCTCGTGGAAGAAGGCAAACGCCTGCTCCATCTGGTCCAGGTCATGCCCGTCGATGGAGATCACCCGGAACCCGAAGTCCCGCATCTTGGCATCCACCGGCTCGGTGGGCATCACTTCACGGGTGGGGCCGTCGATCTGCAAGCCGTTCAGGTCGATGATGACGCAGAGGTTATCCAGCTTGTACTTGGCGGCAAAGAGGAAGGCTTCCCACACTTCGCCCTCTTCGATTTCGCCATCCCCCAGCAGGGTGTAGACCCGCACATCGTCTTTGTGCATGTACTTGGCGGCTTTGGCCATGCCTGCCGCGCAGGAAACCCCTTGCCCCAGGCTGCCGGTGCTCATATCCACACCGGGCACCGTGTTCATGTTGGGGTGGCCCTGGAGATAGCTGTCGATGTGGCGCAGGGTGGGCAGGTCCTCCACCGGGAAAAATCCCCGGTAGGCCAGGGCGCTGTACAGCCCCGGTGCCGTGTGGCCCTTGGAGAGCACGAACCGGTCCCGGTCCGCCCACCGGGGGCGGGCGGGGTCGATACGCATTTCTTTATTATAGAGGTAGGCGAACAACTCAGCCGCCGAAAGACTGCCGCCGGGGTGCCCGGCCTTGGCGCCGTGGGTGGATTCGATCACACCCATACGCACCTGGCAGGCTGCGATCTGCAGCGCCAGACGTTCTTCTTTTGTCATATCACTCACCAAACACCTTGCAGTAGTCAGCCTTGAACTTTTCGATGCCGGAATCCGTCAGCGGATGATGGAGCATCTGCTCAATGACCTTGTAGGGCACGGTGGCGATGTCGGCACCGGCCAGGGCGCAGTCGGTCACATGGATGGGATTGCGCACGCTGGCGGCGATGATCTGGGTCTCGATGTCGGGATAGTTCAGGAACATATCGTGGATGGTTTCAATCAGCTCGATGCCCCGCTGGGAGATGTCGTCCAGACGGCCCAGGAAGGGGCTGACGTAGGTGGCACCTGCACGGGCGGCCAGCAGGGCCTGGTTGGCGCTGAAGATCAGGGTGCAGTTGGTGGGGATACCCTTGGCACTCAGGGCCTTGATGGCCTTGAGGCCCTCGGCGGTCATGGGGATCTTGACGACCATGTGCTTGGGGTCCAGGGCGTAGATGGCCTCGCCCTCTTTCACCATGGTCTCGGCGTCGGTGGTGGTGGCTTTCACTTCACCGCTGATGGGGCCGTCCACGATGGTGGCGATCTCGGCCAGGGTCTCGGCGTAGTCGCGGCCTTCCTTGGCGATCAGGCTGGGGTTGGTGGTGACACCGGCAATTACACCCATGTCATTGGCCTTGCGGATTTCCTCCACATTGGCGGTATCAATGAAAAATTTCATAACAGTACCATCCTTTCAGCGTATCTTTTTTGTGTATAGATGAGTCATTCAAGCAAAGGGATTTTCGGTGGGATACCGGTTACCGGCGGGCTGGTTGTAGGCGATATCGCCGATGCCCAGGTACTTGAACACCTCGAACAGTACCTTGCCGTAATGGCCGAAGGCCACGGCGCCATGGTGCGGGTAGCGCTTCTGCACCAGAACGTGACGGTAGAAGCGGCCCATCTCCTTGATGGCGAAGATACCGATGCCGCCAAAGGAGCGGGTAGCCACCGGCAGCACCTCGCCCTCGGCGATATAGGAGCGCAGGTTGCCCTCGCTGTCGCACTGCAGGCGGTAGAAGGTAATATCGGAAGCGGCGATGTCGCCTTCCAGAGTGCCGCGGGTAAAGTCGGGATCGCTGCCCGCCGGCTCCAGCAGACGGTGCTGGATCAGCTGGTACTTCACGGCACGGTCGGCGCACATCTTGCAGGACGGCGTGTTGCCGCAGTGGAAGCCCATGAAGGTATCGGTCAGCTTGTAATCGAACTTGCCGGCGATCTCCTCGTCGTAGATGTACTTGGGTACGCTGTTGTTGATGTCCAGCAGGGTGACGGTGTCACCGGAAACGCACATACCGATATATTCGCTCAGGGCACCGTAGATATCCACCTCGCAGGAGACAGGGATGCCGCGGCTGACCAGGCGGCTGTTCACATAGCAGGGCTCAAAGCCGAACTGGGACGGGAAAGCCGGCCAGCACTTGTCGGCAAAGGCCACATACTTCTTGCTGCCCTTGTGGGCTTCGGCCCAATCCAGCAGGGTCAGTTCGAACTGGGCCATGCGGGCCAGCAGGTCGGGGTAGTATTTACCCTCGCCCATTTCGGCGGCCATGTCAGCGCAGACCTCGGGGATGCGGGGGTCGTCGGCGTGCTCTTTATAAGCCACCAGCAGGTCCAGCTCGGAATTTTCTTCCACTTCCACGCCCAGCTCATACAGGCCCTTGATGGGAGCATTGCAGGCGAAGAAGTCCTGGGGACGGGGGCCGAAGGAGATGATCTTCAGGTCCTTCACGCCCAGCACGGCCCGGGCAATGGGCAGGAACTCCGCCATCTTGTCCGCCAGCTCCTCGGCGGTGCCCACGGGGTACTCGGGGATGTAGGCTTTCAGGTGGCGCATACCCAGGTTATAAGAACAGTTCAGCATGCCGCAGTAGGCGTCGCCGCGGCCGTTGATCATGTCGCCGTCACCCTCGGCAGCCGCCACGTACATGACGGGGCCGTCGAAGTATTTGGCGATGAGGGTCTCCGGCGTCTCGGGGCCGAAGTTGCCCAGGAACACCGTCAGGGCGTTGCAGCCCGCGGCTTTTACGTCGGCCACCGCCTTGAGCATGTCGGCTTCGTTTTCCACCGTGACGCTGCACTCATAAGGCTCAAAGCCTTTGGTCTTGCAGGCGGCCACGATGTTCTGGCGGCGCTGGGTGGACAGGGCGATGGGGAAGCAGTCGCGGCTGACGGCTACAATGCCCAGAC
>OGYQ01001580.1_pt1 | contig 11149 bp, 7 predicted proteins | sample 1576641 | NCBI WGS metagenome assembly OGYQ01 (sample SAMEA3541476, study PRJEB24748) | human gut metagenome | biome: human gut; feature: human-associated habitat; material: faeces | place: China | collected 2012
GCATCTTTGAACGCTTCTTCCATGCTGGTGACCTGACGGAAGCTACCGCCGGAGGCTTTAGCATTGTTTTTAGCGACTTCAACGACATCCGGGATCAGGTCGTAGCCTTCCGGATGGGCCAGGGTGACATCCATACCGAAGCGAGTCATCAGACCGATGATGCCTTGTGGTACAGAGAGCGGTTTGCCATAGCTTGGGGAGTAGGCCCAGGTCATGGCGATTTTTTTACCTTTCAGGTTTTCCAGTGAACCAAAGTGTTCACGTAACCATGCCAGGTCAGCCATTGACTGAGTCGGGTGGTCAATATCGCATTGCAGGTTCACTAAAGCCGGACGTTGCGGCAGCACACCCTGCTTGTAACCGTCATCAAGTGCAGCGCCAACTTCACGCATATAGGCGTTGCCTGCGCCCAGATACATATCGTCGCGAATACCAATAGCGTCGGCGCAGAAGGAGATCATATTGGCGGTTTCACGCACGGTTTCGCCGTGAGCGATTTGTGATTTGCCTTCGTCGAGATCTTGTTGTGCAAGGCCGAGCAGGTTAAGCGCGGAAGCATAAGAGAAGCGGGTACGGGTGGAGTTGTCGCGGAATACGGAAATACCTAATCCACTATTAAAGACTTTGGTTGAGATGTTTTCAGCACGCAGTGCTTTTAATGCTGCGGCAACGTCCAGTACTTGTTTCAGTTCATCTGGCGTCTGTTCCCACGTTAACAAAAAATCTTTCTCGTGAAGGTGAGAGGTCAGCGAATTGATATCCTTAATCAGCTCATTAACATTTTTCATCATAAAATCCCGGTAGTGGAATGACAGGCAAAGTGGTTTATTTCACTGTGACTTGCCAAAGTGATTGGTGTTTTCACAGCTATACCTGGGACTAACAATAAGTGTGCCAGAATTATCCACGGGGCTGCAAAAGACTAATTTGACGGATAATGTGTGGGGTTGATCACAAATTGATGCCAGCTTCCGGTTGTTTGTAAAATACGAAAACGTTTGGCTTTTTTTATCGCGTTATTTATTTGCTGCTAAGTATCAGAAATAAGATAAAGGGACAGGCTATCTCTCTTCAGTTTGATAAACTCACCGCCGTAATTCTCATATTGATATAGAAATGTGATATCTCTTCCATAATTTCATTAGAAAATGATAAAAATCTTATGTTTTTATCAAAGCCAATTTCGCCTGAGTTAATATCATCATGATCTGTGAACCATCAACGTCTTCAATGATCGACTTTTAAGTAAGTCTTGAAGGTAAAGCTATGGAGCTTGCTACTACGCAGTCAGTATTGATGCAAATTCAACCGACAATTCAGCGTTTTGCCAGAATGCTTGCCAGCGTTTTGCAGCTTGAGGTTGAGATCGTTGATGAAAACTTGTGTCGCGTCGCCGGAACGGGCGCGTATGGGAAGTTTCTTGGTCGCCAGTTGAGCGGCAACTCACGCCTGCTCCGCCACGTCCTGGAAACGAAAACTGAAAAAGTTGTGACACAGTCTCGCTTCGATCCCCTTTGTGAAGGTTGCGATAGTAAAGAAAATTGCCGCGAAAAAGCATTTCTGGGTACGCCTGTCATTTTACAGGATCGTTGTGTTGGGGTGATAAGTTTGATTGCCGTTACCCACGAGCAACAAGAGCATATCAGTGATAATTTACGCGAATTTTCTGATTATGTTCGCCATATATCCACCATTTTTGTTTCGAAACTTCTGGAGGATCAGGGGCCAGGAGATAACATCAGTAAAATATTCGCGACCATGATCGATAATATGGATCAGGGCGTATTAGTTGTAGATGATGAAAATCGGGTTCAGTTTGTTAATCAGACTGCCTTAAAAACACTTGGTGTTGTACAAAATAATATTATTGGGAAACCTATCCGTTTCAGACCATTAACATTTGAGAGTAATTTTACTCATGGACATATGCAGCATATTGTTTCGTGGGACGATAAAAGTGAATTAATCATTGGTCAGTTGCATAACATCCAGGGCCGACAACTATTTTTAATGGCGTTTCACCAATCGCATACCAGTTTTTCTGTAGCAAATGCACCTGATGAACCGCATATTGAACAATTGGTTGGCGAGTGCCGTGTTATGCGGCAATTAAAACGACTCATTAGCCGTATTGCACCCAGCCCATCCAGCGTTATGGTGGTTGGTGAAAGCGGCACGGGTAAAGAAGTCGTCGCCCGTGCAATCCATAAGTTGAGCGGAAGACGGAATAAACCCTTTATTGCTATCAACTGTGCCGCGATTCCGGAACAGCTTCTGGAGAGCGAACTGTTCGGTTATGTTAAAGGCGCATTTACTGGCGCTTCTGCCAACGGTAAAACAGGGTTGATTCAGGCGGCGAATACGGGCACGCTGTTTCTCGATGAAATTGGTGATATGCCATTAATGTTGCAGGCTAAATTACTGCGCGCTATTGAGGCGCGTGAAATTCTGCCGATTGGTGCCAGTAGCCCAATACAAGTCGACATCCGCATCATTTCTGCAACTAATCAGAATTTGGCCCAGTTCATTGCCGAAGGTAAATTCCGCGAAGATCTCTTCTACCGACTTAATGTTATCCCGATAACTCTTCCACCGCTGCGTGAACGTCAGGAAGATATTGAATTACTGGTGCATTACTTTTTACATCTGCATACCCGTCGTCTGGGATCGGTTTATCCTGGCATTGCTCCCGATGTCGTCGAAATATTGCGTAAGCATCGTTGGCCCGGAAACCTGCGCGAGTTAAGCAATTTGATGGAATATCTGGTTAACGTGGTTCCTTCAGGTGAAGTTATCGACAGCACGCTATTGCCACCAAATCTGCTGAATAATGGCACAACGGAGCAAAGTGATGTAACAGAGGTCAGTGAGGCGCACCTGTCACTCGATGATGCGGGCGGCACGGCGCTGGAGGAGATGGAAAAGCAAATGATCCGCGAGGCGCTTTCACGTCATAACAGCAAGAAGGAAGTTGCTGATGAACTGGGCATCGGCATTGCTACGCTCTATCGCAAGATTAAGAAATATGAGTTGTTAAACACATAACCTCAGTGAATCCGGCCTGAATTCAGGCCGGATATCCTTTTACTTCGTTTTCTCGCAATCCAGAACTGTATTTACAATCATCTGATACCCCGTGCAGCGACAAAGATTTCCCGCCAGTCCGCGACGAATTTCCGTAATGGTTAATGGCTTCTCGCGTGGTTTCGCCAGCATTGCCGTGGTAGCCATAATCAGGCCTGGCGTACAAAACCCGCACTGCACTGCGCCGGATTTCGCATAAGCCTGCTGAACATGAGAAAGTTTTCCGCCTTTCGCTTCACCTTCCAGCGTGCGGATCTCTTTTCCTTCAGCCCAGGCGGCAAGGTATAAGCAACTGTCTATTGCTGTGCCGTCGACCAGCACCGTACAGGCACCACATTCACCCACGCAGCACCCTTGTTTGACACTTAGCAGTCCTTGTTCGCGGAGTAATTCCGAGAGCGGCGTGCCTGGTGCGGCGTGAAGCTGAAAAGGCATCCCGTTAATGGTGCATTCGATGGTAATTGTTTCGCTGTGATTCATTGCAATTTTCCCCCCGCCGCGGCGACGGCTTCGCTAATCACTTTTTTGGTCATCGTCTGGATGAGATGCAGACGAAACTCTTTACTGGCCCGCCATGAAGAACGCGGGGCGACATCTTGCAGGACAGATTCGCTGATAGCTTCCAGCGTTTGCAGGTTTAATGGCGCATTTTGTGCAGTCTGTTCGGCATGTTGGCAGCGAATCGGCGTTGGCGCGGCAACACCAAATGCCAGGCGTAATTCGCTGAAATTGCCGTTATCCAGTCGGCAATGTGCGGCGCAGCCAATCGTTGAAATATCCATTGCGTCGCGCATGGCATATTTAAAATGCGCGCTGCCCGCGTGTTCTTTCGGCTGGGGCGGAAAATGAAAGGCGACGAGGATTTCGTCATGCTCAAGAGACACTTTGCCCGGCCCGGTGTGAAAGCCATTAATCGGGACGAAACGAACACCGCGCGGGGAGTGGATCTCCAGTTTCGCGTCATAAATTAGCGTTGGCGTGGCAGAATCTGCGCTGGTGGCACCGTTGCAAATATTTCCACCGTAGGTAGCGACGTTACGGATCTGCGGTCCAGCAATGGACGTGGCCGCAGCACATAACGCCGGGAGATGACGTTGAGTTATAGGATCTTCTATTAGCTGGGTAAATGTCGTTGCAGAGCCGATACGTAGCGAGCCATCTTCCGCCAGCGTAATTCCCCGCAGCTCCGCCAGATTATGAATATCAACAATATGGCGATAACGGTCATTGTGATGGTGGAGCTGAATCAGTACGTCAGTGCCACCGGCGAGCAGTTTGGCCTGCGGGTTGTCAGCCAGCAGGTTGATGGCATCGGCAAGGGTTGCTGCGCGATGGTAAGAAGCAAAATCAAACATGATGTTATCCTCAAATCAATCCTGCCAGATGGAACTCTTCATATAACCGTTTTGGCGTCAGCGGCAGTGTATTGATTGCAACACCGGTAGCCATCTTCACCGCGTTACGAATAGCAGCGGCAACAGGAATTATTGGTGGCTCACCCAGTGACTTATGTCCGTATGCGGATTGCGGCTCATTGATTTCGACGAACGCGCTTTCCAGTTGTGGCAGATCCGGCATGGTCGGCATTTTGTAATCCAGCAGATTGGGGTTACGGACCACGCCGCTTTTCGCATCGATGATCATCTCTTCAAATAGCGCCCAGCCAATGCCCATTCCCATTCCGCCGTGTACCTGACCTTCTGCCAGCAGTGGATTAAGAATATGCCCTGAATCATGAACGTTGAGGATGCGGTTGATGATGACTTTGCACAGCGCAATATCGACCGTCAGATCAACAAAGGTACAGCCAAACGCCGGTGGGTTAGTGGTGGTTTTGATGGAGCTTTCAGCAGAGAGCTGCCCGCCGCGTTCAGGGTGGTAGAAAGCGTCCATCGCCAAATCTTTTAACGACATTAACGGTTCTTCCGGTCGTTCAATCAGCACGATATGGCCTTTTATCAGGGTCAGATTCATCGCTGACTGATGTAGCATGACTGCGGCGTGAGCGATGATTTTCTCTTTTAATAACAGTGCCGCACTGCGCAGCGCAGGCGCGGCAACATAGCTCTGGCGTGAGGCAAATGCGCCGGGATCGAACGGCGTAACATCGGTATCTTGTGTTGAAATAACGCGAACGTCGCTGACCGGAACCCCCACGGTTTCTGCCACCATTTGCGAGAAGACGGTGTCGGCACCCTGACCGATTTCCGTCGCGCCGCTTTGCACGTTGATGGTTCCATCCTGATTCATCAGAAGGCGCGCGCCTGCTATTTCTACGCCGACAGGCCAGGTGTTCGAGGTGTAGCTAAAACAGGCGACGCCAACGCCGCGGCGTAAATTGCCTTTCTGGTTCTGGCACTCTGCACGGCGTTTTTCCCATTCAAAGATTTTCCGGCCTTTTTCAAGACACTCCGGCAACCCTGCGCTGTAAATACGTTTGCCCGTGAGCGGATTAGCATCTCCTTCGCGGGCGGCGTTGCGTAAACGAATTTCAACAGGATCAATACCTAACGCTGTCGCGGCGTCATCAAGCATAGACTCAACGGCAAATACGACTTGTGGCGCGCCATAACCACGCATCGCACCAGCCGAGGGGAGGTTGGTATAGCAGGTCTTTGAACTGTAAGCGTAGGCACAACGAGGATAAAGGTAAGCGACTTTATTCCCCCCCGCAGAAGCGATGGAGTGCCCGTGAGATGCGTAAGCGCCGGTGTTAGACAGAACATCCAGACTATAACCTTTCAATGTTCCGTCGCGGTTCACGCCCATTTGCCCGTCAATAGTAAAAGCGTGGCGGGTACGGGTTGCGAGGAAACACTCTTCACGGCTAAGGGAAACTTTCACCGGAATGCCGCCAAGCTTGCTGGTCAGGAATGCCGCCATTGGCTCTTCCAGTACATCCTGTTTATTACCAAAACCGCCACCGACAAACGGTTTGATGACTCGTACGCATGACCAGGGAATATTCAGCGCCTGACCAACCACACGGCGAACAATGTGTGGGATCTGGGTGCTGGAAACGATGGTAATTCGCGAGTCATCCTCCATCCACGCCAGCGATGTTACGCTTTCCATGTGACAATGTTGAATAACGGGGGTCTGATAGTGCCCCTGTACCTGGTAGTCGGCGGCATCGATTGTTTGTTGGACATTGCCCGTCGACATCGTGCTTTGTTTTAGTAAATTGCCGCCGTTATGGATTGGTGCAGCGTCTTCTGCCAGCGCCGCTTCTGGCGTGGTGATAACGGGTAATTCTTGCCACTCAATGCTGACCAATTGCGCCGCTTTTTCTGCCGTGAGTTCATCGCGGGCCACGACGATGGCAACGGCGTCACCATGATGACGAACATGGCGAGTTAGCAGTGCGCGATCGGCGGTATCGCGCTTGTTTTCGTCAAGTGTCCAGGCATGCCCAGCAGTAGCAAATGGAATATCAGGCACATCTTCCCAGGTAAAAATCGCCAGTACGCCCGGTAAACTTCTGGCTTGTTCATCATTAATACTTACGGCATAACCATGTGCGATAGGGCTACGTACATATTTCGCGTAACACATGCCCGCCATAACATAATCGTCAGTATATCGTGCCCGCCCGGTGACCTTAGCAATGGCATCGACGCGCATGCATGATTCACCTGTAGCGGTTGCTTCCCGCGCTTCCATAGAAATCCCCTCGATTTGAACATTTGGTTCTTATGGCAAAGATTTAGTCTAAGCAGGCAAGATTTACGCCAGAAACGACGATAAGCGTTAAGGGAGGAAGGAAGTGTGATGATGTTAAAAAAACACAGATATGATACGAAACAGGACCCTGAATAGGGGCAGTGATACGTATCAATATGAGTGGCGATAAAATCAATGTGATAAATTGGGATTATTACGCATCAGGATGGGAAATAGGGTAAATGAGTCAGGAAATTCGATACCTCTACAGTGAATATTTTGCTGATGATACTTCCCTTTGCCAAATGAAATTAACCTCTTTCTCTATTACCGCGTTTTTCCAGAAGCAAGAGATTGGGTATCAAGAGGCTGGCTGCTATGATATGGCGTCTTGTTTTTTAAGCGAGGAAAGATTTTGAGTGCGGGACGCCTGAATAAAAAATCTCTGGGTATCGTGATGTTGTTATCGGTTGGACTGCTTTTGGCGGGCTGTTCGGGTAGCAAATCATCCGATACAGGAACGTATTCCGGCTCCGTTTACACCGTGAAACGGGGGGATACGCTATATCGTATTTCGCGCACCACGGGAACCAGCGTAAAAGAGCTGGCGCGACTGAACGGCATTTCCCCCCCTTACACCATTGAAGTTGGTCAGAAACTAAAACTGGGTGGGGCGAAAAGTAGCAGTACACGTAAATCAACCGCCAAATCAACGACCAAAACCGCATCGGTTACACCGTCATCAGCGGTACCGAAATCTTCCTGGCCGCCAGTAGGGCAACGTTGTTGGTTATGGCCAACGACAGGGAAAGTTATCATTCCGTATTCGACAGCTGATGGCGGCAATAAAGGGATTGATATCTCAGCTCCACGGGGTACACCTATTTACGCCGCGGGTGCAGGAAAGGTGGTGTATGTGGGCAACCAGCTGCGTGGCTACGGTAATCTCATCATGATTAAACACAGTGAAGATTACATTACGGCTTACGCTCATAATGACACGATGCTGGTAAATAATGGGCAAAGCGTGAAGGCTGGGCAAAAAATCGCCACTATGGGGAGCACGGATGCGGCATCTGTTCGCCTGCATTTCCAGATTCGTTACCGTGCAACGGCAATTGATCCGCTACGTTACTTGCCGCCTCAGGGCAGCAAGCCAAAATGCTGATGGCGAATTAATCAGCAGTCAGCAGCGCGGTACTTGCTAAGGAGAGCGTAAGGTTTATAATGCCTTACGCATCTCGAAGCGGGCGTAGTTCAATGGTAGAACGAGAGCTTCCCAAGCTCTATACGAGGGTTCGATTCCCTTCGCCCGCTCCAATTTATCTTCACCTGATCAATCTGCCATTTTTGCTGTATCTGATTTTCTATATTATCTTAATTCAATTGCTTCAGACTTTTCGCAATCGCTGTAACACTTCCCCATTTTTTTGTAAATAAAAAGCGTTTACGCAATGCAATCCTTTTGTAACAACCCAGGTAAAATACCTTATTTTCAAGTTGTTAAATAAGTGGTTATCTACGCTTTTAACAAACGATTGATGGAATATTTTATGAAAGGGAAATCTGCATTAACTCTTCTGCTCGCTGGTATATTTTCGTGCGGCACATGCCAGGCGACAGGGGCAGAAGTGACGAGTGAATCTGTATTTAACATTCTTAATTCCACGGGGGCAGCAACTGATAAAAGTTATTTATCGTTAAATCCAGATAAGTATCCTAATTATCGTCTTCTGATTCACTCAGCCAAATTAAAAAATGAAATAAAGAGCCACTATACCAAAGACGAAATTCAAGGATTGTTAACATTAACAGAAAATACACGAAAGTTAACGTTGACGGAGAAACCCTGGGGAACATTTATTCTTGCTTCTACTTTCGAAGATGACAAAACAGCGGCAGAAACCCACTATGATGCTGTCTGGCTGAGGGATAGTTTATGGGGCTATATGGCATTAGTATCAGATCAGGGAAATAGTGTAGCCGCAAAAAAGGTTCTGCTCACCCTGTGGGATTATATGTCTACGCCCGACCAGATTAAGCGGATGCAGGACGTCATTAGCAACCCAAAACGACTGGATGGTATTCCTGGGCAAATGAATGCTGTACATATCCGATTTGACAGCAACTCCCCCGTGATGGCAGATGTGCAGGAAGAAGGCAAGCCGCAGCTGTGGAACCATAAACAAAATGATGCGTTAGGTCTTTATCTTGATCTCCTTATACAAGCAATCGACACTGATACAATTAACGCTGAAGATTGGCAAAAAGGTGACCGATTAAAATCGGTTGCGCTGCTGATTGCTTATCTGGATGAAGCCAATTTCTATATTATGGAAGATTCCGGAGCGTGGGAAGAAGATGCCCGATTAAACACATCTTCCGTTGCACTGGTGACCTCTGGACTGGAACGTTTGTCAAACCTACTCTCGAAGAAAGACTCTGTTTTTGTCTCTGATTTACTACGCGAAGCTAAAGCCAATGAACTGGATGAACCTCTTTCAACAACGAGGTTGAACCACCTCATAGATAAAGGTTATGAAAGAATAACGTTACAGCTTGATTTAGGGGGAGAATCCCCAGGTTATCTGGAAAAAGATAAACATTACAGAGAAGCCGATGCGGCTTTACTTAATGTTATTTATCCTGCAAATCTTTCAAAGATAAATACCAGAAGAAAAGAGCAAGTTCTAAAAATAGTTAAAAAACTAGCAGGTCCGTATGGTATAAAAAGATACGAGAAGGATAATTATCAGTCGGCAAATTTTTGGTTCAATGATATTAAAACCGATACCGATCAAAATTCACATGCGAAAAGAGAAATGAGCTTCATTCCATCAACAGAAGCAGAATGGTTTTTTGACTCATGGTATGCAAAATCAGCAGCAATTGTTTATAAAGAATCAAGAAAAGAAGAGTATTTGAATGACTCTGTGCAATTTATGAATAGATCATTGGCCCAAATAACAGGCGAGAATATGATTGGTGCAAATGGCAGGAGTGTACCTGAAATGGCACTTCCCGAAAGCTATAACTATATCCACAAGTCGGGAACTTTGCATGAAGCGCCAAGCCCTATCATTCCGCTAAATTGGTCGAAAGCTTCAATGACTCTCATGTTGAAAGAGATGTCCAACCTTATCAATGATGAGGGAAATAAATAGTTTTCATAATGAGGCGGTCCTGGATTAAAAGGACCGCTCAAAGAGAAATCGAAAGGGGAGGTAAAAGTGATCAATAAATTACTGTTAGCTTACCTGATAGGTCTGGTTGTGACATCGACCTTAATATTTATCTTCTCGGAAGAAAAAGTAACATATCGGTTGTTTGCTGCAGCAATTACAGGGTTGACCTGGCCGCTTAGCCTCATTCCATCCATCATAAGTCTCATGATTCGTAAATCCGACTAACAAGAAAATTATATGAACGATTAAGAAAAATAGAATCGAAAAAGAGAATAAAATATATGCGGGGAGTAACAAAACACTCGCAGTGCGTTAATGTGTAACTAACAAATATGATTTTTATTGAAAATAGTCACCAAACAAGTGTTATAAGAAATACGGGGTATGTTTAAGTAAAACATATCAACAGTTGCAATTCTGTATATGGACAGGATGACTTACTACTGTAAGTAGCTGATAGCTATTCGCTCATAACAAAATCATTATTTTATAAATAGGAATCATCACTTTTTAATCATGTTTTTATTGCAAGTTTATGGAGAATGAGAATATGGAATAAGGAGATGAAACATGATTGAAGAAGGGCTGTTACTTCCAATGAATGTTTTGCTTCAAGGACAGAGGTTAACCCTACTCGACCCTGAAATGTGGTTCTTACGGGGAAATGAAAACAAGGATGTAACCCTTGTTATTACGATTGGTAATAACCATCAAAAATTAATGGTAGTGGAAGACATATTACTGCTCATTGACCGAAGCCAAATTGAGGTAACTGCAGGGAAAGTAATTTATCATCCACTTCGCATTGATATCCTGAGTAAATTATTAGCTTTTATTGATGAATCAACGGGGAGTGTGGAAAGGGAACACCATGAGTTGTTTGCTGATGCCTTGCCCTTTGCATCAGAAGTTGTGCTATTCAGTAAAGTTGCAAGTGAAGCCTGGTTTTTAGCCACTTATCTGAGCAGCGATAATATTAATGAAATTCTGTTTCAGCATCTAAGAAAAACAGAATGCTATAAACTGGTTCGCTATTTATTATCGCAATCGCTCATACAGACTTCACTCTATGATCTTGGTGAGCTTTACGGCGTATCGTATTCACATTTTCGCCGTTTATGTAGTTATGCATTGGGTGGTAAAGTTAAAACGGAATTATGTGGCTGGAGAGTTGCCAGAGCCGTGTTGGAAATCATTGAAGGAAACAGTGATATGAC
>OGYQ01001581.1_pt1 | contig 11144 bp, 10 predicted proteins | sample 1576641 | NCBI WGS metagenome assembly OGYQ01 (sample SAMEA3541476, study PRJEB24748) | human gut metagenome | biome: human gut; feature: human-associated habitat; material: faeces | place: China | collected 2012
GCCTGTGCCGGGGTGTCCTTCTTCAGGAGCAGGTTCCCATCGAGGGTCACGACGCCCGGGTGGAGGTAGTGCTCACCGAGCAGGAGGCCATCTGGATACAGACATAAAAAAAGCGGGACTTGAAGTCCCGCTTTGCCCCGCGCCGGGGCCTAGTGTAGGGTCAGCAGCCGCAGCCGTTGTTGCAGCCGCAGCCGTTGCTGTTCTCGCTGGCGCCGTTGTTGCCGCAGCAGCAGCACAGGACGATGATCAGCAGGATGATCCACAGGCAGCCGCAGCCGTTGCCGCCGCCCCAACCATTGTTACCACAGCACATTCTTGATTCACCTCACTTGTTTTATCTGGCTCATACTATGTGGGGGGCGGCAAAGTGGTTCCCGGCGGGTCATCTGTTTTTTCGTTAGGAGTTGAACCTATGTCTCAGGAAGAATACCGGAATGAGGGCCGCCGGCCGGCCCAGTCGAGGAGCGGCCACGGCGGCAGGCGGGTCGCCCCCTCCCACCCGGAGGGAGAACGCCGCTCCGCCCCCCGCCGCCGGAAAAAGCGTCTCGGCGGCTGGGGTGTGCTGCTCTATGTCATTTTTGTGCTTGGCATCTCCGCCCTCCTGGCCGGCGTGGGCTGGATCTGGGCCAACGATGTGCTGGCCCTCAACAAGCCCGCCCTTACCGCCGTGGTGGAGATCGACGAAGGGGACACGGTGGGCCAGGTGGCCGACAAGCTGGAGGAGCAGGGCCTCATCGAGTACAAGATGGTGTTCAAGCTCTTCTGTTCCCTGACCCACACCTCCGGCAAGGCCGGAGAGGAGGGGGCCAAGATCACCCCGGGCACCTATGAGCTGAACACCGACATGGACTACCGGGCCCTCATCTCCAGTATGGGCTCCTCCTCCGCCAACCGCATGACCACCACCGTCACCATACCCGAGGGCATGACAGAGGCCCAGATCTTCTCCCTTCTGGAGGAGAAGGGGGTGTCCACGGTGGAGCAGTTGGAGGAGGCCGCTGCCAATTACGACTTCAAGTTCTCCTTCCTCAAGGGCGTGGTACCCCTGGGCGACCCCAAGCGGCTGGAGGGCTACCTGTTCCCCGACACCTACGAGTTCTATATGGGCGAGGAACCGGTGAGCGTGCTCAACAAGATGATTCTCCGCTTTGACGAGATCTTCACCGATGAGATGCGCCAGGAGGTACAGAACGACGGCCGCACCATCCAGGACGTGGTGACCGTGGCCTCCATGATCGAGAAGGAGACCGATGGCTCCGACCAGGCCAAGATTGCCTCGGTCATCTACAACCGCCTGGACAACCCCACCAGCGAGACGGCGGGCTATCTGAACATCGACGCCACCATCCTCTACGCCACCGGCGGCACCGAGGTGGACCTCAACGCCGACACCCCCTACAACACCCGGACCCACAAGGGCCTCACCCCCACGGCTATCGCCAGCCCCGGTGTAGATGCGCTGAAGGCCGCGGTGTACCCCGACTCCACCAGGTACTACTTCTATGCCCTGGGGGACGACGGAAAGCACCACTTCTTCGCCACCTACCGGGAACAGCAGAACTTTATCGCCTCACAGGAGCGGTATCAAAATGGCTGAGAAAACAATCGAACTGCTCTCCCCTGCCGGGGACATGGAGCGCCTGCGCATGTCCCTGGCCTACGGGGCCGATGCCGTCTATCTGGCGGGCCCCGATTTCGGTATGCGCTCCTTCGCGGGCAACTTCACCCCCGAGGAGCTGAAGCAGGCCGTAGAGCTGTGCCACAGCCGGGGGGTGGCCGTCCACGTCACCTGCAACACCATGCCCCGCAACGACGAGGCGGCCCGCCTGCCGGAGTGGCTGGAGTTCCTCCAGGCGGCAGGGGTGGACGCCGCCATCCTGGCCGACGTGGGGGTGCTCTCCCTGCTGAAAAAGCACGCCCCCGGCGTGAAGGCCCACATCTCCACCCAGGCCAGCGTCTCCAACTACCAGGCGGCCGCCGCCTGGTATGAGCTGGGGGCCAGCCGGGTGATCCTGGCCCGGGAGCTGTCCCTGGACGAGATCCGGGAGATCCGGGCCAAGGCCCCCCCGGCGCTGGAGCTGGAGGCCTTCGTCCACGGGGCCATGTGCGTCAGCTACTCGGGCCGCTGCCTGCTGTCCAACTACATGACGGGGCGGGACGCCAACCGGGGCGCCTGCGCCCAGCCCTGCCGCTACCAGTACGCCCTGGTGGAGGAGAAGCGCCCCGGCGAGTATTTCCCCATCGGGGAGGACGCGGGCGGGGCCTTCATCCTCAACTCCAGGGACATGTGCATGATCGACCACGTGCCCGAGCTGATGGACGCCGGACTGGATTCGCTGAAAATCGAGGGCCGGGCCAAGAGCGCCTACTACGCCGCCATTGTCACCGCCGCCTACCGCCACGCCATTGATGCCGCCCAGGCCGGGGAGCCGCTGGATCCGGTGTGGCGGGCCGAGGTGGACAAGGTGAGCCACCGCCCCTACTCCACCGGCTTCTACTACGGCGAGCCGGGGCAGCACACCGCTCACGCCCGCTACCTGCGGGACTGGCAGGTGGTGGGGGTGGTCACCTCCTGCGCCCCCGACGGCTCCGCCCTGTGTGAGCTGCGCAACAAGTTTGCCGGGGGGGACGAGCTGGAGCTGGTGGGCCCCGGCGTGCGCCCCGTCTCCTTCCGGGTGGAGGGCCTGACCGACGGGGACGGCCTGCCCATCCCGGAGGCCCGGAAGCCCCAGATGCCCTTCCGTCTGAGGCTCCCTGCCCAGGCCCCGCCCCTGTCCCTCCTGCGGCGGAAGGCGGTGGGCCTGTGAGCGCGCTGTCCCGACGCCGCTGGGACTACGATCTGCTGCGGGTGGCCTCCATGGTGGGGGTGGTCTACCTCCACACCGCGGCAGGCGCCCTGCGCCAGCTTGGCACCCCCCTGTGGCACTTCTCCAACCTGCTCTCCTCCCTGGCCACGGCGGCGGTGCCCCTGTTCTTCATGCTCTCCGGTGCGCTGCTCCTGTCCCACCCCCGGACGGCGGAGCTGGGCACCCTGTTTCGCCGCCGCCTGCCCAAGGTGCTGATCCCTCTGCTGGCCTGGTCGGGCGTCGTCATCGCCCTGGCCGGCGTGCTCTCCGGCCCCCAGGCCGCCCTGGATAAGCTCATTCCCCTGCTCAACACGCCGGTGATGGTGCCCTACTGGTTCTTGTACGCCCTGGTGCCCATCTATCTGGTCTCTCCGCTGCTCAAAAAGATGACCGATGGGCTGAGCGAGGCCCACTGGAACTACCTGGTGGGCCTGTGGCTGATCGCCACCATCGGCATGGACACCCTCTGCGATCTGGCCCCCGCCGGCCCCTGGCAGAGCGCCCTCACCGTCCACTGGACGCTGAATCTGGACTTTGTGGGCGGCTATCTGGGCTACTTCCTTCTGGGCGCCCGGCTGGCCCGGCTGCAAAAGCTCCCCCGCCGGGGGACGCTGTGGGGCGTGACGGCGGCCAGCTTTGCCGTCATCGCCGCCGGCACCTTCTGGCTCACCAGCCGCACCGGCGTCTACGACGAGCGCATCAAGAGCTATCTGCATCTCTTTACCGCCGTGCTGGCCGCGGCCCTGTTCCTGCTGGCGCGCTCCTATGGGGAGGGCCGGAGCAGCGGGCGGGCCCTCACTGCCTTGTCCGGGCTGTCCTTCGGCGTCTACCTGGTACACCCCATGGCCATCCAGTTCTGGCAGAAGGCGTGGACAGCCTGGATCACCCCCGCGGTGGACACCATCCCCCTCCAGCTCGGCTACTATCTGGCCATCCTGCTCAGCTGCCTGGTGGGCGTGGCCCTGCTCATGTCCGTCAAGCCCCTGTGCTGGCTCTTTACCGGCCAGAGCTTTTCCTCTGCCTGCCGGGAGTGCAACCTGTTCGCCCTGTTCCGGCGGAACCCTTCCAAACAAACCCCGGCGTCCTAATCATGCACAGCAAGGCGGCCCATGAGGCCGCCCTGCTTCTCAATTTATTTTTATTGTTTTTCATTAAATTTATGTTGACATACAGTTTATTGTGGCGTATACTGGCCGCAAGAGGTGATGCTGTCTGAAACCAAGAGGAACCGTCCCCGGCCGCTTCGGCGGATTCGCCGCCGGACATTTTATCCTCTCCCTTTTGGGCTGGATGGGATGGCTGGGGCTGGCCGGCCTGCCCGACTGCGCGCACGGCCGCGCCCTCTTTTCCTGGTATGTCCTCCTGCTGATGGCCCTCTATGTGCCCGCAGGCTGGGTGGTCTCCCGCCTGCGGGGCTGGCCCCGCCCAGACCGGAAAACCGGCTGCAAGGCAGTGCTCTATCCCGCCCTGTGCGCCTGGGGCTGGGCCTTCGGGGGCTGCGGCCTTCTGCTGCTCTTCTCGGGGCGGGAGGCGCTGTTCCCCCTCGCCTTCACGGGCTTTGCCCTTCTGGCCCTCTCCTTTCTGCTGGCCAGCCCTTCCGCCCTGTTCATGCTCCTCACCCTGGATCTGCTCTCAGGCTCCCTGAGGGACGCCGGGGTAAACGCCTTTTTCCAGTCCTCTGCCTGGTTCGCGGCCATGTTCCTGGCCGGCCTGCTGCCGCCCATGCTCTTCTTTTTGGGCTCGCTCCTGCCGAAAAAGCGGTTGACAACGGCGAAAAATGTGATAAAATAATTCAGCTATCACAAGAAACGCGATGACGAAGCCAAGCAGGCCACGCCGCGCCGAGCGAGAGGGGACGGTGAGAGCCCTCCGCGACACGGGCCTGCACGCCACTTCCGAGCTGCCCGGGACGACCGGGACGCCCCATCCCCGTTACCGGATGACTGAGATGCCCCTTCCGGGGCAAATTAGGGTGGTACCGTGGAGTGAACCTGCTCCGCCCCTAACCGGGGCGGAGCTTATTTTTTTACAGATAGGAGTTTGGTCTGTCCATGCACAAGAACTACGGCCTCAACGAGCTGCGCGAGATGTTCCTGAAATTCTTTGAGACAAAGGGGCATCTGCGCCTGCCCAGCTTCTCCCTCATCCCCCAGAACGACGCCTCCCTGCTGCTCATCAACAGCGGCATGGCGCCCATGAAGCCCTGGTTCACCGGGGAGCAGGAGCCGCCCCGCCACCGGGTGACCACCTGCCAGAAGTGCATCCGCACCGGCGATATCGAGAACATCGGCCACACCGCCCGCCACGGCACCTACTTTGAGATGCTGGGCAACTTCTCCTTCGGCGACTACTTCAAGCATGAGGCCATCGCATGGAGCTGGGAGTTCCTGACTGAGGTGGTGGGGCTGGAGCCTGACCGGCTGTACCCCTCCATCTATCTGAACGACGACGAGGCCTTCGACATCTGGAACAAGGAGGTAGGCATCCCCGCCGAGCGCATCTTCCGCTTCGGCAAGGAGGACAACTTCTGGGAGCACGGCTCCGGCCCCTGCGGCCCCTGCTCCGAGATCTACTACGACCGGGGCCCCGAGTGGGGCTGCGGCAAGCCGGGCTGCACCGTGGGCTGCGACTGCGACCGCTATATCGAGGTGTGGAACATCGTGTTCTCCCAGTTCGACAACGACGGGGAGGGCCACTACACCGAGCTCAAGCAGAAGAACATCGACACCGGCATGGGCCTGGAGCGGCTGGCCTGCGTGTGCCAGAACGTGGCCTCCCTGTTTGACGTGGACACCGTCATGAACATCACCAACAAGGTGTCCGAGATCACCCACGCCCACTACGGCGAGACCGCCGCCAAGGACGTGTCTCTGCGGGTGATCACCGACCACATCCGCTCCTCCGTGTTTATGATCTGCGACGGCGTGCTCCCCTCCAACGAAGGCCGGGGCTACGTGCTCCGCCGGCTCCTCCGCCGGGCTGCCCGCCACGGCAAGCTGCTGGGCGTCAACGAGCCCTTCCTCTACGAGGTGTGCGACACCGTTATCCATGAGAACGAGGGCCACTATCCCGAGCTGCGGGAGCGGCAGGACTATATCACCAAGGTCATCCGCGTGGAGGAGGAGAACTTCGCCAAGACCATCGACAGCGGCCTGAAGATCTTTGGCGACATGCTCGCCGGGCACAAGGCCAAGGGGGAGAGCACCTTCTCCGGCGCCGACGCCTTTAAGCTGTATGACACCTACGGCTTCCCCATCGACCTGACCCTGGAGATGGTGGAGGAGCAGGGCATGAAGCTGGACGAGGCGGAGTTCCACAATCAGATGGACGAGCAGCGCCAGCGCGCCCGGAAGGCCCGGGAGGCCCTGGGCGATCTGGGCTGGGCCGGCGTGGAGTTCGGCAAGGATGTGCCCGAGACCCAGTTTGTGGGCTATGACCACACCGCCATTGACGACGCCAAGGTGGTGGCCCTGGTGGTGGAGAACGAGCAGGCCGAGGAGCTCATGCCCGGCGTGGAGGCCATCGTGGTGCTGGACAAGACCCCCTTCTACGCCGAGATGGGCGGCCAGGTGGCCGACCACGGTGTCATCTCCGCCGACGGCGTCACCTTCCAGGTCACCGACGTGCAGAAGAACAAGGGCGGCAAGTATATGCACACCGGCAAGCTGACCCAGGGCGTGCTGAAGGTGGGCGGCACCGTCTCTGCCTCCATTGATGTCAAGCGCCGCAAAGCCGTCATGCGGGCCCACTCCGCCACCCATCTGCTGGACGCCGTGCTCCACCAGGTGCTGGGCGACCACGTGCACCAGGCCGGCTCCCTGGTGGAGCCCGACAAGCTGCGCTTCGACTTCACCCACTTCGCCGCCCTCACCGCTGAGGAGCTCTCCCAGGTGTCCGCCCTGGTCAACGAGGCGGTGCTGGAGGGCTACGAGGTGAGCACCGAGGTGCTCCCCATCGAGGAGGCCAAGCAGCGTGGCGCCATCGCCCTGTTCGGCGAGAAGTACGGCGACACCGTCCGGGTGGTGGACATGGGCCAGGGCTTCTCGGTGGAGTTCTGCGGCGGCACCCATCTGGACAACACCGCCAAGGTGGGCGTATTCCACATCGACAGCGAGTTCTCCGTGGCCTCCGGCGTCCGGCGCATCGAGGCCACCACCGGCCTTAAGTCCCTAGAGACCATGAACCGGGCCCAGTCCCTTCTCTTTGAGACCGCCGCCGTCCTCAAGGCCAAGCCCGCCGAGCTGCGCGAGAAGGCCGAGCAGAACATGGCCGAGCTGCGGGAGATGCGCCACACCGTCGAGAAGTTCCAGGCCAGGGAGGCCGCCGGCGAGACCGAGCGCTTCCTCATGGGCGGCCACGATCTGGGCGAGCTGAAGGTGCTCACCGCCACCCTGCCCAACGCCGATGCGGCCAAGCTGCGCCAGATGGGCGACATGCTGCGGGACAAGCAGCCCAATGTGGTGGCCGTCCTGTCCGCCGTCAACGACGGCAAGATCACCTTCCTGGCCGTCTGCGGCAAGGAGGCTGTGTCCAAGGGCGTCAAGGCTGGTGACATCATCAAAAATGTCACCACCATCTGCGGCGGCAAGGGCGGCGGCAAGCCGGACAGCGCCATGGGCGGAGGAAATGACCTGCTCAAGCTGGACGACGCGCTGGCTAAAGTAGACGACCTGGTCGCCGAGAAGCTGGGGCTGTAACAAAAGCACCCGCTTCGGTAGAAGGCGCGTCGTCCAGCTCCGCCGCAGCTGCGGCGTCTCAAGCGTTTTGCCGCAGGCAAAATCTTGATGCCAGGGCGATTTATTCGCCCTGAGCAGATTATAATGCGGGGTCCCCCGCACGACATGGTCGTGTGGGGCGTGACGCGCTGGCCAAGGTGGACGACCTGGTTGCCGAGAAGCTGGGGCTGTAAGCCGCCGACGGGCAGGTGTGGGCACCCGTCCCTACGGCATGGCGCAGATGCTTGCCGCCCCACAGATAAACGTGTGCAGCAGAGGCACTTATCGCATTTGCCGCATAGAATCAAACGAACACATTTTTACCCAAAGGAGAGTTACACCTATGCTTCCCCAGGACCCTATGATTCTGCTCAGTTACCTCAATACCAAGCTGCGGGACTTTTACCCCACACTGGACGCTCTGTGCGACGACCTCCAGATCGACGGGGGCGAGGTCAGCCGGCGGCTGGCCGCCATCGACTGCCGGTACAGCCCGGAGCGGAATCAATTTGTCTCCTGTTGAGCGCACGAACGGGGGTCGCGGAAGCATCCGCGGCCCCCGATTTTTTCCGCCTCAAAGGAATGACATTCCGCTCCCTGTGTGCTATACTAGAGTCAAATCCGCAGAAAAGGAGGATATAGCATGAGCGATTGTCTGTTCTGCAAAATCGCGGCGGGGGAGATCCCCTCCAACAAGGTTTACGAGGACGAGCTGGTGTACGCCTTTTACGACATCGACCCCCAGGCGCCCACCCATTTCCTGGTCATCCCCAAGGCCCACATCGGCTCCTGCGGGGAGATCTCCCCGGAAAATTCCGCCGTAGTGGCCCACGCCTTTGAGGTCATTGCACAGGTGACGAAGGACTTGGGCGTCACCGACTTCCGGGTGGTCTCCAACTGCGGCGAGCCGGCCGGCCAGTCCGTGCACCACCTGCACTTCCACGTGCTGGCGGGCCGGGACATGACCTGGCCTCCCGGCTGAGTATGAAGCCGCGCACCCTGCTCCAGGGACTGGCCGGACTGGCGGCGTGGGGCTGCCTGTCCGGCCTGGCTCTGGTGCGTCTTTGGGCCGTGCTGTACGGCCGCGTGCCCGGCCCGGCCATTCTGGCCGCCGCCGCGGCGCTGGCCGCCCTGGTGGTGGGGGCGGCGCGGCGGCTCCGGCTGATCCCCCGCCTGCTGCTCCCGTTCGGCCCCACCTGGAGGACCGCCCTGCTGGCTGGGGCGGCCTTTTTCCTTGGGGCTTTGCTGGACACCAGCTACGACCTCTTCTCCGCGGGAGATATGGCCATCGGGCGTCTCCCCTTCCGGCTGGTCTGCGCCCTGGGCAGCGGGCTGGTACTGGCGGGCGTCGTGCTGGCCCTGGCCACCGCCGCCCGGCGGTTCGGCCGCCTGGAGCTGCCCCGCGGGAGAGCCCTGCTGCTGCTGGCCCTGGCGGTGAATGTTCTCACCGCCCTCTACGCTGCGGGCTCCGCCACGGTCTACTACTGGGATAGCAACATCTATTGGAGCTCCAGCACCATGCTGGCGGGTCAGAGCCTGGATCTGGCCCAGGTGCGGCTGGTGCTCCAGAGTGTCATCACCCAGGAGTACAACTACCTGCTCTCCTGGCCCATCTCCCTGGTGATGCGGGTGCTGGGTACCGGGCGGTACGTCTACCTCTTCGCCATTGCCAACCTCTACGTCCTGCCCGCCCTGGCGGGCATGGCGGCCCTGGCCCGGCGGGTACGCCGGGGCGGCCTGCTGCTGGCCTGCGCCACCCCCATGCTGCTCTACACCGGGCTTACCGGCTTTGTGGACGTGGCGGCGGCGGGGGCCGGCATCTGGGCCTTTGTGATCTACACCGACCAGGAGCGCCCTCAGTCGGCCCGCGGCATCCTCACCGGGGCCCTGCTCACCCTGGTGTTCCTGCTGCGGCGGTACTTCTTCTTCTTTACCGTGTCCCTCGGGCTGGCATCCCTGGCCGCCCTGGCGGTGCGCCGCAGTCAGTGGAAGTCCTTTGCCGCCATGGCCGCCTCCGGCGTGGTGTGCTCCCTGTTCTTCGGGCAGAGCTTCCTGGTTGAACAGGTACTGCGCTCCAACTACTTTGACACCTACTCGGCCTACGACCAGGGCCGGTGGGTGGACGCGGTGATGCTGTGCCGCTACTTCGGCTGGGTGCTCATGGCCGCCGCCCTTGTGTGCGTGGTATGGTGCCTCCTCCGGCGGCCTGCCGCCCGGTACACGGCCCTGCTCACCTTGGCGCAGCCGGTGCTGTGCCTGCTCCTGTTCACCCGGGTGCAGTCCCACGGGCAGCAGCACCTGCTGCTCTATCTGCCCGCCCTGTGCGCCGCCCTGGCCCTGGGGCTGGAGGCCCTGCCCGCCCGCAGACCCGTCTGGGCGGGGGCCTGGGCCCTGGCCCTGTGCATGCTGGGCAGCTCCCTCCTCCCCCGGCCCCAGCCCGCCAGCCCCCAGGAGATCGGCTCCCTGGCCCCCCTGCCCACCTTCACCTACGCCCCACCCCAGCGGAGCGATCTGGCCCAGTTGGTGGCCCTGCGGGTGTATGTGGATGGACTGTCCGCCCAGGAGCCAAAGACAGCGGCGGTGATCGCCTCCTCCTTCGTCTTCAACTCCAGCATCCTTGACAACACCCTCCGTTCGGCGGGCATTCCCCAGCCGGAGGGCCCCAAAACCGCCGTCGCCACCTTCGCCACGGTGGACAAGCGGGACGGCTTCTCCTGGGCCGCCCTGGAGTGCGACTACCTCATCGTGGCCGACCCCATTCAGTACCACCTGGGGGAGGAGAACCAGCACCTGGTCACCGTCCTGGCCCAGCCGGTGCTGGAGGGCACCGGCATCGGCACCGCCTACCGGCGGCTGGACGTTTCCTTCCCCCTCCAGGACGGGGTGACGGTGTACGTTTACGAGCGGACGCGGGACATCGCGCCGGAGGAGTACCGGGCCATTTCGGCGGAGCTGACGGCCCTCTACCCGGAGTACGCGGCCCAGTACCATTCGCCGGTATAGCAAAAAACGCGGGTGGGCACGGCAAACTGCCGCGCCCACCCGCGCTTTGTCATGCAAGATATTCCAGCAGCACATAGACCCGCTCCCGGGTCAGCTCCGCCGCCCGCTGGGCCTGGAGCATAATCGCCAGAGAGCCGCCGCCCGCCTCCTCGCCCGTCCGGGCAATCTGCTCCTCCTTCCAGGCGATCCACTCCAGCTCCTCCGCCGTCAGGGCCTCCATGTCCGTCTGAGACAGCATCTGCTGCAAGACGGCCCATACCTCGTTGAGCTGGATGTCCCACAGGTCGAACATCTGTGCCGATAACTCGTTGAGCTCCCCCTGGCTCAGGGAGGTGTCCTCCAGGATCTTCGTTTCGTATTCCGCCGCCGTCTCCTCCGCCCACTCCACGTCGGTTCGGACGCGCTCCACCCAGTCATAGCTCCCAAAGCCCTGCTGGTGTGACTCATTGTTCAGGGCGTAGAAGGGCAACTTATCCCTGGTGTTCTCGTAGTACCCCACCCAGCCCCGGAACTCCTGGGGCAGCTCGCCCAGGGGCGCGCCAGGCAGATAGACCAGAATCTCCTCCGCATCCTCCAGGCC
>OGYQ01001586.1_pt1 | contig 11103 bp, 18 predicted proteins | sample 1576641 | NCBI WGS metagenome assembly OGYQ01 (sample SAMEA3541476, study PRJEB24748) | human gut metagenome | biome: human gut; feature: human-associated habitat; material: faeces | place: China | collected 2012
GATATGAAAAAGCGCATATTATATACTGTGTTATTGGCAGCCGGATTGGCATTTACCGCAAAGGGCTTGTATATAGGCATTAAGTTAAGAACCACAAGAGGAAATACACCCGGAACGAATGCCACTGGCACGCGGACCAGATGGGGCAGACACAGAATGAAATTGTTTTCCGGGGGAAAGGCTGGCCCTTTCCCCCGATAATTGCAAGAGTGCACTGACAGGAAGGTGGTCAAGGGAAAGGGTGGAGATTTTCGCTTGCGAAAATACTACCCGGCCTTGACAACCTGAACTGGAAGTGCGAGAAGGAAGCGCGGGAGGAGGAACGATCAAGTGAAAACGACCTACTACCGCGAACAACGCCATATCTGCGGCAAAGACTACGATTCTGCCGGCTATATGGAAGTTGACCTGTATTCCGTGACCAAGCGACAGCACCAGGCGAGCCGGAGAGCGAAAAGAAAAGAAGCAACCAGCCTTGCAATGCAGGAATACAACGACCGACGGGCAAAAAGGTACTGTGTCCAGCTTGTCAATACCAATTTCACCCAAAACGACTACGCATGGACTGGGACCTATGACGATGATCATTTGCCGGCACCGGGCGATGAAAAAACCGTTGACCGAGATTGGTCAAACTTCATCAAGCGGGTGTACCGCTGGTGCGATAAGCACGATGTGCGCCGCCCGCTGTGGATGATGGTCACGGAATACACCACCAAACTGGAAGATGGAACCACCGCCGGTAGACACCACCACCACGCGATCATACAGCACACCGATGGTTTGACCCGCGATGTGTTGGAAGATTTGTGGCGTGATTCGAGCGGGGCGCCTCTCGGACTGGCTCGCTGCGAACGCCTGCACTTTGAGCATGGCAGCGTTGAGAGCCTTGTACTGTACATGAACAAGAACAAGCGATGCGCTCGCCATTGGAGGCAAAGCCGCGGCTTGGAAAAGCCGAAAACACCACGGCCAAACGATAGCCGGTGGAGCCGGAAAGCAATCGAGGAAGCGAGCACGCTGTACATAGACGACCGGGCGTATTGGGAGAAGAAATATCCGGGGTTCACTCTTGGACGGGTTGAAACTAGGGTCAGCAATTCCGGCCAGCGGCACACGCTGGTGATCCTGTACCGCGCGGATTTCAGGACGGCAGCTTATCGAGGGCAAAAGAATGGGAGGATAAACCGTTGAGATTGGAACTGAGCGACCTGCCGCCATGGGCCCGCGCCCAGGCGGAAAAACAGCTTGCAGCTTCACGAAGAGACGGGGGCACCATTGCCGCTGTTGCAAAGGCTGCACGGGCAACTGGAAGGGAATTTGACAGCCGCGGGGAATATGAGTTCTACATGGGTACGGTATTGCCCGGGATGGCGTCGGGAGAAATTGTGAAATGCGAACAACATCCACAGTTTATCCTTTTCCCGGAAAGCGAGTACAACGGCATCAAGCTGCGCTCCGTCCGCTATACTGCGGATTTCCGGCTGGACTATGCGGACGGCTCTGTGGAGATAGTCGAGGTGAAAAGCAAGTTTGTCAGAAGGATGCAGCGGGACTACCCTGTGCGGCGGCGTGTATTTCTGGAACAGGTGCGTCCGTTGGGGTGGAAGTTCCGGGAAATTATCACGACAGACACCAAGGAGGACGTTGATCAGTGGAAAAAGCTGGCGCAAAAAAGGAGCTTATGAGCAAAAGCAAATGCCCGCTCTGCGAGCGGTACGCGAAAATGGAAACGACCGACGGCACACTTTTTTGGCTGGAATGGGGTGCCGATGGATTGCCGCGCCTGTACATGGACAGCAGGGGCCGGGGCGGGGGCATGAATGCCTTGTGCATCAATGCCTGCCCGCTTTGCGGCAGCTCACTCGGTAGAATGGAGGCAGACGATGAAGCGGAAAACGGCTAGACCGGCATTTTGGAGAAACAATGCAGCGAAACAAGCCCAGCGGCGATATTTGAAGGATGGCAAAACGCAGCGCGACCGCACCGAAGAAGCGGAAAAGGCCACGGCAGAAGTTTTTGCCATTTGCATTCTTGCGGCCTTGTATGATAAATACGGCGTCGGGGAAAGCCGGTTGAACAAGGTTGCGGACGCCACAAACGAGTTGGCCATGAAGTATGAGGCCATCAAAAACGGACCGCCCAGGATTTTGAACGGCAAAAAGGTGGCCCCTTACCAAGCGGCAGAATGTATGTTGGACGAAAAAACACGGGGATATTTCCCGGAGGGATTTGTGCTGCCGGCGTACAAAATGCCTCGAAAAAGCGAGGTTGTGAAGCTGGCGGCCCAGCGTGCAGCGGCGGCCAGGGTTGCGCGCTTGTATGCCTATGGCGTGCACACTGCGCTCGGATTTGGAACTGAACGAATAAAGGCCACAATGTTAGAGGCTGCTGAAAACTATCGACAGTTCCGCGATGCCACAGACACGGGGGACTACTACGGATATGCGATACTGGCGAAGAAAATGAGCCAGATTATCCATGCAGATTGTGATGTTGTCGGAGAAGGCGAGGAAAAGCCGATCTTCGGCAATGCGATTTACTGAGGAGGCCACCATGGAACGCCATAACGCGGAGTTGATCATCAAATACTACTATGCAATCCCGGCCATGAAGAGGCTGCTTGCAGAGGAACGCAGAGATCTGGAAGAGGAATGCTTCGGGGTGCGCGGGGTTGCCATGGACGGTATGCCGCATACTGCTACCCCCGGCCGGCCAGTTGAAGCTGCTGCTATCGCCTACGAAGAAAGCGGGGCGGCGGAGAGGTGCAAAGAAATAGCGGCCAAGATTGATGCTCTGAACAGGGACGCAGCGAAGATTCGGTGCTCGTTTGATGCCCTGAACGGTAAGTACAAACAGGTTGTCATGCTGCGCTATGGCGGTAGTTACAGTTGGGGTGGAATTTCTGCAAGAATGGGGGTGCCGGATAGCACTTGCCGGTTGTGGAGCCGAAAGGCGGTTGAGCAGTTCGGAAAAACATTTGCGGAAGAGGCGGATGCAGCGAAAATTCTTGCGCGTGCTGCGCGTGCGCGCGTATAAAAGGAGTGGCCGAAAAAACAGCAAAGCAAAACAGGCTGCCGGTGCTGGATATTGGGAGAAAATAAGGGCAGGCACCCGGCCGGCTGGAGAAAACGAACCACCGTCAGAAAGGGCAAAAATATAAAATTGCTTTCCGTGCGATGCGACAGTGTTTCCAACGCCGGAAAATGGACCTGGAAAAACAATTTGCGAATCAAAGAAAAAGCCCCCGGCGGTTTGCCGAGGGGCTTTGCTGTGTGATGAAACTCATTCGCCCAGTCCAAACCAGACGCGGGCAATCAAAATGCGAATGTATACCGGACAGGTACCGCGGTACTCCCAGTTTTCCAGCGTGCGCCGGGGAACGCACAGCCGCTCGGCCATTTGCGCCTGAGTTAAACCCATGCGGGCGCGAAGATCAGAAAAAGGCAAGTTCACGGCGTCCCAGAGAATGCCGCACTGGTCGATGATAGCCGTGGAAATTTCTTTGCCCTCGTCTCCCCAGATGGAGGAGAGAGTCGAGTCCGACACAAAAGAGTCCCGGTCTTTGTAGTTGTTGGCCTCCCCGGCCAGAATATAAACTTGCTTGTCAGTCATGTTGCATAGCTCCTTCCCATTGCTCTTTCGCGTACACGGCCTCTTCGACGGTACCAAACAGACCGATGTATTTTCCGTTGATTGATAACTGCCATTTGTTTCTGCGTTTGTGCCAGGTAATTCCGGGGATTCCGGACTGTGGGTTTGTGTGCTCCATCTTGCCGAGGATACGCGCAGGTGCCGCACGTCCGCGCTTAACATCATAGACGGCTTGCTGCCGCCGCTTGTATTCAGCGGCGCACTCTGGCGAACAGGTAACACACGGCCCAGACGAAGAAAATGGATTTCCGCATATTGCACAGATTTTGCGGTCCTTCCGAAGATCTGCCCGGCGGGACTGTGTATAGTCCTTGTGATCAGACGCCCATTGCCGTTTCTGGGCCCTGACATTTTCGGCCACAACCGTTTTACCGCACTCAGGGCAATACCGCTGGAGGCCAGATGCCACAACGTATTTTTTGCCGCAGGCTTGGCAAATATCAATGCTGCCGAGCTTACGGGCGGAGCCGTTTTTTCTCCGCTTACGATCCTGCTCGCGCTTTGCATCAATTCGGCAGCTGGGGCAATATTTGCTGCGCGGGTAACCCACAAAAGCTTTTCCGCATGTGGCACACACCTTGTCACACAGGACGTTCCGGTGAGATTCTTCAGCGCAGTCTGGGCAAAACCAGCTGTCTTGCTTATTGGTCAGATAGATTTTTCCGCATCCTTTACAGATGTGCTGCCGCATTCAATCGCCTCCGATTATTTCAAAATCTCAATCACTTCGGGATTCTCCAGCACCAGCTCACCGTAATCTTCGCCGTTGCACCCGAAATTGCTGGCCACAATGGCGACATGTTCGCCGGGATAATCAACGGAAAACAGGCCGCCGAATACACGTCTGGCGCTTCCGGCATCCACTACGCATACACCGGGGAGTTCTTCGCCGGTGTCCTCGTCATCTTCCCAGTGGTGGGAAACGTGGTTCATCTCGCCAAGTTCGAAAGGAACTTCTTGGCAGCGAATACCAACCAGGCAATAATCCGAGCTTGCGGCGACTTCTTCCAGACGGTCCAACATTTCACTCGTAATTTTCATTGCGCATTCCTCCTAGGCCGGTGTTTTGTTCCTCGACTATAGTATACCACCGTTTAGCGTATACGTCAATAGGTGGAAAATAAAAACGCCAAAGATTGCCTGAGAAATTTGCCGGACGATCAAACAGATGGATAAACCGTTTGAATTATAAATAAATTACGCAAATAATTGAAAAAACGAGCTGTTTTGTATCAAAAGCAGCTCGTATTGTTATCAGAATTGGAATTTATGAGACTGAAACAGGCAATTTTGCTGTTGGTGTGGTCATAACTCGGTAAGGTCGATAATACTGATCTCTGGTGATGGCGGAAGCGTAGCGTAATACCGGCCACGTTCGTAGTTCTGGTCGGTGACGCCATCCCACCAGGTGATGTCACCGTGCTGAACCTGTGCTGCCTCCATGAGCTGCCGCGCCTGATCTTCGTCTGCGCCATCGAAAAGCAGGCGAGAGCCATCGGCAAAAGAGGCTACCAGGCGGCAGGCGAGAAAAACTCGCCCGGGGTCATTCGTCGGCATCGGTATCACCTCCTGACGGCTGGCAGGGCCATTGTGCGGCCGGGGAATACCCATCGCGCGCCATTTTGTCGCGGACGGCCTGCAAAACGTAGCCCTGCACACTCTGGCCGGACAGGGCCGCCGCCGTGCGGATGTCTGTGCCGACGGGAATGAGGGGGCGCAGCTCGATTCGGTCACACTTCGAGTTGTAGGCGTCGTTGCCCCGGCGGCGGGATTCTGGTATAGGCATATCTATCAAATCCTTTCGTGCATGGTTGCGGTTTCAGTATAACACGGCGGAGTGAAAAAAGCTACCAGGCAAACGATGTTAAATCCCAACGCACAGGAGCTTCAATAGCGCGGCGCTCGGCCTCTTTTCGGCAGTCCAGCAGCATTTCACCGTTGGCACCACGCACGGGACGACGCAGGCCCTTTCGGATAAAAAGGGCGTTTGTGATCAAGTCGAGCGTCGAGAGATCGCACAGTGAAAGCTCAGAGGGAGAAGCCTTGCCCCGGGAACCGTCGTTGAAAAGGCTGTGGGCGGCATACAAAGCGGTGATCTGGCTGTCGGTCAGCTCGTGCCGGCGCGCCGCCCGCAGGATGCACGCAAAGGAAATGCCGTCATCGTTTGTATACGATACAGAGATAGAAAACAGTTCCGGGTCCGCCGAGAGAATGTAGATAGCGGCGGTGTAGCCGCCGTCGCGCTGCCGTGCAGGGAAAGCCCTGCAAACAAGCCCCATGAGCTGAGAGTAGCGGAGAAAGTGGTTTTTGTGGTCGATCATGGCAATGCCTCCTTGTCAGTTGTTGGGATAGTAGGCCACGACTTCGCCGGTGATGCTGTCGTGGCGGCTGATGATGGTATAGCCGAATTGCTCCACGTCGGAGTTGGCGGATTGCAGCACAGCGGCGATGTACTCCGGGCCGCGCTGAGCGAAACGATCAGGCTTTGTGTAGCGCCGGCGGAAATCTTCGACGCTGGCGGCGGGGACCTGATATTTCTTGAAAACATCGTACAGATTTTTCATGCGGAAATCTCCTTTCGTTTTGTGCCATCTGGCTGGGGTCGGGTCGCTTTGTTTCCGGTGCGGCCCGCGAAGGTGTCCGGGTGTCATTTTCATGGGGTCACGAAAATGGTTGTTATTCAAGGCCCAGCGCCCGGCGGGCGGCGCGCTCGGCGTTGTCTGTCAACTGCCGTTGCCATGCGTTGTTACGGGGCGACCAGCGGAAACCGTTGGATTTGAGGGCGGAGCGGGTGGCCTCGTCGGGCTTGCCGTCGAAAATGATTTGCAGACGGTTTTGCTCGGCGTTGCGGACGATCTGAAAGCCGTCATGCTCCTCGGCTGGAACCGGGGCGGCCTGTTGAGCCTGTAGCCTGTCCAGCTCTTCAATGCGGGCCTGTACCCGCTTGATCTTGCCGCGTAGGCTGGCAAGCTCGAAATCAGGCATGGGGCGCTGCGCAAAGGCCGGGGCACTGGCAATTGCCGCATCGTTGTGGGCGGCGGCTTCGTCGCTCATGCCGGGAAAGCCGCGGAGGGTCTTGTGCTTACGATACCAGGCATTCATGGCCTTGCCTTCGTCAAGCTGGTGTTGCAGGCGGTGGAGCTGGTCGCCCAGCATTTCGCGTGCGTAGGGGTCGGTCAGATCGACGGGACCCGTGCCAACGCTCTTGATTTTGTCCAAAATGGCCTCGATATCCTTGTACTCGGCCCGCAGGCTGTCCTCGCGGGCGTTTTGCCGGGCCTTTTTGCGTACTGGGAAATTACCGGCACCGCACACCAAAACGCTGGGGCAGCTCGCCCCGTTGCGGTTGTAGTCGTTTGTCCACTGAGCCAGGCGGCGGGCGTACCGGTCCAGCAGCGTGTCCAGCTTGTTGTGGTAGTAGGGGCTGGTGGATGCTTTGCAACGCTCGACCAAAGCGGCAGCTTTGTCAACGGCGGCCCGGTATTCGTTGGTGGCGCGGTTTTCGGGGTAGTCACGCATAGACATCATATCGTTCGCCCGGCGGGCTGTGTTTTCGTCGATGGGGTAGTAAATCACCCCGGCCGCTTTTTGGGGTGCAGCCTCGGCGGGATGCTCGGTGATCGGTTGGGCGGCCGGTTCGCTGCCTGCGCCCGGAGCCGCTGCGATGTCATCGAAAAGGTTCATCTGTTCGTGCATGGTAGTTGCCTCCTGTTCTGTGTTTTGGGATTGTAACCCATGAGCACCCGCCCCGGCGGGGCGGCTGGGCTTGCACCAGCGGCGGCGGATGCCGTCGGCCTTGCGGGTGGCATTACAGGTCGGTTTTTTGTGCGCCGTCCTGGTCGTGCGCCCAAACATCGACGGAATAACCGGCCTTGCGCAGATCATCCGCGAGTTTGCGGGCGCGCTCGGCATCGTCCGCCCATGTGAAAAGGGGGTAGCCTCTTTTGCTGTAAACAATCTGGTAACGGGTCATGTGGTGGTCGCCTCCTGCTTTTGTGTTGTGCCCTGTTGGGCTGGGGTCGGGTCGCTTTGTCCGGTGCGGCCCGCGAAGGTGTCCGGCTTGTGGTCAGTCAAGGCACGTTTCGTGCATGATGCGGTATTGCTCTTTCAGCTTGTCATAAGCCCGGCGGGTGATGGTGTATGTGTTGCGCTGCTCGTCGTAGGTGATGCCGCGCCCGTGGAGCCGGGGGAGATCATCGCGCAGAGGACGGAGAAAATAATGCTTGCCGTAGTAGGAAAGATCGGCGGAGAAGTCGCAGCCGGTGGGGGCCTGCTGCATTTCGTAGCAGTAGGAATATTCGCCGGGCGCGTCCGCCTGAACAGCGGGAGCCTTTGCCGCCTCCAGGGCGTCGTAGTCGGGGGAGTAGCCGTGCAGCTCGCCGGTTTCTTCGTCAAAGCTGGCGGCGCACATGTCCGGGATGAAAATTTTTGTGCGCTCGTTGATAACTTGTTGAAAACCACCGGGAACCTTGGAAAAAGTGCCGGGGATAATGCGTTCAGATGCTGCCATCTTGAAAACCTCCTGTTTTGTTTTGTGCCCGGCGGATGATGCCGGGATGGTTACCCATGAGCACCCGCCCCGGCGGGGGCGGCTGGGCTTGCACCAGCGGCGGCGGTTGCCGTCGGCCTTGCGGGTCTTGTGGTTACGCGATGCGGAAATAATAGGCGCTCTTTTTGTGGCTCCAGTGGCCGCCTGCTGCCTCGATTTCCTTTGTGTGGTTTTTTGTGCTGCCGGTGAGCCAAACAACCGGAGATGCGGTTTGTGCACCCTTCACGGTAACGGTCACGCCGTCAACGGCGGACCAGCGGGCGGCGATGATCTCGGCGGCGGTTTTGGCATCGGGGGCGGATTCCTGGGAATCGGTTTTGTTGCCGGCGGTTTCGTTGGCGGTGCGCAGGGTCTCCAGCTCGTCGGCCTGCTGATGCACACGCTCGCGCAGCTCGTTTGCCTCGGCCTCGGCGCGGTTCAGCTTGTCTTGTAAATGCGCCAGCTTTTCGCGCAGCTCGTCAGTGCCGGTGCCGTTGTCGTCGCTGCCGTCGTGACCAAAATAGGCTTTGACGGCGCGTTTCGTTTTGTCATCGCATTTAATAGGCAGGATGATTGCAAAGGGGTCGTTGCTGCTGTACGCAACAGCGGCGGACTTGCCATTTGCAGCGCGGAGCGAAAAGCCGGGGCACAAAGCGGCGGTGTACCGCGTGTTGTAAAGCGCCACAAAGTCGCTTTCGGCGTTGTAATAAGCCGCTGCCGTCTTGTCTTTACCGGCGGTGAGGGTGAGCGGGCATTGCTCCATGGGGGAGAGATTGGCGGTTGCCTCGACGGACTGGCGGAAAATACCGATGACATCGAACCCGTTGTTATCGCGTTTTTCGCCGCCTTGGATATACCAGTTGCCAGCCTCGCAGCACACAACAGGCTGCACGATGGCGGCGTATTCAGCCGGGGCCATTTTGTAGGCGATGCAGCCGTCGGTCACGTAGACCGTGCCGTCATCATCGACGCGGCAGCAGATGCGATCGGCCTTTTTCAGGACCTTTGCAGCATCGGGGGTGAAAGAGCCGTAAAATTTTCTAGCCATGATAAATCCTCCAGAAGTTTGATTTTGATAACCCGTTAGGGAGTGGGGCGGGGTTGCTTTATCCGGTGCAGCCCTGCTAAAGTGTCCGGGATAATTTATTGCTGAGCCTGAGCCCGGCGGGCCTTGCGCTGTTCGGCGAGCATACGGTTATAGGCGGCGATATCCTCGCGGGTTTTCGGCTTGACGGCCTCGGCTTTTTTGGCCTGTCCGGCCGTGAAAAGATGGGCTTTTGCCATATAGGCATGTTCCTCGGCGGCCTCCATCTCGTTGCCCTCGGCGTCCTTGCCGGCGCTCTTGGTGTAGCGCCACAGGTTCACGACAAGGGCGGCTTTCTCGCCGGCCTTGACCTGGTAGCCCATGCGGCGCCATTCCTGGTAGGTGTGGAGCGGGAGCCGCTGGCCGGCTTTCAAGTAAGCGGCGGCCTCACCGGCAGAGATAAGGCCGGAACTCACCGCGGCGTTGTAGATGATTTGCTCATTCGTCATAGCGTTTTACCTCCGTTTGATTTTGGTGCCGCCTGTGTGGCGGCCGGTCGTTTGCTGTGATTACAGCATACACTCCGGCGTGTAGTTTGTCAACACTCCGGCGTGAAGATTGGAGAATTGCACAAAACACGCCGGAGTGAATTGTGGAAAATTGACACAGGCAAAAAAAGAACGATAAGGCGAGTGCTTTATAATGCGCGCGATATAATATAGCACCACCAGCACCACCAGCAGCAGCACCAGCACCACCACCAGCAGCACCACCAAAAGAAGGATGGCCACCGTCACGGGGCTGGGTCCCTGCTCCTGCCGGGCAGGTGCCGCCGACTGGGTGACGCCGTCCAGCGTGGAGGTGGGAATGCCATAGATGCTGCACAGTTTTTCCGCAATGGCATACACCGTCTGCTGCGTGCCGGTATCATAGTCCCCTTTCACACAGTTGGGCTCCAGGTCCTCGTCCAGAATCGTCCCCAGGGTACTGATGGTCAGCTGGGTTTCCAGCCCGGCGCCCCGGGTGACATAGTAATCGTCCTCCCCCGGCACCAGCAGCAGCAACACACCATTGTCCTTATCGGCAGAGCCCAGTCCCCAGGTGTTGAGCAGGTCGTAGGCATAGCCTTCCATGGTGGAATTGCCGATATACTCGGTGGTATAGACGCCGATCTGGGCACCGCAGGTATCCTGCAGCGCCACCGAAAGGTTTTCCACATAGGTTTCCGTTTCGGTGGAAAGGATATCGGCATAGTCATTGACCGCCGTATTGGGGTCCAGTTCCGGTGCAGCCAGCACCGGCAGAGCCGCGACGGTCAGCAGGGCAAGGGTGACCGCGGCCAGCGCCACCGGGCGCCGTAGTGTTTTTTGTTTCTGTTTCATGATCCATTTCCTGTTGTGTTGCCGAAATCCGCGGGGGCGAAGGTCTGCAGCGGCCCCGCCTGCCACAGGCCGGCCAGCAGATTGGCCGGGAAGGCCGAGACCGTCTCGTTGTAGGCTTCGGCCTGGGTGTTATAGTCTGCAGCCGCCCGCTGGATGGTCGCCTGCGCCGATGTGAAACTGTCGTGCAGGTCGTCCAGCTGCCCCTTGGCCTTGGCGTCCGCCACATCGGTCGCCGCCGTATAGACCAGGTCCACGGCACCGGCCAGATCGGTATTCAACGCATACTGCACGGCCGGTTGGTCGGGGTCGGAGGTGGCGTTCCAGGCATCCAGGGCCGCCTGGGCGGCCTGTACATCGGCATCGTTTTGCCCCAGCACATTGCCGGCCACCCGGATCAGGCTGGCTGCCGCGTCGGTCTGGGCGGCGAAATCCCCCTGGATGCTGTGGCCGTACTCGTCCTGCTGGGCAGAATAGAGCCGGGCCGTGCGGCTGCGCAGCCCCTGCAGGCGCGCCCC
>OGYQ01001588.1_pt1 | contig 11093 bp, 9 predicted proteins | sample 1576641 | NCBI WGS metagenome assembly OGYQ01 (sample SAMEA3541476, study PRJEB24748) | human gut metagenome | biome: human gut; feature: human-associated habitat; material: faeces | place: China | collected 2012
TTTTTGAAACTTTTTTAAGTTTCAAAAAGTTCAGCAGCCTGTCGAAAAGACTTTTCGACAGGCTGCTGTCCCGGCACGGTTGTTTTGCCCGCCGGTTTGTGCTATGCTGGGGACAGGAAACGCAAAGGGGGATATTTATGCACAACCAGAATGAGGCCTTTCTCCACCTGAACGACGCCCTGCCCGCCGACATCGCCCGCCGCAGGGATATGGGGGATCTGGCGGGGGCGCTCCGGCTGATCGACGCCCGGCTCTCCTCCGGCGTCCAGCCCCTGCTGGCCCCCCGGCTGGAGGCGGAGCGGCTGCGGCTGACCCGCCTGCCCTACGACTACCCCTACACCCGCCCCGAGGCGGTGGCCCTGGTACGGGCGGAGTGGCCCGGCTTTACCGAGGCGCAGTTCGACGCCCTGCTGGACGGCGGGCGCATCGACTGGCGGATGGTGGACGGGGAGCTGCGGGTACACCGGGAGTTCCTGGAGTCCCTGCGCATCTACCCGAAGGAGGCACCGGGGCTTGTCCACGAGGCGGTGGACAACGCGGAGCGGGATGCCGTGCTGGCCCGGATGGAGCGGGAAGGCTCCCTCACCGCCCGCATCACCCTGAAGGCGAGCATCCGGGCGCTGGTGCCTGTTGCGGGCCAGGAGGTGCAGGCGTGGCTGCCCCTCCCGGCGGCCTGCCCCCAGCAGAGCAATATTGAGCTGCTGGACTGCACCCCCGGCGGGGTGGCCGCGCCGGAGTATGCACCGCAGCGCACCATGTGGTGGAAAACAAACGGCGTGGGGGAGTTCTCCGTCACCTACCGTTACCTCTTCCGGGCGGAGTATACCGACCCCCTGTCCCTCCCCCCGGAGCAGGCGCAGCCGGACTTTGATCTGGAGGAGCAGCCGCCCCACATCGTCTTTACCCCCTACCTGCGGGCGCTGGCGGCCCGGCTGACCGAGGGGGGCGCCAACCCGGCGGAAAAGGCGAAGGCCATCTACGACTACGTCACCGGACAGGTGGACTACCGCTACCAGCCCGCCTACCTCCAGCTGGACTGCATCGCCGACCAGTGCGCCAAGACCCTCCGGGGGGACTGCGGGGTGTTCGCCCTGCTCTTCATCACCCTGTGCCGCATCGCGGGCATCCCCGCCCGGTGGCAGAGCGGGCTGGCCGTCCGGCCCGGCCGGGTGGGCCCCCACGACTGGGCCATGTTCTACCTAGCCCCCCACGGCTGGCTGTGGGCGGACTGCTCCTTCGGCTCCTCCGCCCGCCGCAGCGGGGAGGACGCCCGCCGGGCCCACTACTTCGGCAGCCTGGACCCCTGGCGGATGGTAGCCAATTCCGCCTTCCAGGCCCCCCTGACGCCCCCCATGCCCGCCTGGCGGCAAGACCCCTACGACAACCAGTGCGGCGAGCTGATGGTGGACGGCCGCGGGCTGGACGCCCCCGAGCGGGCGTGGGGCCACGAGCTGCTGGATTTCACCCTGCTGTAACGGAACTATATGCAAAAAGCGCCTCTGGAATATTCCAGAGGCGCTTTGTTTGTTTGAAAAAGTGTACGTTTACAAATGAAATAGTCGCACTACCTAGTGTGAAGTATAGCACAGAAATACGGCGATATCAATTACATTTTAACATAGATTTTCCTGCATTTCCACCATTTTAAAAGGTACACTTTTCCAAAAGGGGGTGGTTTGCCGGCCAATGCTGTTTCACCTGGCCGGAGACCCGCGCTTCCTGTTTTAAGCTGTTTTGTATGCAGTCCGAATGGCATCCTGCGGGAACCTCCGGTACGGCGGAGTGGTATTGACACACATTTTCTGCGGCCACGACCCCTGACATCAAAAAGGAGGAAAACAGAATCATGGAGAAACGCATCTTGTCGGTGTGCCTGACGGCGTGCATGCTGCTGACGCTGATGCCGTCCGCCTTTGCGGCGGACGCGGAGCAGCCCCTTCCCATCGCCGGAATGGAACAGACGGAGGAAACAAGCGCGGACGCCAGGACGGAGCCCGGCGACGAGCCACAGGAGCCCGTGCCCACAGAGGAGGGAAAGGGCACGCAGGAGGAGCCCTTCACTACGGTAGCCGCCTATAATGAGGCGGTGAAGGGCGACGCTCTCGACGGTAAGGACGTATACCTGACTATCAGCAGAACGGAGTTTAAGGAGGGACAGTTTGCCCTGACCAATGTGCAGACGCGCCCCAATCCCCCCAGACTGCACCTGACCCTGACGGACTGTACCTTTACCGGCAATACCGCCGGAGACAAGACAAACTCCTCGTTTATGTATTTGCCCAACTGCCAGTCTCTGGTGATTAAAGGCTGCACCTTCAACGCCGGAGAGGACGGCCTGAAGTACGGAATCAACTGGAACCTCTGCGGCATCCAGGGTTCCACGGTGGAGATCCGGGGCTGTACCTTTACGGGCAGCTATGAGAAGAATGCCATCAAGCTGAACCAGCGCAACGGCGAGGACGACGTGGCAACAGATGTGAAGCCGTCGGGAGACGGAGAAGTAAAACCCGCCACCATTGCCTCCGCTGTGGTTGCGGACTGCACCTTCTCCGAGGGGGCCAAGATTCAACTGGGTTCCCAGGGGAAGGGAGAGAACAATGCCGCCGCGCCCTCCACCGGCGCGTTCCCGGTGACCATCTCCAATGTGAAGGCCGAAAGTGGCAGCGAGGTTGCGGTTGAGCTGGCCTATCAGGCGGCCAAGGATGCGGACATCCCCACCATCACGCTGGCCCCTGGGGACACCTTTGAAAAGACGCAAGAAGGCGTCCTTGTGGCACAGGTTGGGGAGGAGAAATTCACCTCTTTTGATAATGCTCTGACCGCCGCGCTGTCCGCAGAAGATCACACCATCACCCTCCTTCAGGATATAACAAAAGACATTTCCATTGCGGCGGGCAGCACCCTCACCATTGAGGGCAGCGGCAAGACCCTGTACGGCACCATCAACTGTGTGGCAGCTTCGGGCGAACATGCCGACCAGACCAACACGAACCTCACCTTGAACAATCTGACCGTAGACGGCGACACCGACAGGAATGGAACGGCGGATAAATCCATCCTCATTACATCTCAGAATCAGAGCGCAACTGTTGTCAGCGGTCTGAACCTGACCATGACCAACTGCACCGTGCAAAACTCCAAGGCAGGAGTGAGCGGTGGACAGGGCATGTATCTGACCAACGCGAAAAACCTGACCATTGATGACTGCACCTTTACGAACTGCGGCGGCATTAACTATGCCATCGACCTGAACCTGGTCGCCGTACAGGATGCCGTGATCTCGATCACCAACACTAGGTTTGAAGGAAATTGCGGTGCTTCCGGCCCCATTAAAGTCGCTGAACGCGGCACGGGTGACGGGACTGAAGCCGATGATATCACCGGCGCGCGGGCCAGCGTCAAGTCCCTGACTATTTCCGGTTGTACTTTTAACAATTCGAATCCAATTTTGGGCGGCGATATTGTTCTTGGGGTAACAACAAAGACGGGCGAAAAGGACGGAAATGATACCGGCTCCTTCCCTGTTACCATTGCGGACAACAAGACTACCAAAGAAGACAAGCAGCTAAAGATCAAACTGGCCTACACAGATGACTCGGCCAGGGATATTACTACGGACATTGGCAGTGCGGTGGTAGGCGATGGAACAACAGACCCCGCGCAGGGCTTTACCATCACCGCCACCGCCGGCGAAGGCGGCGCCATCACTCCCAGCGGCAAGGTGGCCGTTGCCAAGGGCGGCAGTCAGACCTTCACCGTCACCGCCGACAGCGGATATTCCATCTCTGATGTGACCGTCGATGACAGCACCGCCGCAGACGTGGTGCAGAACGATAACGGCACCTACACCGTTCAGAATGTGACAAAGGACTGCACTATCCATGCGACATTCTCGAAAAGCAGCTCCTCCGGCGGCTCCTCCTCCAGTTCCACCCGGTACACGGTGAGCGTGGAGGACACGGACAACGGCAGCGTGAAGGTAAGCCCCACCCGCGCCTCCAGAGGCACCACCGTGACCATCACCGTGAAGCCCGACGAGGGCTATGAGCTGGACAAGCTGACCGTCACTGGCAAGGATGGCGATTCCATTAAGCTCACCGACAAGGGCGACGGCAAATATACCTTCAAAATGCCCGCTTCCAAGGTGGAGGTCGAGGCGGTCTTCACCGCGATCGAAACCGAGCCGGAACAGCCCGAATCCCTGCCCTTCACCGACGTGAGCAGCGGCGAGTGGTACTATGATGCGGTGGCCTATGTGTATGAAAAGGGCCTCATGGACGGTACCAGCGCCGTCACCTTCGACCCCGGCGCGGTGCTGACCCGCGCCATGACGGCGCAGGTGCTCTGGAACCTGGCGGGCAGCCCTGCCGCCCCCGGCGGGGCGGGCTTCACCGACGTGGCGGCGGACGCGTGGTATGCCGGCGCGGTGAACTGGGCGGCGGCCCAGGGGATTGTGGCCGGGTATGACACCGGGGCCTTCGGTCCGGAGGACGCGGTGACCCGGGAGCAATTAGCGGCCATGCTGTACCGCTATGCGGGCGCACCGGAGCCCACAGGCGGCCTGGACGGCTTTGCCGACAAGGACGCGGCCAGCGGTTATGCGGCGGACGCCCTGTGCTGGGCCGTGGGCGAGGGTCTGCTGACCGGAAAGGACGGCGGTCGGCTCGACCCCGCCGGCACCGCCACCCGCGCCGAGGTGGCCGTCATCCTCATGCGCTTTTGTCATGGGACACACAAAACGAAACTGGGGTACCTTGAAAGAGGCGGTTTTATCTGCAATTAAACGATATTTAAACAGGAATAACTGGACGCAAAATAGAATAAGTATGCATAGCGGCCCGCCTCATTCATAAGATAGAGACGGGCCGCTGCTGTGCTCTATTCGAGTTCCGGGCCGATTATCCGGGTACGGGCTTGATTGAGTACATCCTTTAGCTGTGAGGTCAAATCCGGATATTGCCTGATCTGGGCCAGTAAGTCTGCCTCCATCTGGTCAAGGGCAAGCTCCGCTTTCCGTTTGGTGATGTAGTCTGTCCTTTTACGATCAGCATCGGCTTTAATAAGTTGGACGAACAAACGCCCCGCTTTTTCTATCGGCATATCGTTGAATTCTTCCTCAGCGGAGGAAATCTTCTGCAATAGTCCGCTTTTGAGGATGGCGCTGGTGGCCTGGGTGGTATCCAGGTCGGGGTTTCTGCCGATAACATCAATGATATGCTTGGTTTTCTCCAAGTCATCCGCAATGCGCTGTGCTGATTCGACCACCTTGAAAGCGTAGCGGGACAGCGATGATCGGCTGATTTTGTAGCCTTGCCCTGCAAGCCATGCAATGATATCTGAATAGCTCATATTATAAATCATAATGCGCTCGTTGACTTCATCAAGGACAGCCTTGGGGAGCTGATACATCTTTGCGTCTGAGCGCGGCTTTCTGGGCTTACCCATCACAAATCAATCCCCGATTCCGGGTCGCCGCCGTTCTCAATAAAACGAACGCCCTTCGTGGTTAACCGTGCCACACCGTCCTGCTCATAGGCTGTGTCGGGTGTGATCTTCCTGTTGGTGAACTCGATGAAGCCCATATCATAGAGGTATTTCAAGTGCTCCCAAATATCCGGGTCAGAAACCAGCCCGTCCCGGACAAGGCAGTTGGAGACGCGGCGGACGGCCAGAGTGTTATGGTAGCCCTTCACCAGCATACGGAGGATGTATCCTCGGACGGCGGCATTGTGACCGCCGACTTTCTCAAAATCCATGGTCAAAACCTCCTATTAGACATTCCCGTATTTTGTGATATCCTCAGTAGACAGCCCCATCAGCTCGTGAGCCCTGGAACGATGGCGTTGTGTCTGGGAAAGATTCTCGGGGCAAACCTCACCCATAGGTACAACTTGTGGCGCGGTCTTGAGCCAAAGGTTGAAACTGTCCATGTCATCCATTGCAGACTGGAACGCCCAGTCGCGCTGGAAGGGAAGTATCTTCCCGGCCTTCATCGCTTCCAGTACAACACCGTCCGCTTTTGTTCGGGCAATCTCAAATTGATAAGCGTCTGCTTTGAGCTTTAGAGCTTCCTGCCCTTCCAGCAAAGCAGCGACGGCCTGATAGACATCCTCTATGGTGGCGGACGGGTCAAGCTGCAAAAGTGCTGCCAGCTCCGCCAAAGTGCCCTTGCTGCCGTCCTCTATGTTCTCCTGTTCTGCGCTGCCCTCGCCTTCGTTAGGCTTATCAGTACAGGCAATGGGCGACATGGCATCAATGGCGGGGGTGTTGGTGAGGGCCGCAGAGTGGAGCTCAACCGCCCGTCGCGTATTTCTCTGAATCTGAATAACGGGTGACAGATATCGGTACTCACGATTTTTCAGGTAATCTGCTGCCCGATCTGTCCAGTCCACATCACCATAGATACCATCGTTTCTCAGCACGATATTCTTGATCCAACCTGCTGCTGGGGCCTGCACATCCTGTAAAGTCTGGTGTTCATAATCAATAGGGATTTGAAGCTGACGCTCCATGAATCTATTGCGGATAGATCGAAAGGATTCATGATCCACCAGAAAATCCCCTTTTGTACTGTGAACCAGTCCCAAAGGGAGTAGTTTTACCAGCTTGCGGGACATCTGGGGGCTATAGCCGCTTTCTTCAAAAGGCAGGGAGTTGCTCAGAAAAATATACTTGATGTCCATGGCTCCTCCTTATTCCCCAGTAGGCATATCTGCTTCGCCGGTGGAACCAAAGGCAAGTTGCCACAGGCCATACCCGGCATTGTAGCGGGCATCCACACCGTAGATGAATTCTTTACTAAAGAAAACATTGTCATCGCTGGGGCTGTCCTTAGCGACAAGCTGCGGCCTGCGGCGGAGCTGGAAGATAAAGGGCTTGACGGGCCGCTTGGTACACAGCAGGAACCACTGCTCCGGGTTAGCGGCCAGCTCCGGTACTACCAGCAGCTCAGCGGTGCCTTTGTAGATGTTGACCTCCTGGTGAATTTCATTCGCCATAAGGATAGTCCGGGCGATAGCCTCCTTCTGAGGGGCAACTACCAGCAGATCAGGGACGATATTCATCACTTCACCCTGGTCGTTCACCAGACACATCATTTGAGTACGAGCTGCCCCGTAGCTTTCCGGTACAAGTTTGTAAGTTCCTTTGTTACTTTGCGCCTTGGCCTTATGTCCAGCAAAGGCAGGGGTATGGTCATCGCTGATGAAGGGCTTGCCATCGAAACACTTCTCCGTAAAAGAACGGGGGAACAGGCCGAACACCAGCTTGTCCGGGTGCTTCCGGGCACTGTAGGCCAAATCCTGGAACACAGGCTTGTAGACGCCGATGCAGTCATCCTCCAGATCGTTCCGGGGAACAGTCACAGTCGCTTCAAAGTCCTTATTGCGGATGGTGTAGCCGTAGGCGGCCAGGTTTTTGATTTCCCTGTCACCAATCCACTCCCGCATGGAGGGGACAGCTCCCAGCCATGCGTAGTTTTCGTCCCGCGTCTCGCTGGGAACCTCCATAGCCACGCGGGGGTACTGCGCCTCCATTTCATGGAACGCTTTGTTGAACACGGTGTTGAAGCTCTGGAACGCCTCCCGAATTGTGCCGCTGTTGATAATCATTTGGTTTGACCTCCTGTTTAGTCAGATGTGGGGTAAGATGGTTTCTGCCGTACAATTTCCTGAACAAGCCGCTGGGTAACGCCATATCTTTCTGCAAGCTCAGGGATGTTGTAACCGTTATATGCCTCTTTGATTTTCTGATTTCTGAGCGGGCGCAGAATGCTTTCAGCTTGGGGCATATAAAAGGTTGAGCCACCAACCAGCACAGCCAATTTTAGAAGATTGTCCGCTCCGATTTCCTCAGCGATTCTCTTACATATCCCATCAGGCAGCATGGAAGATGTAAGCTCATTTGTCCATGGCTCCAGCATACTATGCACCGCCTTTCATCCAACAAATTGCCTTTTAATAGTAACGCCATTTCTACGAAAAGTCTTGTTGAAACGTTTCTTGGAATTGCTTCTAAGCAAAATTTAGATATGACAGTGAGCAGCAATATCCACTACCCGTTTAATTCGCTATTTGAAGGGCATATACGCCCAGACACTTCTACCCCCGTTATCACGCGCGATAACGGGGGTAGAAACAAAATTATTCATTAAGCTCCTGGAACGCATTCAAAATCTGCTCCGGCAGCTTGGAATCAGAGATATGCCGCTCCATATCAGCCCCAGTCTGAACCCCGATATAAAAGCCCAGCAGGGACGAAGCTGAGACAATGCCGTTGATGGCGTCATCCACCTCACACCGCAACCGCCTGTCGTTGGGTGTCATGCTGCCGATCAGCGCAAAGGCATCGGCCTTCATGCGCTTTATGTAGCTGTCCCTCTCGCTCAGCTCGCCGAATTCCTCGTGGAACTGCTCCCGTAAAGCGTCCAAAACCCTTTTGCTCAACATTTTGTGTTTCCTCCTCACTTCATGCTTTCCAAGGCCAGCCGCATAGCCGTTTTGAAACCGCAAACGAACCGCCGCCGCTCCGCCAAAACCAATGCATCAGAGACCATTTCCTGGTATGCTTCGAACCATTTCTTCTGTTTGGGGTTGAGGCTGTCCACTAAAGCATCAACGCTATCACGGTATTTTTCAGCAATATCTATATCCTCTTGGCAATGAACCGAAGTATACTGCCATAAAATCTCACCCAGTTCCGCGATGGTCTCATTGTTCACTCTGCTGATATCCAGGCTGTCAAAGTTAAACTCTGCCACAAAAAAACGCTCCTTTCAAATTTGGGGACTTGTCCTATCTTGAAAAACAACGAAACGAATGATATACTATATAGGACTTCTTGACAGAAGTTTCCCCAGCACTTGGGCGGCTGTTATTTGCGGTAGCAGCCGTCCTTTTCTCATTTATTCTGTCTGCTGTTATGTAGGCGTTCATGCGCAGACCTCCCCCAAAAGCTGCCGATGGGTATCACGAAGGTGCCTCACGGTGAGTGTGCTCCCCTGGGCAGCGGCAAATTCCGCTGCCACATTATACAGTTTCTTGGCGGTGCGTAAGCTTTCGCCCTGGGCCAGTTTCAACAGATAGCCGATACAGCTTTCACTGAGACCTGGAAACATAGCTTCCATTTCCTCAATTTTGTAATCGTTGTATATCTTTTTGCGGATAACGATCCGGGTGCGGAGTTGGTCAAACTCATAGCTCCGGCGTCCGGCTTTCATTTGACGGTAAATTTTATCATTGCCGGATAGGACGATACCTACCCCGGCCAGATCATTGAGATTGCGCACGGCCTGGAGCGCGTCCAGCGACAGGTGATCGGCCTCGTCGATGATAATCAAGCGGTTTGTCCCGACTAGCTGCTCCACCAGCGTGTTCATGAGCGCCGCTTTCCTGCCCGGAACCTGACGCCCCACCTGCTGGCAAATCAGGCTCAGTACAGCTGTGGCCTATGTGGTACAGGCATTAGCCGTGATGAAGATAACCCCGGTATTCGTTTCAGCATAGTAGCGAAGGGCCGTCGTTTTCCCCGCTCCTGCATCACCGCTCACTAAGGTGATGTCATTGTGCTGGTGCGCATAGAGACATGTAAAAAGAACCTCTCGCGTGTTGTAGAGCTCGGGGTAAAAAGGCGTCTTTGAAACAGTGTTTAAACGCTCTTTACCGATGGTTAGATACTGATTGATGGACTTGGCGACTTCCTCGTTGTCCCCCGCATAACAGCCATTCAGGAACTGCGAGATAACAGACTGGGAAAGCCCTGTTTCGCGGGATATCTGCCGCTGCGATTTGCCGCTCCGCTCCATAAAATCGACAAGGGCGGCTCTAGTTTCAGAAAACATTACATTTCCTCCTATGCTTGCTTTTGGTAGAAGCCTAACAGCGTGGCGCTTACACTCTCCTCCTCTCGAATGCGCCGAGTGGTTTGGGTTCGGTTTAGGATAGCGGAGTTTTCCGCCGCCTGGGGCGCTATATGCTCCACGATATCCGGATCGCCGGATTCGGTGAAGGCTTTCTCCATGAGCTGGTTGCGGGCCACGATTTCGTGAATATCCATTTCTCGGGTTGGCTTGTACTTGGCGACGATGGCTCGGGCAGCTTTCTTCTCCTTTGCGGCCCGGATATAGTCTTCCTCGCTGGTATGCCGGAACGGGGTGCGGATTTTAGCTTCCGCCAAGCAGATCGCGCGGCCCTTCATATCAAAGACGGCCATTTTGTCGATGTTGTCCGGGTCATAGACTACCATGACGCGCTCACCCATGTGAGAGAGAAGTGCATCATGATAATAGTGGTTGTTTTTGATGGAGACACCGCTTTTGTTGACCACCCGCTCCTCGGTATTGCCGCACAGAAGACGAAGGGCATCATGGTCGCTGATAACCCGCTTTACGGCCAGATTTTCGGAATAAACCTGGTCGGGGCATTTGCCTTCCATGTCCGTGCCGCTGTTTGGGGTTCGATTATACTCTGCTATATAGTCGGACAGCAGCCTTATGAATTCATCCAGCGTGGGGGCAAGGGGCAAAATCTTCTCGTTTGGGATTTGCATTTCTTCCGGCCTGATTTTGGCGTTGCAGCCCGTGTAGGTCTTGAAGCGGCGGCTAAAGCGGTTGGTGAATGTGCCGAAGAACCGCTCCACGGTCTTAGCAGCACCGTGATAGGGAGTTGCATATATCGTTCCTATCCCCAACTGATTCACCAGCGACATAGGATAATCCTTGCTGAAACTGCTGGAGCGGTAGTCTTTGCCGTTGTCGAAGTACACCTCATTGGGTACGCCGTTTTGCTCGACACCCAGGCGGAAGCATTTCTTTACAGCCGTTGCGTTGGGGTCTGCATTTCTGACAAGAAAGGACATAACCCGGTTAGAGCGGGCATCAAAGACTGTCAGCCACGGGCGGATAACCTTTGTCCCGTCTGCGCTCTTTACGAAAATGTCTACCAGATGATGGTCTGAGAACCAGATATCATTAGAGGCGATATCCAGCTTGCTGCGCTCCATGTAGGGAAGGGCGTCATTGAAAGCTTTCGGTCCCTCACGGTAACAGAGAATGGCATAGTAGGGAATCGTCTGGACCTTTCGTTCAAAGGCTTTAT
>OGYQ01001589.1_pt1 | contig 11090 bp, 8 predicted proteins | sample 1576641 | NCBI WGS metagenome assembly OGYQ01 (sample SAMEA3541476, study PRJEB24748) | human gut metagenome | biome: human gut; feature: human-associated habitat; material: faeces | place: China | collected 2012
CCGTGCCCCGCTTTCCGCGGGGCACGGCTGGTTTTCTTTTTGCGCCTCACAGGTCAAATTCCGCCGCGCGGTACAAGGACCCGTCCCGGGGTGCGTCCATCTGCAGCGCCACCCCCGGCGCATCGGTGAGGGGGTCCACAATGCCCACCCACAGGCTGTAATGGCCCCCCGGCAGTGCGGCGGTGCCCGGCAGCGCCAGGCTGACGGTATGGCTGCCCGGTCCCCAGGTGGAAAGGGGTGCCGGCGTCCGGCCGGTCCAGGCGGTCTGCCCGGCTTCGTCCCGCAGCTCCAGGGCCAGGGGCCAGTCGGCGTACAGCGGCGCCAGGCCGGTATTTTCCCAGGTCAGGTCCGCCTGCAATGTGCGGGAGACCGCCCCCCGCCACACCGCGCACCGCCGCACCCCCAGGGTGTAGCCCATCTCGGCCACAAAGGTGCGCAGGTTTTCGGCCTCGGTGCCGGTGAGTTCGCCGTCCTTGGGGGTATTGGGCCCCAGAAAGGTAGTGTGACTTTGCCGCAGCAGGTCCAGCGTGGTGGGAAACTGGGCTGCCGAAAAATACCAGCCGTCCTCCTCCTGGGGGGAAAGCTCGCCCCCCGAGGGTGCGGTGCGCCAGAAATCCGGCATACCGGGCAGCCATTCGCCGTTCTGGTCGGACTGGTAGCCGTCGGCGATCCAGGAAAGCCACTCAGCGTGGGAGTCCGGCAGGCCGAAGGAATCGTTGTAGAGTCCCAGGCCGCGGTCCCGCCCGATGGTGTAGGGGCGGCGCAGCAGCAGCCGCTGCGGCGCAAACACCGCGAGATAATCCTGCACATAGCCGTCGGTGATTTCCTGGGTGGGGAAAGGCCGGATGCCCGCGTCGGTGTCCACGTGCCATTCGCCCCAGTGGCCCAGGCTGCCCAGCTCCACAAAGGCCACCCGGGGGTCGTCGGCATAGCGCTGGCCCAGGGCCGCCACCACCGCCCGGTGAGCCTGGCGGAACACCTCGTTCTCATAGTCGGGGCTGAAGCCCTGGCCGTAGTCGTTGTTGTACCAGGTACCGGCGCCGTCCATGGCATCATACAGCCACTGGGGGATCTCCATTGTGTCCCCCTCGGCGGGGTCGTCGGCCACCAGCCGCAGGATCAGCCGCACGCCGTCGGCCTGCCACCGGGCAAAATAACAGCGCTCCTCCAGCGCTGCAAAGTCGTATTCCCCCTGCTTCGGCTCCAGTTCATCCCAGTACACCGGCACATAGGCAAAGCCCAGGTAGGGGTCCTGACGGTAGTTTTCGCCCCAGGCCACCAGACCTTTCAGGGGGTTGGCCACCGGCTTTTCCCCCGCCGGGATGTCCTGAGCCGCCAGCGGGATGTGCAGCCGCAGCAGGGCCGTGGCCAGCAGCGCCGTGCCCAGCAACACCAGCGGCACCCATTTGCGCGGCTGCATCAGCCCTCCAGGTTGCCGCGGTACTCCACCAGCGTCACATCCTGGACGCCGTCGATGTTCTGCACCGGCTGGGTGAGGTTCAGGTTGTCGGTCTTGAGGTAGAGTTCCATGGTCAGTTCGGTGGTGCCGCCCTTGACGACCTTGGAGCGGAACTTGCCCGGCTGCTCGTGCAGGCAGCGGCGGACGGCTTCCTCCACCGCGGGGTCGGAGCGGTAGGTGACGATGAGCACGTAGGTGCCCGCGCTGCCCTTGAGCCGTTTGAGAAAGACCAGGGCCAGGCTGACCACCACCCAGGCCACAAAGGCTATGTAGTAATACTGGGCGCCGATGGCAATGCCCGAGGTGATGGCCCAGAACAGGAACATCAGGTCAAGAGGATTCTTGACGGCGGTGCGGTAGCGCACAATGCTGAGAGCACCCACCATGCCCAAGGACAGGGTGATGTTGCTGCTGATGGTGACGATGATGACGGCCACCAGCAGCGTCATGATGACCAGCGACAGGTTGAGGGCGTGGTCGTAGACAACGCCGATGAAGCACTTGCGGTAGACCCAGAAAATGCCCATGCCCACGAGGAAGGCAATGACAAGGGTAAGGATGAGGGTCAGGGGTTCGATCTGGTTGGGGAAGAGTTCCAGGGCGGATTTTTTGAACAGATCTTGAAAAGTCATAGGGTAAGATTCCTCCTGCACAGCGCGCCGTTCAGCGCAGGGTATGCCGGACCTGGTCCACACAGAGGCAGAACTTGGAGGCCGACGTCCTGACGAAGGAGTACGCGCGAAAGATATTTTGAATATACTCCGGCAGAATACCGGTAAACTTGACTTCCAGGATCATCTGGCCGGGGGGCAGCACATGGTAGCCGGGGGCCGCCGGGTCAAAGAGATCCTGTCGGGGGTCGATGGCCGTGAGGGTTTTGTCGAAGGTGATGCGCACGGTGCCCACATCGTTGACGAAGGCTTCCCGGTCGTAGGCCACGATGACGCAGGGCCGGATGAGGTTGGCCCGGGCTTCCACAAAGAACTGCCGGGCCAGGGGCTGGGGTTTATCCAGCAGGAAGCGGCAGTCCCCCCGGCAGAGGGCGGCGTATTCCGCCCGGGTGAGGGGCACCGATTCCTTGTGGATGTAGGCGCCGTTTTTGTATTTGCATTCCAGCGCAATGTGCCCGGCGGCGCAGTTGTAGATGCGCACCCGGTATTTTTTGCGCACCTCCACCCCCGCCATCTTCTGGCGGTAGGCCGTGTGGTAGAGGTCGTCGAAATACAGGCTGCGGATGGCATAGCCGCCGCCCGGCCCGGCGTGGGCGTCGTGGTCCAGCAGCGAGTACAGCACCGTCTGCAGCTGGCGGTATTCGGCCTGGTTGACGAGGTATTTCAGCTCGTTGCGGTAGGCGGGGGTCATCCGGTCACCTCCGTGCGGTCCACACCGGGATAGTAGACATCGTTGATCTGGATTTTGTTCATGGCCGGGGCGGTGCGGCCATCCTGGGTGGTGGCCGTGACCTCATAGTACCAGGTGCCCGCCGCCAGCTGGGCGGCCGGTACCCCATACTCGGTGCTGTACATCCCCGCCACATCCACCACCGGGTTGGCCATATCCGGCGTGGCCGCCACCCGCAGCCGGTAGGTGATGGGCTGATTGTCAAAGTCGTAGGCGGCCTCCCAGACGAAACGGACGGCATCCCCCTCCCGGGTGGGCTGGTACATGAAGAACGGCATGAGCTGGTGCAGGCTGTCGTAAAATTCCTGGTAGGCCAGTTCCACCTGGTCCCCCAGCCCCGCCAGAATGGCATCCCGCTCGGCTGCCGTGTTGCCCAGGTAATAAAAATCCGGCATGGACAGCGCATAGGGCCGGGTGACGGCATCGTACTGCTGTGCCAGGGTATTGACGGTCTCCCGGTTGATGGACTCGTGCAGCTCGTCCACCTTGGCGGCCAGCTCGGCCCGGTTGGCTTCGTTTTTCAGAAAGCGCTGGTGGAGCAGCACGCCCCAGTAGATGGCCACGCCGTGCTCCCAGCTGCCGTAGTTGCCCAGGATGCCCTCGGTGGCATCCTCCTGCCAGTGCAGGCAGTTGTCACCGTCCCAGGGAATGAAAAACCACTTCCGGCTGTTCAGCGGGCTGTAGAGGTAGAAGTTCTGCACGATGGTATCGTTATTGCCCAGCAGCAGGTTGTAGGCCAGCCAGGTGAGGTAGTTGTCCCGGTCGATGTAGTTGCCCACGATCTCGTTGATGTCCACGCTGCGGTCGGCGATGAGGTTCACCAGGTCGATGAGCTTCTGGTTGTCCTGGCGGCCCTTGCAGCTGAGGATCTGGTCGAAGGCCGCCTGGTCAAAGGTGGGGTCATCGAAGTTTTTCAGCGCGTCGGAAGCCTCAAAATTGAAGCTGATGGCCTTGTACAGATACCCCTGGGAATCCAGGCCGTGGTTGGCCAGATACTTTTTGGTGGGCACCTCCGCCTGGGTGAACAGGCCGTAGTCGGTGAAGGCGGTCTGCCCCGCCGTTTCGTCCTTGATGTACAGGTGCACGAACTGGGTGCGCAGGCTGGAAATATCCTCCACCGGGCGCAGCAGGTCAAAGTACAGTTTGTTCCGCAGCCGGGTGGCGTCAAAGGCGTGTTTGTTCAGGGCGATGTTGCTCTGCCCCCGCCAGAGGCCCGCTTCGTCGTCCAGTTCCAGTTTGTAGGATTTCTGGGGCTGCACCGACGAGGAATTGCCCCGCACCCGGATGGTGGCGTTGCTGGCGGTGGCATCATAGCCCAGCATACCGGGCTGGGGGCCGTCGGCGTTGCCCACCTGCACGATAGCCCGGGCAAAGATGTCGTTTTCCACGTGGCTGTCCTCCGCAAAGCGCACCGCGCTGTTGACCTCGGCAAAGGAATGATCGGTGTCCGACCCGGCATCCCCCCGCTGCACCGTGACGTAAAAGTACACCACGCTCAGGGGGTCATCCTCGCTGTAGATGGTCTTGTTTTCCACCATGCCCACGGCGTCGATCTCCTGGGCGGCTTCCGGCGTGGCGCTTCCGCCTGCCGGGGGTTCGGCGATGCTCTCCCCCGGGTCGGCGGCCGGCTGCCACCAGAACGCCACCCCCAGGGCCAGTGCCGCCAGCACCACGAACAGGGCGATTTCGATTTTATTCCCGATCTTCTTCACGGGGATTCCTCCTTTGTGCAAAGGCCCGGTCCATCCGGGCCAGTTCTTCCGCGGCGCGGCTGAGCACACCGCCCTGCGCCCGGGCAAACAGCGGCTGCTCGCAGAACACATGGTATTCCAGATCTTCCAGATACTGCCGCAGCCGCCGCAGCACCCAGAACCCGGTGACGGCCCCCGCCGCCAGGAACCCGGCACCCCAGGTATCGGGGCCGAGGGCCAGGGTGACGAGGGAGCCCGCCAGGCTCAGCACCGCAAAAAGTCCCGCCGCCCGGCAGGTGCCGGCGCGGTCGTCAAAGTAGAGCAGCACCACAATGCCGCATTTGACCACCCCGTACAGGCAGTAGCCGAAGCAAAGTACCCGGAAGGTGCCGGCCATGGTTTCGTCCAGGACCACCGTCTGCAAAAAATTGCCCAGAAACGCCACCGAGGCGATGGCCACAATGAACTGCAACTGCAGCATGTGGGAAAATTCGGCGTACAGGGCGGTTTCCATCTCCTGCTTGGCGGCGCGGATGTCCTCCAGCCGGCCGCCGTAGAGGATGGCATCGAAGTAGGCCCGGTGTTTGACGGCAAAGCGGGTTTCCAGCCCCACCACGAACTGCACCAGCATGGGCAGGATCGTCAGTGTGGCGAAAAAGGCCGGCACGTCGTACCGGGCGCAGTAGACCCCCGTAGGGAACACCTGCCCGCGGTAGGCGCTGGCCCAGAACACGAAGTTGTGGCCGTACAGCCCCACCCCCAGCAGCAGCCCGGTGAGCAGCAGCCCGGGGTAGCGCTGCAACGCCGGGAAAAACACCAGCAGGTTCCACCCGCCGGCGGGGTAACAGGCCAAAATCTGCCCCATGTAAAGGAACAGCAGCACCAGGAAGCCCAATGCCGCCCCCCAGAGGGCCGCCGCCAGGGGCTCGGCCCCGGCCCGCAGAAAGACCCAGGCCAGCACCAGCGCCGTCACGGTGCCGCCCACAAAGCCCAGCAGCACATACTCGTACCGCTTCACCGCCGAAAGGTAGGACATCTGCACCCAGACCACCAGCAGCACGCAGAACAGCAGTTCGGCGGCCAGCCGTACGCCGTTGCCCACCGGTAGCGTGAGCAGGTAAAGCCCCGCCGCCGGGGCGCCCACCAGCAGCAGAAAGAACACCACGCCGTAAAAGGCGGGCAGCACCTGCTGCAGGCGCTGTTCGTAGATGCAGTCCGAAATGAACCGGTCCAGAAAGAGCAGCACGGTGCCCGCCAGCAGCAGCGAAAAAATCATGGCGTAGGTCATGAAAAAAAGGAACTGTTCCCGCACACGGTAGGGCGTGCCGAAAGCCGCCAGCAGCTGCTGCAGGGTGAGCAGCAGCACGATCATGAGCACCATGGGGCCCTCGGTGACCACGGCGGCCAGGGAATACCCCCGCAGCACCGCGAAGATGCTGCCCCCGCGGAACACCTTTTTCAGTTCAAAGCCGATGCCTGCCATGGGCGGTCCACCTCCCGGTTGCGGTTTTGCACGGCCTGCCGGTAGAGCGCCCGGTAGGCCGCAAGAAAATCTTTGTCCTGATAGAGCCGTACCACCCGGCGATAGCCGTTTTCTGCCAGGGCGCGCAGGGTGGCGGGGCTGCGGCTGATCTCGAGAATGCCCTCGGCGATGGCCGCCGGGCTCATCACCGGAACCACCCGGCCCGCCGGGCCCAGACCGTCCTCCGCGCCCTCGATGATTTCCCGGCAGGCGCCCACATTGGTGGCCACCACCGGGCGGCGGGCGGCCATGGCTTCCAGCAGCACAAAGGGCTGCCCCTCCGAGATGCTGGTCAGCAGCACCAGGTCCAGTTTCGGCAGCCAGTCGGTCACATCGGCCCGGCCCACAAACCGGATGTCCGGGCAGTCCAGCCGCCGGATCAGGTCCTTGCATTCCTCGTAGTAGGCGGGGTCCTCGTCACAGGGGCCGATGAGGTCCAGCGTGGCGTCGGGCCGCACGGCCTTGATGCGATGGAAACTGTAGATCATCGTCTTGACATCCTTGATGGGCACGATGCGCAACACCGCCCCCAGGTGAAGCGGGTGGGGTTTGGGGTCCAGCGGCGGCACGGCGGCAAAGCGGCCGATGTCGATGCCGTTGGGGATGACCCGGCATTTGCCGGGATCGGCGCCGAGGCCGATCTGCAATTCCCGCGCGCCCTGAAACAGCGACACGATGGTGCCCGCCTGCCGGTAGGCCGCCTGGCTCAGCGCCCGGAAGTAGCCGATCCAGGTAGGTTTGAAGTACCCCGGTACCCAGTCGGCCTTGAGGATCTCCTCCTCCCGCTCCCGGGTGTAGATGCCGTGCTCGGTGACGAGGTAGGGTTTCTGGGCAAAATAGCTGAACTTGGCCCCCAGCAGCCCGGCGTAGCCGGTGGCCACCGTGTGGTAGACATCGGCTTCGGGCACCGGGCAGCGCAGCAGTTCCAGTACCGGCAGCAGCATGGAGCGCAGCGTCCAGAACAGGTCCTTGAAGGGGGTGTTGCGGCCGGTGCTTTCGGCCAGGCCCTGCACCAGCGAAAGAAAATCCGCCGACATCAAAAACTCCCCCACCGGGCGGGGATGCTTGCCGCCGAACAGTTCAAACAGCTGGGCCCAGTCCGGTTCGGTGCCTTTGACCAGGTCCAGCAGCGCCTGCCGCTGGGCGGTGGTCAGGGGGCGGCCGGGCCGGGGCTCGGCATCGGATTCGATGGCCTCATCGAGAAAATACTCCCGCAGTTCGGTGACGTTGGCGGGGATTTCGTAGCGGAACTGCCCTTTCTGTTTGTGTTCCGCCCCGATGGAAACGATGACAAACTGGTGTTCGGGCATCCGGCGAAGGAGCATCTGCACCCAGGCCGAAACACCACCCACCACATAGGGGTAGCACCCCTCCACGATCAGACAGATTTTCATGCCGCCACCAGCCTTATGGTAAAATTGGGCCGCTGCACCGTGACCAGATAGTAACCCATGCCCTGCCCCAGGCTGATGCGCCGGATGGTGCAGGCATCATCCGCCGCTTTGGGGGTGCGGTCTGTCTTGAGGTAGAAGCTGACGGGGCCGAGGAAATTTTCCACACTGCCCCGGACTTCCTCCTCCCCGAACACCAGGTGGGGGTCCGCCCCTTCGCAGATGCGCAGGGCATCCCCCGCCTCGGTAGCCGAGAGCGACCGCAGCCAGGGGTAGGTTTTGTGGATATCGTCCATCCAGGTACAGTAGCTGCGGTAGAGTTCCTCCCAGCTTTTGCCGCCGCTGCGGTCGGGGTCAAAGACATCGTCGGGATGGATAAAGTGGGAAAACACCCCGTACAGCCCCAGGGCGCTGAGGGCCGACATCTGCTCGTAGTCATCGGGAGCCATGCCCGCCGTCACCCGGGGGAATTCGGCAATGCCGTCCTCCGCCACCGTAAAGTCCTGCACGTAGACCTCCCCTTCCTCCTCTTCATCGGTATAAATGCCCGAGATCACTTCCAGATCGGGCAGCGCCTGCACCACGGCCCGGCGCCCCTCCTGGCTCAGATAGTTGGACGGCGGCACATAGCTGCGCAGCGTCACCGCCGGGAACATTTCCGCCGTGATCTCGCCCAGCTTCTGCAGCGAGGCCGCCATGGCATCCTCCCCGGCCCAGGGGGCGTACTGCATCTCTGCCGGGGTGCCGCCCGCCGCCGTCAGCGGCTGGTGGTTGTAGCCGTGGGCCCCCATCTCGAAGCCGTTTTTCAGCAGGCTGTTGCCGAAATACTGCTCGGTGGCCGACTGGGTATAGTGCAGCCGGTCAGGGGCGGTTTCATCGTTGTAGGTGGCCACAAACAGCCCGGTGTACACGTCGCCGTAGATTTTGGCGATGCGCAGCATCTCGGGCCACCAGATGTCCCGGTAAAACTCCTTGGCCGAACGGTTGTACTCGTCCCGCACCACGTCGCTCTCGCTCTCGTACTGGGGCGAGGGGAAGTCGTCGATGAAGAGGCACAGCGCGTTGACCACCGGGTACAGCACGGTATCGGACAGGGTGTTGACGCACCCGGCCAGGATGCCCCGCCAGAAATCCCCCTTGCCGGAGGTGGAATTGAACACCGTCACCCGCCCCCGGCCGCAGTCGTAGGACCAGATCAGCGGCGTGCGGCGGTCCTGGGCGCTGCCGGCCCAGGCCCAGACGGTGGCGCCCTCCTCCAGCGTGGCCGAAACCGCCACGTCGGAGAAGGTCTCTCCCGAGAAGGTGCGTCCCGTCAGGCCGGGCAGCAGCTCCCCCGCAAAGGTGATGGTATCGTAAGTCAGGTAATCCCCGAAATCCGCCACCCCCATGCGCCGGTAGCTCGTGTCGAACTGGGCGCCCAGGGTTTCCGGCACGGTGGCCAGCAGCAGTTTGCCGCCCTCCTCCACATAGCTCATAAGCCGGGCCGAGGAGTCGGCCATCTCATTTTCCCAGTAGGCCGAGGCCAAAATTACCATGTCATAGTCGGTGTAGCTGACGCTCTGGGTGCGCGCCAGTTCCAGGGGTTCCGCCTCGATGCGCAGATGCTGCAACGCCAGGCAGACATTTTTCTGGCAGCCCACCGAATCCTCGTAGCCGGGGCTGTAGAGCACCAGCGCCCGGGGGTTGGTGTTTTCGGTGATCTGCAGCGGTTCGTCGGAGGGTTCCGCCTGCAATGCCACCGCCGCCGCGGCGGGGCGCATGGTCAGCCCCTGCAGCGCCGTACCGTTGTTGCTGATGAGAATGACCACCGCAAAGGCCACGCACAGGCAGAGCAGGGCCGTGAGTTTTTTACGATCTCTGTTCACTGGATTCCTCTTTTCTGAAAGCCCGCACCCACGCCAGCGTCGGGGCCGTTAGCAGCACCGGGCGCTGGCGCAGGCTGCGCAAAAATCTTTGCAGGCCCGCGCCGTTTTTGGCCTGCACGCAGACCGCCAACTGGTCCTGCACCGCCTGTTCGCTGTCGGGGTAGAGCGCCAGGTACCGGGTGCAGAGCCGCTGGGCCCGCGCCGCCTGGCCCCGCTGCAGTTCCATCGCAATGCGCCGGTGCAGGCAGCCTTCCGCCGGGCGGTCGGCCCGCAGCATCCGGTCGGTGAGGGCCAGGTACCGGGTGCGCAGCCGTTCCCGGACATCCTGCTCCAGCAAGTCGGTCTGCAGCACCCTGTACAGCAGTTCCTCCCAGGCGGCACAGGCTTCGGCGTCCCGGGGGGCGCTGCGCCAGCGTGCTTCGGCTTCGTCCAGCTGCTGCTGCACCTTGCGCCGCAGTTCCATGATGGCTACGCTGGCATAGTGGGAGGTTTCGCCGTCCTCATTGGCCAGGGCGCGGCGCAACACCGGCAGATACACCAGCGGGTCCTCCACATCCAGCAGCTGCATGACCATCCGGCGGCGGTAGGCCCGGTCCGATACCTGCAGCGCTTCCTCCATGGGGACGCGGTCGGTCTCGGCGGCCACGTCGGGGGGCTGCAGGCGGCGCAGGTCCTCGGGGCAGAACTCACTGCCCCGGTAAAACACCCGGTAGTCCTCCGGTGCGGCGCGGCGGCTCCGGCAATCGCAGCGCCACAGCAGCAACGGCCCCACCCCGGGCAAAGCCAGGCAGACCACCAGCCACAGCGCGCCTTTTTGCAGGCTGCCCCCCTGCCGTGCCGCCAGCCAGGCGTACAGCAGGCTGAAAAACAGGTACAGCCCCGCCACCACGGCCCAGAACCACGGCATCACAGCGCCACCTCCCGGGCATAGACCCGTTCCGACCGCGGTACTTCCAGCGCGCGGACCAGGTCCCGCTCGATGAGCCCCACCACCACCTTGAGCAGGTCCCGGTAGTAGGTGGTAAAGCGGTCGGGCCCCAGTTCGTAGGCCGCCACAATGCCGTAGAGCCGCCCGTCAAACCGGATGGCCGCCGCCAGATCGGGCCGGCCGGGGGTCAGGTCGGTGTTGGCAAATACCGGGGCGGCGGCAAATTCCCGGCACAGCGCCGCCAGCTTTTTACCGTCGGGCACCCGGGGCGCCCGGCCCTGCATGGCGGGGGAACAGGCCACCAGCGCCGCACTGCACCCATCAGGGTCCATGCGGTAGACCGCCACATGGCCGCACTGGAGCAGGTCCTCCACAATGCCTACCGTGTGCTGCAGGATCTGGGGCGGGTCCAGGGCGTCCAGCTCCTGCACAATGCGGTACAAATCGGCAAAGCTGTGGCGCTCCGCCGTGATGCGCTGCTGCAGCCGGCTTTTGATCTCCAGCGTTTCGCCCTGGACCGCCTGCAGTTGCTCGCACTTTTCCTCCTGGTGGCGGGCCTTGCGGCGCAGCGCTTCCATCTCGTCCCGGCGCCGTCCGGTCAGGTAGCCCAGCAGCGACCCGGTGACCGCATAGATCACAAAGGGCACCCAGGTATCCACGCTGTAGAGCAGATAACTCACATCCACATAGGAGGACGCCAGACTGTACACGTAGGAAAGGGACGCCAGCACCACCGCCACCAGCCCCATGCCGCTGCCGTAGCAGCTGGCCACCAGGGTCACGGCTGTCACCTCAAGCATACGGGTGATGCCATCGAACTGAGCCTTCACATA
>OGYQ01001595.1_pt1 | contig 11067 bp, 10 predicted proteins | sample 1576641 | NCBI WGS metagenome assembly OGYQ01 (sample SAMEA3541476, study PRJEB24748) | human gut metagenome | biome: human gut; feature: human-associated habitat; material: faeces | place: China | collected 2012
TTTCTGTATTTACAGGGCTTTGCGCCTCTTTGTCACCAGGTTACTTAGAAGAACCTGTCTGGCTGCCTCTCCACACCATTGTAAAATATGATGAACTGGGGCGGCGGGATCTTCACTTTCTTCTTGCCATACAGATTTTCATTCTTTGTCATTTCCGCATATAGATCTGCAAGGTACAGAAGCATCCGCAGCGGAAGGTTGGGGCTGTAGGTGGACTGATGCTCATACAGAGAAAGCTGGGAGTCTATCACAAATGACAAGTCATTCTTGATAGCCATGTAGATGGCATTCTCCAGCGTATTCACCTCCAGAAGTCCAGGATCCTTATAGTCTTTTCCGCTTACCGCATTATACAGTCCCAGCAGTTCCTTTTTGTCGCTGAACAACATGGTGAAAATAGACGATTTGTAATTCCGGTTGGGCACAGGATACATTTTCTCTTCCTCGCTCCTGCCCTGCTTGTTTCGCCTCTGTTTCTTTTGACTTTTGCTCATGTATACCTCCTTCATCCTGAAAATTTGCAGGAGGTATCCTGAAGAAGCAAAGTGTTGCAGCCAAGAAACCTCTCTGCTATGTGTAAAATGGAACGAAAAGCATTGAGATTTCTTTTAGATTTTTATAAATTGTAAGACACGGCCGATGCCGTCAGAAACTGCCAGAAATATAATGCTTTGAATATATAGTAACACATATTCTTTAAAGTTTCCATAAGCAATTTTCCGTCTATTTTTGTTTAACCAGACCCGTCTGCCTTTTCCTTAGTCCCTGCGGAACAGATCTCTGGTGTATACTTTCTCCTGCACGTCATCCAGACAGCTGTCATACCGGTTGGCAATGATGGACTGACTCATCTCCTTGAACTTCTCCAGGTCATTAACTATCCGGCTGCCAAAGAAAGTGCTGCCATCCTCCAGTGTGGGCTCATAGATGATCACGGTAGCTCCCTTGGCTTTCACCCGCTTCATGATCCCCTGAATGCTGCTCTGGCGGAAGTTGTCAGAGTTGCTCTTCATAGTCAGGCGGTACACACCTATAACCACCTCATGCTCCTTGCTGATATCATAGACACTGTTGGCCTCATACCCTCCAGCCAGCTCCAATACCCGGTCTGCTATAAAATCCTTCCGAGTCCGGTTTGACTCCACGATAGCTGTCATCATGTTCTGAGGTACATCCTCATAGTTGGCCAGTAGCTGCTTCGTATCCTTGGGCAGGCAGTACCCGCCATAACCGAAGGACGGATTGTTATAGTGAGAGCCGATCCTTGGATCCAGACACACACCGTCTATGATCTGCTTTGTATCCAGCCCTTTCATCTCCGCATAGGTGTCCAGCTCATTAAAGTAAGATACCCGCAGAGCCAGATAGGTGTTGGCAAAGAGCTTCACCGCCTCCGCCTCTGTAAATCCCATGATCAGAGTCGGGATATCCTCCTTGATGGCTCCCTCCTGCAGTAAGCCTGCAAAAGTGTCTGCTGCCTTCACAAGCCTCGCATTCTGCACATCCGTTCCCACGATGATCCGGCTGGGATACAGATTATCATAGAGAGCCTTGGACTCCCGCAAGAACTCCGGGCTGAAAAGAATATTGTCACTATGGTATTTCTCCCTCACCTGGGCAGTAAAGCCAACCGGAATGGTGGATTTAATCACCATGACAGCGTCCGGATTACACTGAATCACCAACTTGATCACATTCTCCACTGCACTGGTGTCAAAGAAATTCTTTTTGCTGTCATAGTTGGTAGGAGCTGCAATGACAACAAAAGCTGCCTCTTTATAGGCAGCTTCCGCATCCAGCGTGGCCGTAAGGTGCAGATCCTTATGGGCCAAATATTCTTCTATATAGTCGTCCTGGATGGGCGATTTTCTCTGGTTGATCAGCTCCACCTTCTCCGGCACAATATCTACCGCCATGACCTCATTATGCTGCGCCAGAAGTGTGGCGACAGACAGTCCCACATATCCTGTTCCTGCTACTGCTATCTTCATTTCCTTTTCTCCCTTCCTGATAACTAAACATCTTTCTCTATCCCTGTTCCTTTTTACCGTCTATGTAAAATTCTCTGTCCCACTGGGCAAACTTTCGCAGATCGGCAACTTCTTGCTGAGATTAAACCGCAACAAAAGTCCATGTACTTTCCGTGGGAAAGCTACCATGGACTCATTTTTATTTATCCAGTATTCTCTCCAGATAAAATGCGTATAAAAAATTCCCTTTACATAGCATAGCTATGTAAAGGGAATTTTTTTATTTTCTATTATGTATAATTCTGCTGAAAAAGACTGTTCTCTATTTTCTCCCAAAACACAGAAATCAGCCAGCCACTTATATCCAGTCGCGACTTTCTGTCCCACCATTTGGGCATGCTCATACATACTTAACATTTTTATCTACGCTCAATTCTTTTTCGGAACCTCTTTCAAGATTCATTCCTTAATTACACATTCCACTTCACCTTTTGCGTCTATCCATTCAACACTCTTTCTTATACCAGCTCGGAAACCTATTACATATGACACAAACTATTTTAATGCTCATATAGATGACATTCCCCAGCGTATTGGTCTCCACAAACCACAACATTTCTTAAAATCTGCTCTTCATCAAATGGTTGGCTATGTCTTTTTGAAAGAGGCCACCAAACAAAACAAGCACTCTTACACGGAAATCTGTCAATACTAATAGCGGTACCTATTTAATCCGGTATTGTATCTTTAATATTTTAAGAACCTCATTTATTAAAACAGGATTTTTTCGTATCTTTACCATATATAAAGAACCAAGAAGTATGTAAACAATCCCCCCAACAACCACTTGAACAACTAGTGTTACAATCTCAATTTTAAATACTCCATCCAATAATGTGACTATAATATACATAATAAATCCTGCAACAATATAGCCAATTACATCTCCGACATATTTCCAAATAGGAATATCCTTTCTTGTCATAAAAAATTGTACAATACAAACAGAAAATTCTGCCGCTATCGTTCCGATAATCGCACCAACACCATTCATACTTGGAATTAGTAATGCATTCAAGACAAGATTCACGAACGCTCCTGTAACAAGTGATATAAGATAAATGTTATCTTTTTGTGTAGGAATAATATATTGCGTTCGTAAAGCACCAGCACACCCTTTAAATAATATTGTTGGAGAAAGCAAGATAAGGAAATAGCCGCATCTAGCAAATTCTGCCCCATAAAACCATGTAGCAAATGATTCTCCTACACCAGCAATGCCGAACGCCATTGCTGCACTCATAAACATAGCAAACATCATAACGTTATCCATAAGCTGTATTGCTTTATTTTCTGCATGTGTAGCATATAAGTTTGACATTCTGGGCATTATAACATTATCAAGCGCTAAAATGATTGTAGTTGGTATTGAAATGATTCTCTCTGCGTATGTATAAAATGCAACTTCTTCTTCTGTACTAATATAACCCAACATCAATTTATCCATGATATTGTATATGCTAACAGCTATTACAGGCCAAAAAAGCATAAGATTCGGCTTTATATGACGAACAATTCCCTTCCAACTTACTTTTACAAAAGAAATCTGTTTTAAAACAAATGGCCATATCACTATTACAGATATTAGATACTGTAAAGAAAGAATAAGTGTATAAACCCACAAATCACCTGCATCCCTTACTAGCATAAAAACTGCCACTGTCATTCCGATTCGAACAATCATGCTTCTAATAGCTGTTAATTTAAATTTCTCTAGTCCAAAGCATGCCCAATTTATGTCAAACACCCCAGATAGCACATACAAATACTGCAAGATATAAATGAAACGACTTGAGGTTATAGACAAAAACACATAGGAAATATATGCTAGTGAAACAATTACTCCAATCAGTAACTGAAAAGAATATATTTCCCAAAAAGTTTGGTTTAATTTCTTCTGGTCGTCTCGCACCATGGCTATAGAACGATTTCCATAATTATTCACTCCCAACATAGCAAACAAATAGAAATAATTAGCAAAAGCTTGGGTATATGAATAAACACCTAGATTTGTCGCCCCAAGAACACGTGTTATATAAGGAGCAGTTATCAATGGTAAAAGGATATTAAAAATCTGATATATCATATTATAAGCAAGATTTTCCTTGATACTACTTTTTTTTATTACCATTTCACTCATGTTTTAGCGTTCTCCTTTTTTCTACAACTATGAGCTGGAAATATTATAACTTTTAACAATTTGGGGAGGTTATTATCTATCTTTCTTTACACTTTTCTCAGAATATGAAAGTAAAATAAATGCCCATATATAACTAAAAGCTCTTGTCGGAAAAACGAAATAAAATCTTGCCATTGAAAAGAATATTTGCTGAATAACAAGAAAGTAAATAACATAACTCCTCATATCATCTTTCCGTTTCATACAGTTATATGATATTTTCATTAACCATCCAAATAACAAAGAACCTATAATTATTCCCACATATCCACCATCACGAAATAATGAATAGAAAATAGTAGCATATGCATTCATACGTACATCCGTGCCTATAGGAACATATAATTCACAATCACTTGCTATTTGAACTACAGTTTGATATATAGGCGGATCACTAAATCCAAACAAGTGAAAAACCATTAAAATTGGTCTTACAAAACCTCGCAATGTATAAAGACCATAAGTATAAGTAGAATAAGAATAATGATTAATACGATATTCTAAACTAGGTAGCCCTCCTACCATATAGATGTATAAAGTTTCTAATATATCTTCTTCAGTATTCCTTAATGCAGAGATTTTCCAAATAGCAGCTATAAGAATTAGAATAATAAATGGAATAAACTTTTTAAATTTTTTTATAGAATTTCTTACCATAGGATCTTTATGTTTATTGAAAACAAAGAATCCCACTATAAAATAAACGACCAAAAAAGACATAAGATTTCGCGACACTGTCATTACCGAAAACAAGCCCAAATTAATTAGTAATAAAATCACCAATCTTTTATTTCTATATTTTTTATTATATATCATTACAATTAGCATTGGAGCCTCCATATATATAATGGGGGCTACAATATAAGTATAAATATTATAAACTATTGACGATCCCCAATATGATGAAAAATTTTCTCCATCATTACCCGAGGCGATAAGTCTAATATTCCACCAACTATATCCGGAAGAAATAAGTTGCAACAATACCAATACCCTTATTATAACAAAAATTAATATCATAATATTAATCAATATCATGATATTAGGCTTATACGAATATTTTGAATTTGTACTATTATGACGAATAATAATTCTTTTTTTCCCACCTATAAAGACTCCTAGAAAAATAGAAAACAGCCCTATAAATAGCAAAAAAAAGGTAGAAGTACTCAATCCATAAAAATTATACAGATGCAGAAGTGCAAGAAAAATGAGACATGTCCAGTATCCAAAAAATAGCGTTATTGGATTATAAATATTTTTACATTTACATAACCCAAAAAACGTTACAAATACGAGAAATGCCAGTGTTAAATATCCCATAATCGAAAAATCTGCTAATGACAGATTATCTCCTCTCCAGCTTAGTGTACTATAATCAGCTTTTGTCTATCCTCATTTTGTTAAAGTCATTCCAGCATTGTTGTTGAAAACCAATTTCTATTCTCTCACCATTAGGAGAAAGTGTTCCACTCTGCAAAGTTGTTTCTTTTACTCGTTTTTCTAAAAAAGATGTAAAATCTCCAATTTTATGAGCTGGAATTCCTGCCACAACACTATTATCAGGTATATCGCGTGTAACTAAACTATTAGCTCCAATAATAACATTCGACCCAATACGTACGTTATATAATATTGTTGAATTTGCACCAACAAATACGTTATTACCAATCTCAATACATCCGACTTTTTCTTTTACTTTTGGAGCTTGTATATGCATTCTATTTATCATCATATGAGTAACATCATGAGTTATAAATGTGACGTGAGAAGCAAAATGAACATTGTTACCTATTTTTATCAGTTTTGCATATAACGGGATCTTACGGTCTGTATAACTGCATTCATTTCCAAATTCAGCAAATATTCCTTTTTTCTTAAGGTATTCCGCTCTTTTCAAAGCTCCTGGTATCGTCCATAATCTAAAGGTTTGAAACAATCTCGATGGATTCATTGTCATCTCCTCCAGTATTAAATTATATATTACATAGTATTTTCATATAGTTTTAGTATTTCATCACACACACGCTCTATTGAGAAATTATGAAGAGCGTATTCTTTGCTATAACTTGCTATCCGTCTCATCTTCTTAGAGTTGTGTATAGCATATTCAATCTTATCTGCCAAATCTCTTTCATTTCCCTGCTGATACAACAGTCCCGTTTCTCCTTCAGTTATCAATTCTAAAGTACCACCTGTATTTGCACCAATCACAAGCATTTCCGCACACATATACTCAATAGTCACACGTCCAAATGCTTCATTTTTAGAACATACAAGGCCTATATCCGAATGCTTCCTCAATTCATTTAAATCTTCACAATAATCCATTATCACAATATTATCTCTAATTCCTAATTTGTTAATTTCTGCATTAATAGTCTGTAAATACTGAGGTTCAGCATTTCCCACAATAGTCAATAAAATATTAGAAATCCCTCTTTTCTTTAAGATTTCAATTGCCTTCACTGCTTCTATCTGACCTTTATTTTCTGTGATCCTTCCAGCAAACAATAGTCGTACTATATTATCATTAAATCGATTTACTACTCCTATTTCATAATTTTTTAATGGAATACCATTGTAAATTACCGTTACATTTCTCTTCAAAATTGATTCAAATTTTTCTTTTACTGCTTGAGATATTCCAATCACACCATTAGCATTTCGCAAATACTTAATGACGACTTTTTCTCTGACAATCCTTTTTCCTAGATCTTCCTGAAGGAATTGTCTGATATGCCAATAGTAAGGTATTCCCAACGCTGTTGCTATGGCTGCACCCACATGATTGTCTATGCCGTTAATGTGTATTACATCAAAATCATATGATTTTATTATTTCTTTTCCCTTAATAATTGCCCAGAAATTCACAATATTCTTAAAAAAGAATTTAACTCTCCCTTTAATCCCTCTCTCATTATTGTTCTGGCGCATCGTATAGGTAAGTAAATAAATGCACCTTATCCCTATATTGTTCATTTGATCTACAATATTTTTATCTGCCGTTACAAAATAAACTGTATTCCCTCGATGAACCATTTCTTCCATCACATTCACGAGAGAGGAGCCCTCCTTTTTTTGCAAATTTACATATCCAAAAAAACAAATTTTCATTATAAAATTTCCCACTCCTCTTGCATTTCAAAAGATGTAATATTTTTCTCCATGAAAATTTGTAAAACTTCATGGGTACAGCGAAACAATTCCTGCCTACTGTTTCCTTTTGTATTTTGGAAAAGATCAAATACTGGTTTAATTTCAAGATAGTTATTATCGGATTCAACAATCTTCAAAATTGATACGGTAGCCTTTTTTAATAGCCTATCTTTCTTCCCAAAATACAAATGTACCATGGCTGAATAATCCGGATGATTGTCCATAGGAACATAGATGGATGAGGGAGAAATTGAAACATTCCCAAGACAATACGCTTTTAGTCCATTATTCATTTTTTTTGCTTTTTGAACATTGTGTGGATGATTACCAATAATACTATCTACTCCTTGCTTTTGGAGGAATTCCATTATATATTCACTATATTCTCCCGGCACAAGATTGAATTGCCCTCCGCAGTGAAGAAGACAGACAGTATAATCGGATAATTCTTTGACCTGTTTTATTTCATCCGCCAGTCTATTCAAATATGTCATGTCAAGAGTATTTGGTAATTTGTCAATTGTAATATTCTTATATGACTTACCCAAAATCTTCCTGATTTTTGTTTTGGTTTCAATAGGTACAAGATTTTTTATCCTAGCTAATAAAGTATTATCTTTTTTCTTTTCCTGAGGTTGAAGAAGGTTCACACAATATACATCGTCTCCACTTAACAGAACATCATTTATATTTGAATTTGTTCCATATGTATATGAAATAATCCCGAGTTTTAGGCCCATAACCTCTATGATACAGGCATGCTCTGATTCCTTACGCGAACGATATGTTCCAGTATGTTGAATCCCCTTCGAATCAAGGACATCTAAAGTTCTTCTCAGCCCATCAAGCCCTCTATCTAAACAGTGGTTGTTTGCTGTAGACACAAAATCTATACCACATTTTTTTAAAGCACTTATAAAAGTATCTGGAGTATTAAAAGAATAAAGTTCTTTTGTATACCCTCGTGTTTCACCTGCGCAAACTGTTTCCAAATTACCAATTACATAATCAGATTTTCCGTTCAATGTTTTTAAACTTGAAAATGCTTGATCAAAATCGTAATCATGTTGTTTTATTTTTGCCGCTTTAAGGAAAGGCCTTTCACACATGATATCACCTAGAAAGCTTATTTTTATATACTCCATTAAACACCTCCTACTATTTCAACAGTAATTTTTTATATTGTGGCCATTTTCCAACCTGGTCACACATTTGCTGAACATCCGTATCCGAATCTGGATTTCCTTCAACAAGGACCACCCCATATTTTTTACACGAAGTAGCAATGTCCCAACCAACATAAGATACTTCTGGAACAATCTGTGCCGCTTGTTTAGCCATTTCTACAGCTTCTTTCCACTGTGGAATACTGTATCCAATAATTTTTTCCCCGGTTACCGGATGAACTAGATGATGATTTAAATGCATATCACATCCAGCAGAATTCACAATACCGGTCTTAATATCCACAGATGCTGCGATTCCCTCTTGGTGAAAATTATCTTGAATCCTTTCATCAACACCTATACGAATATTAGCATTCATTACTTTAACATCATTCTCAGGTAATCTTACAGTTACAATTCTAAGCGTATTTAAAGATTCAGGATGCAAGTTATGAACTGATCCTTGCTGAACGAGGATTTCTTCTGCTAACACGTGCTTGCCTTTATATTTTGTAAGAATTCTTTCTGCCGCCTCTTCACCATCTGAATGCATAACTTCAATTCCGATTCCACAAGATTCTGTTTTCGGCTTTATCAAAAAAGAGTTGTTGTGTGACAGAAATTCTTTTAAATCGCCTATCGTAGCAGTATCTAAATCAAGCCATTCTCTTTTAATAAAATTCTCAAACAATTGATTAAATCTTGATTTGTCCGAAAAATCAGCCACTTTACGTCTATCGTTAAATTTTTTTGCAATCATCCCTCTCTTTTTTCTAACAACAAATGTCTGTCTTTCATTATGACGTTTTTTATTGAACTCATACTCAAAATAATCATTCATTCCAGCGCCATCTCTTATCACAGACCATATAAAGTCTACTTTTATTGCTAATCTTTTCCATTTGCTAATTTTTCCAGGAAAATAAAAATCTATATATTCATTAAGCCGTTTGAAATCTATATATTTAAAGTCAAACATCTTATACCTCCTATCCAACTTTATGATCTATACAACGGGAAAAACGAAGGCCGTATATTTTCATCTCGAATACTAAGCAACTTGTCATAAATGTCCTGATCAAAATCCAGAAGATGCGCTTCGATGGATCCTGCTTCCTGGTAATTGTAGGTTGGATTGTTACCGACGTTCATCATCGCCCTGTGCCATGTCCCCAGCACCTTGACCGCCCCCACATATACACCCTTTTTCGGCATGACATAGAGCTCCTGCAGACGCAGGTTAGCCGTTGGAAATCCGTTCTTCCTTCCAACATGACTGCCCCCCTTGACGCTTCCCTCCATATCGTACCAGCGTCCCATGAAGCGGGCCGCCTTTTCCATATCGCCTTCCTGGATCAGCTCTTCGATACGTGAGGAGCTGATTTTCCTATGCTCACTGCTGACCTGATCGATGACATGCACATCGAAATCCGTCTGTTCATGTAAGGATTGTGCATCGCCCTCCCCTTTTCTTCCATAGTGGAAATCATATCCGCAAACCAGCGTATCCAGACGCAGCGGCTTAAGCACCTTCTCATGAAAATCCTGCGGAGTCAAATCCGCCATCTCTCTGGAAAAATCAAGAATGATCCAGTATTCGATTCCCATCGCCTCCGCTATCCGCATCCGCTGCTTCATCGGCGTGATATGTGCAATATCCTGCAATCCCCGGATCACGCACCAGGGATCGGGATCAAAGGTAATCAGTGCACAGCGTGTGTTGCGCCTTGCCGCAACGCGCTTCACCTCTTCAATCAGCTTCTGATGCCCCAGATGCAGACCGTCAAAATAGCCGATACAGGCTGTCAGCGGTTCTTCGATAACTGCTGTCCCTGTTAAATTTATATGTACTACCTTCATAGCCTCACCTACCATAAGCCGCGGACACAGCGAAATACTGCCGCATCCTCACGCTGATATATAGCAACAATGTTCCCGTTATGGGTAATGGCAACATCATCCGCCTCGCACCTTAGTGTGATTTTCTTTCCATTATAAATATCCGCAGGCCGTTCATATTCCACCGGTTCATAATGGGAAAGCACCTCCTGCAGCGTATGCAGCTGAAAACAGCCTTCCTGAACATCCTGCAGAGTAACGCATTCATCAAGGGAAAACCGCCCTACCTTTGTACGTACCAGCGAAGACATACATCCCAGATTTCCTGTTTTCTGTGCGATGTCATGGCACAGGGAACGCACATAGGTTCCGGAGCTGCAGCTGACCCGAAACTGCAGCTTCTGCGTATCCAGCGCTTCAATATCATATATGGTTACCTCACGCTCTGGACGCGTTACTGCTATCCCTTCCCGTGCATATTCATAAAGCTTTCTTCCGTTCACCCGGACACTGGATATCATCGGCGGTACCTGCTTCTGTACACCGCGAAAGCTGTCCAGAACCGATTGGAAATCCGCAATCGGCTGTATCGGCGCTTCCTTCAGCGGCTCCATCCAGATATCATCACTGATCGTCTGAATGCCCAGCTGCAGCGTCGCAATATACTCCTTGTCCGTATCCTCCAGAAACGGCA
>OGYQ01001599.1_pt1 | contig 11051 bp, 12 predicted proteins | sample 1576641 | NCBI WGS metagenome assembly OGYQ01 (sample SAMEA3541476, study PRJEB24748) | human gut metagenome | biome: human gut; feature: human-associated habitat; material: faeces | place: China | collected 2012
ACTATAGTCTTCTTTTGAACCACTCGCCTAGCGAGTGGTTTTCGTTATACAAAAATGACCGACCGGGAAAGCTCTCCCGGCCGGTCGGTCTTGCTTATTCAGAGATTCGGAATGTCACAGTGACATCCCCACGCCCCAATGCCGCTGACAACCCCTGGGGATTGTCCAGCTTTCCGATGGGCGTATAGCTGTAGGAAGTGGAAAAATCTTTGTAAAACAGAACCAGGCAGTCCGAGCCAAAGAGCATCAGGTCCCCGGTATGGATAGAATCTGGACAGCTGGCGTTGGTAGAAAGCGTCTGGGACAAGTAACTGTACTTCTCGTTTCCGTTCAGTTCCTGCATATCCAGTTCCATCGGCAGGCGCTCTGCCAATTGCCGGGCTGCCTCTGTGTCGGCCAGTTGTGCCGTAAAGGTGGTATCCCCCACCAGAATCTCCCGGGTTGGCAATGTTTTCTCCTCCGTTTCCTCGGTGTTGATACTGTTTGCGGTTTCCGGGCTTGCAGAAGAAACCACAGTGCTCGTCGCAACGGGGGCCGGTGATTTACTTTCCCCGCAGGCAACCAGCAAACACATGCCTGCCGTGACCAGCGCCGGAATGCAGGCCTTACGAAATGGACTTGCCCGCTTCATAAGCCTGTTCCAGTGCGGGATGATTCCGGATCTCTCCCGGGTTATTGACCCCACCGGCAAAGATGGTTCCGGCCAAAGTCGCCTTTTCAAAGCAGTCAATCCAGCCTTGCAGCCCTTTCACGCTGCCTTCCACGGTGGATTCTTCCGCTTCGGCAGCACTAGCCAACAGATAAACATCCCGGAAGGCATAGTCACGGCCATACAGGGAATTGCAGCGGTCCAGCAGCGTTTTCAGTTGCCCGGACAACCCGTAATAGTAAACGGGCGTAGCAAAGGCTACCACATCCGTTTGCCCCACCTTTTCGGCCAGAGGGATGGCATCATCGCGGATCACGCAGCAGCCGGTTTTCAGGCAGGCCAGGCAACCGTGACAAAACGCAATCCGTTTGTCTTTCAGGCTTACAACTTCCACCGTGTGTTCCGCTTCCCGGGCACCGCGGGCGAAAGCCTCCGCCAAAGCATCGGAATTGCTGCCAGCCCGCAGGCTGGCCGTAACGATCAGAACCTTTTTAGGCATGTTTGGTTGTCTCCTTTTCCTCGGCACTCCGGGCATTTTTCCGATTGCCGATGAGAATCTTACCCTGAGAGCGGGGGTCATTCCGGATGATTTCGCCCACAGCGGGCAGGTAGATGTGTCCCGACAGCGGATTCTTGACGCTGAGCACCGGGGTGGTAATCTCGGCTTCCACCTCAGATTTTTCAAAGCAGAGGTCGGTGTCCACCATTTCGCAGTCGATGAGTTTCAGGTTTTTGCAGTAGCAGAAAGGCTGGGTGCCGATGATTTTGCAGTGTTCCAGTGTCAGACCATCGGAGTACCAGGCCAGATACTCTCCCTTTACCACGCTGTTGCGCACCGTGACATTTTTGCCGTGCCAGAAAGCATCCTTTGTGTCAAAGCGGCAATCGGCAAAGGTGGCGTTTTCAATATACTGGAAAGAATATTTCCCCTGGAAATTCACATGGTCGAATTGAATGTTGCGGGCCCGGAGCAGGAAATACTCACTTTTAGCGGTGCAATCCTTCATCCGGATGCCATCAGCAGACCAGCCGAATTCCGGCGAATCAATATCGCAGCGGGCCAGCGAGACATCCCCGCACTCCCGCACGGCTTTGATGCCGTGGAGTTTCGTGTCGGTGATTTCGATGTGATGGGAATACCAGAGGGCGGCCCGGCAAAGGGACGTCAATTCACTGTCGTGAATGGTCAGCTGTTCATCGTGCCAGAAAGGATATCGCAGGTTCATAAAGCAGTGTTCCACCCGGACATCATGGCTTTCCTTCAGGGCGCTTTCACCGTCGGCTGGGCCGTCAAAACGGCAGTTGCGCACCAACACACCGCTGCTGCCATACAGAGCACGTTCTTCATCATAGGCTTGGTTTTCCAAAATGGTCATTTTGTTGTCGTCTCCCTCTTCTAAAGACCTTTCTCAGTGCAGTTCTTTGCGGAAAAACTCCGTGATTTTGTCAAAGGGGATCACATCGGTGCGGTCATACAAGTCGGTGTGCACAGCACCGGGAATGATCAGCAATTCCTTGTTGTCGAGGTAAGCGTTGCCCTCCATCATATGGGCGTAGGCATCCTTGGTGAAGTAGCAGGAATGTGCTTTTTCCCCGTGAATCATCAGAACCGCACTGCGAATCTCGTTGCTGTAGCGCAGGATGGGCTGGTTCATGAAGGACATGCAGCCGATGACATTCCAGCCCCCGTTGGAGTTGAGGGACCGGGCATGGTATCCGCGGGGCGTCTTATAGTAGTCGTAGTAATCCTTTACAAAGAAGGGCGCATCCTCCGGTAGAGGATCCACCACACCGCCGCCCAGGGCATAGGTACCGTTGCGGTAATCCTGGGTGCGCTGGGCATTGAGCGCCACGCGCTTGGCATAGCGGGCATCGGCAGAATCCTCGCTGTCAAAGTAGCCGTTGGCATTAACGCGGGCCATATCGTACATGGTGGAAGTAACGGTAGCCTTGACACGGGTATCCAGAGCCGCCGTATTCAAAGCCAGGCCGCCCCAGCCACAGATGCCTATGATACCGATCCGGTCCGCATCGACCGTCTCCAGCGTGGAGAGATAGTCCACCGCCGCCTGGAAATCTTCGGTGTTAATATCGGGCGAGGCCATATACCGGATGTCACCGCCGCTCTCTCCCGTGAAGGAGGGATCGAAAGCCAGAGTCAGGAAGCCTCGCTCCGCCATCGTCTGAGCATACAGACCGGAAGCCTGCTCCTTTACCGCGCCGAAAGGCCCGCACACTGCGATGGCAGGCAAACGCCCCTGGGCGCTTTTCGGGGTATAGAGATCTCCCACCAGTTCAATGCCGTACCGGTTATGGAACGTCACCTTCTGATGCTCTACCTTTTCGCTTTTCGGAAAGGTCTTATCCCATTCCTGGGTCACAATATGGGCTTTTTGCATGGGGCAATCCTCCGTTCTTCTTCGTCTTCTTGTTGCATGGTGTAAACCAGATGATCAAGACAATCGATTTTATACTGAATGCGGTGCAGCTTTTGCAGCAACGCCGCTTTCTGGCAGGAAAGCAGCCGGTATTGTTCCCGTCGACAGTGTCTTTGCTCCAAATCCAGGAACTGGGTCACCACCGGCATACCGCAGCCCGCATCCTTGAGATTGCGACGGATGCGAAACGCCTGCTCTTCGCTGATTTCTTTCACGCGGCAGCCCTCCTTGCTGCTTTAATTGTAGTCCCCTTTTTTCCAAAGAGCAAATACTTAGTTTTTTGTTCATGATATGCTTGCAAGGCATACCTGTATCCGGTATAATCAAAGTATCCTGAAGTGGAATTGGTGCCTTGGACCACCTTATCAATACGGCATCCTTTCCTCCCAATAAAGCATGATGGAGGGAGAAAACACATGGAAATACGCGTACTGCGATACTTTTTGGCGGTGGCGCGGGAAGAAAGCATTACAGCAGCGGCCAACTTCCTGCATCTGACCCAGCCCACTCTGTCCCGCCAGATCCATGACCTGGAGGAGGAGCTGGGCCAACCTTTGCTGATCCGCAAAAGCCATCGGGTGGCCTTGACGCCGGAAGGCATGTTGCTACGCAAACGGGCCGAAGAGATACTGACTATGGTGGACAAAACCGAAGCGGAATTCCGCTCGCTGGAAACCACCATCAGCGGTGACGTATATATCGGCAGCGGAGAAACCCAGGCAGTTCGCAAAGTGGCGAAAATTATTCGGCAACTGCAGAAGGACTACCCAGACATTCATTACCATATGCACAGCGGAAACGCCCAGGACATCACCGACCGACTGGATAACGGTTTACTGGATTTTGGCATCCTGATTCAGCCGGCGGATATTTCCAAGTATGATTCTCTGGTCCTGCCAGCCAAAGATGTGTGGGGGGTCATCATGCGAAAAGACAGTCCATTGGCTGCCAAAGAAGTGGTGTGCAAAGAGGACCTGCGTACCGTCCCGCTGCTTTGCTCCCGGCAGGCCATCCTCTCCCAGCGGCATGGCAATGCCTTTGCCTCCTGGTTTGGCGCCGACTTCGACAAGCTGAATATTGTCACCACCTACAACCTGATTTACAACGCCGCCATCATGGTGGAGGAAGGAATCGGGTATGCGGTGACATTGGACAATCTGGCCAACACTTCCGCCACCAGCGACCTCTGTTTCCGGCCCCTCTCTCCCCGCTTGGAATCAGGACTGAATGTTGTCTGGAAAAAATATCAGGTCTTCTCCCCTGCCGCAGAAATTTTCCTGCAGCGGCTGCGGGACGCCTTTTCTGCATAGCAGCTTCCTTATCAACAAACGAACAGGGGCAACCTCCTCGGGAAGGTTGCCCCTGTTCATTGTTTCAGGCTTTGGCTCTTTTTATAAATACATAGGTGGTTTCATCGGAGTGTTCCGGCGAGAAAGTAAACTGCATCCGGTCAAAGCTGCGTATTTCTTCCGGTTGCTGGACAGCATGCTCCGCCATATAGCGAACCATCTCGCCCCGGGCCATCTTGCACATGGTGGCTTTTTCCAGAATCTTCCCGTTTTTTTCTTCGCCAAACACACAGGTGATAAACCGGACCGACGGTGGAAGATACCGGGAAATACAGACACTGTATTCTTTGGAAGCAAGGTTCACAATACAGTCTGTCTGCGCCAAAAGCGCCTGGGCAATACGGTCACCCCAAAACGCATAGACATCCTTCTTTTCGCCCACTGGCAATTTTGCCTGCATTTCCAGGCGATAGGGCGTTACCCCATCGAAAGGGCGCAGCAGACCATAAAAGCCGGAGAGAATCCTCAGATGTTCCTGCACGTATGCAAGCTGTTCCTCGGTAAAAACGCCTGGCGCCATATACCGATATTGGATTCCTTCATAGCTGAGGATGGCCGGCGTCAGATTTTTGCGCAAATCCATCTGCTGCAGACGTTCCACGTTGAGCTTTGCCAGTTGGTCGTTACACTTCCAGACCTTTTTCAAAGCTTCGTAAGAAAGCCCCCGAAGGACTTGATACAGCTGTTGAGTCTGATCCAGAAAGTCCGGCAGATTCTGCCAAGGCAGACTGTCTGGATCCACATTCATCTTTTTGGCCGGGGAGATGATCATTTTCATTCTGGTTGCTCCACTTCATAGGGCCAGGTGTTGATGCCGCCGAACTCGTAGATTTCGGTGTAGCCCAACTCTGCCAATTTACCGGCGGCCATCTTGCTGCGGTTCCCGCTGCGGCAATAGACCAGCACTGTGGTGTCTTTTTCGGGAATCACAGAAGCCGCACTTTCCTCGTCAATCTCCCCCACCGGCAGCAATATCGCATCGGGGATATGCCCGGTATCATATTCGGACTGTTCCCGCACATCCAGTATCAGAACGTCCTCGGAATCCATTTTCTGCTTGGCTTCTTCCTGAGAAATTTGCTGATAACCATTCTGCTCTGTTTGAGCAGCAGAGCACCCGGCCAGAAGGGCCAAGCCAAGGGCAGCAACCGCCAGAATTTTCTTCATTGGATTTACGCTTCTCCTGCAAGATAGGCAAGAATTTCCGCCGCATTGGTATCGGGCTTGACCTTAGGCATTACCTTTTCGATCTTGCCCTCCGGGTCAATGATATAGGTAGAGCGCACAACACCCATGCTGACTTTACCGTAGAGTTTTTTCTCCTGCCAAACGCCATATGCCTGAATAGCCTTCAGTTCCGGGTCGGAAAGCAGAATGAACGGCAGTTCGTACTTCTGGGCAAATTTCAGGTGAGATGCCACAGAATCCTTGCTGATGCCGATAACCACCACGTCCCGGCTGCGGAAACCTTCATAGTTCTGCGCAAAAGCACAAGCCTGACGGGTACATCCCGGCGTATTATCCCGGGGGTAGAAATATAATACCACTCGCTTACCCGCAAAATCGGAAAGGCTGACTTCCTTTCCGTCCTTATCCAAAAGCGTAAAATCCGGTGCTTTGGTACCAACTTCCAACATAGAGTTTGCTCCTTCCCATGTTTTCCTAGTAATATAGTAAGTATAACCTCTTTTCGGTTCTTTCGTCAAGGGAAACGCCACACCGATACAAGGCGTCTCTACCGACCGCGCATGCCGATGTTCACAATTCCCAGGATCAGTAAATGGACAGGATAGTACCCGTAAAAAAGCTTTTTGGCCCTAAAACGGCTTTTGGATTTCGGGTTATAAAACAGAATTCCAATAGAAGCCATTGCACAGAACAGCATGCTCCGAGCATTTCCCACGAACAAGCCGTAATACAGAACACTCCACAGGATCAAGAACAGGGCCTGCTGCCCTTTTGCGGGAAGAATGGAAAATCCCAGAATCAGCAGGATGCCCAGTAGTCCCGTACCGTAATCCGCGGGCAGGCCGTAGGCCAGTAATAGAACGGGCCCGGCAATGCATAATGCAATCCGTTGTGCAAAGTCGAATTTTTCCCGATGATCCAGAACATACAGACAGAAAAACGCCATCAGAAAGGTATAAAAGACATTGGTGTTTTCGCATAAAATCCAGAACCCATGTATTTGGATCCGGATTCCCGGAAGCAGCGCGGCCATCGCCACCGGCACCAGACTGGCCTCCCATCGCTTCTGCAATACGAAGCGCCAGTAGACCCAAACCGCCACACAGGCAAACAAAAGATAAACTCCCTCCACCCGGATCTGGGGATCCGCTGTCTGCGTCACTACCAAATTGGGTGGATAAAACGCCATGCTGAAGGGAATCTGGGATGCTACAGCACCCCAGGTAACATGGAGAAAGTATTGTTTACGGTTATGAGTTCTGTGCCAGCCTTGCGCCAGGCAAAAAGCAAATATCGGAAAGGCAATGCGACCAATAGCACGCAGATAGGAAGAATCAAAGGGGATTTCGTTCCATCCCTCCCGGCCGAATACCAACCCCAGATGGTCAATGGTCATTGCCAACAAGGCAATTCCTTTCAGCCAGAGCGTAGACATGGGCCTGTTCCCTCTTTTCCTATGGTGTTGCGCGACTCAGGCGGCAGAGTCGGCCTCTTCGGCCGCTTCTGTGCTGCCATCCACCGTATTGCCAAGCGCTGCCAGCTTTTCTTTGGCTTCCTGGACGGTTGCCTCATCGGGAATCATCACATAGAGATCCTGGTTCATCGAATAGGTGGTGGAATGGGAATCACTGCCGTTGACGCTGAAGCTTTCCACATTCCAAGTGGCGCTATCTTGCAGCTGCTGACGCACCAAAGCGGAAATCACATCATAGGGCACGTTGGTATCTACGCAGGACTGAATGCTGTCCAGAATAGAAAGATAATTGGACAGAACCGACGGGCTGGTAGCCTTCTTTAAAACACCTTCTACAACAGCCATTTGATTTTTGCCGCGCTGCCGGTCACCGTCCGCAAAGGCGTACCGATTACGCACAAAGGCAAGGGCTGATTTGCCATCCAGTGTATTTATTCCCTGTTGGAAGTGATATTCATTGGGATCAAGCTCATGCCCAGCCGAACCGAACTCATATTCAGAGTAGACTTCTATTCCACCCAATGCATCAATCACCTGTTCAAATCCCACAAAATTCAGCCGGAAATAGTAGTCAAGGTCGATGCCATAGAGGTTTTCCAACGTACCCATCAGTACATCCATGCCATAAATACCAGCATGGGTCAGTTTATCGTAGGCATCCTCTACACCCACATCCAGTGGCACAAAATAATCCCGAGGCGTAGAAATCAGCAAAATCTGATGGGTCTGTGTGTTGATGCTGGCAATGATGTTGACATCGCTGCGGCCCCGCTGGTCAATGACATTGCTGCGGGTGTCGCTGCCGCTGATTAAGATATTGACGATGGGATCCGACAGTTGGGAAGATTGCTCCTGTTCTGCCCCCACTTCATGTTCAATCTGTAGTGTCAAAACGGCACGCAGAGACTCGGGGAAGGTTTCGTACCCGGAAGTTTCGTCATACAGATCCAGATAAGCTTCGTTGAGCAGGATGGCGTCCACTTCGTTCTGATTCAGTCCGTCCGCCAGTTCCGTCAGGCTGTCATACTCCTTGGTGGAGGGGGTAATTCCATACTCCGATTCCATCTGTTCCAATGCCATATCCGTATTGGTTCGGTCCAAGGTAGAAAGAATTCCGATATTCTTTCCGGTCAAATCCTCCGCGGACTGTACCATACTGTCTTGAAGCACATAGGTTGTGACCCGGGTTTGCTCTGACGAAGTACCCGAAATGGTTTTAACGGTGTGGACGGTACGCCAAAGGTAGGCTCCTGCCAGTGCACAGGCAATTACCACGAGAATGGTCAAAGCACTGCCCGCTCCCTGTCCGATTTTGGAGTTATGCCGCATCAGGCCGAAAACCACGCCAAAAAGCAGTAAAGATACCAAAACGGCTACCACCACATACAGAGCAGGTGCAAGGCCGGTTGTGGCCACATATCCGCAAAGTCCCAATGCGGCGACCAAGGTTACCGTCGGAAAAATCCAAGAAATGAGCGGCCGTTTCTTCCGTGACTGTTTTTTCTGCTTGGTTTGTCCCATAGTGTTAAACTTCCTTTCAAAACAAACTTTTCAACTTCTATAAAACCGATTACAGTTCCTCAAGAACATGAACTTTATCCATCATGGAATAACATTAAAATTTTACCACGGCATGCCTAGAAATACAATCAAAAGAACTTTATTGAGTTTTTTCACAAAAAGCACCGCCCTCCATAAAGGGCGGTGCTTTTTTAGGAGATATCAAAAACAGTATTACAGGAACATGACTGGTATCACACAAACATGCTTATTCCAATCTGCAGCGGTCCGGCAAATACAGACAATAAACCGCATGACCCTGACGTTCCACCTTATACCAGCGACCTTGCACGTTTCCTATGATTACTGTGTCGCCCACACTCAGAATTTTGCAGACTTCATCCAATTTCAGCGAGTCTACAACACCGTTTATATCTTCTTTAGAGAAAACTTCACAGGCAGGAGTTCCAGAACTGATGCAGCGGATCTGCGTAGGTTTCTTCTCTACAAGAAGCGCGGCGCATTCGTCGGGGCCATAAGTATACACTTTGTTACTGGCAATCGAAAAATCAGAGTCCAAGAAACATAGGGGGTTACGACGAACGCCTCCCTTCCAGACTTCAAAGTGTAAATGGTCACCAAAGCTATTTCCGGTATTACCGGAAAGGCCGATCCGTTGTCCTTTCACAACCTGTTGATTCAAAGACACCTCAATTTGGCAAAGATGGGCGTACAGCGTTTCCATACATCTGCCATGTTTCAGTTTAATCATATTTCCATAGCTATTTGTATCCCCTGTTGTGCGTATTCCATTCCAATCATGAAGAAGTTCCACCACTCCATCTTCTGCTGCAAACACGGGAGTTCCTTTCGCTGCACGCAAGTCTATTCCGTTATGCTTGACTCCATTATTATAATACCAGCCTTGTGTTATTGTATGACAGGCAAGTGGCCAGCCCAGACAAATGTTATCGTTCATCATTGATAAACCTCCTGCTTTTTCAATACATCGTTCAGGAAACCGCCAGGAAATCCGAATAGATAACCATGGGTTTTCCGAAAGATTTTTTATGGGGCGGCGCCACCGCCGCCAATCAGTATGAAGGCGGTTGGGATGCGGGCGGACGAGGTCCTTCCAACTCCGATGTCATCACCAATGGTGACCCCAAAAACGGCCGCCTTGCCACCCGCCGTTTGGCTGACGGCACCGTGGAGTCCGTCACCGCCATGCACCCCGATCCCATGCCGGATGGTGCGGCCTACGCTACCGCGCCCGGCTACTATTACCCTTCCCACCAGGCGACGGACTTTTACCACCACTTCCGGGAGGACATTGCACTGATGGGCGAGCTGGGTTTTAAAACCTACCGTATGTCCATCAGCTGGTCCCGCATCTATCCCACCGGGCTGGAGGAAACACCCAACGAAGAAGGCCTGGCCTTTTATGATGCGGTGTTTGATGAACTGCATAAGTACGGTATCGAACCTATGGTGACACTGCACCACTTTGAGGTACCGCTGGCCCTGAGCAACGCCTTTGGGGCCTGGCAGGACCGCCGGATGGTGGATCTCTTCCTCAAATTCTGTGAAACGGTGTTCCGCCGGTATCGTGACAAGGTCCGGTACTGGCTGACCTTCAACGAGATCAACAACCTTCCCTTTGGGTTCCTGGCCAGCGGTATGACCCGCTTTGACCCCCAGGCGCTGGCACAGGCGGCCCACCACCAGTTTGTGGCCAGTGCAAGAGCGGTACGCTTGGGGCATCAAATCAATCCCGATTTTCGCATCGGCTGCATGCTGGCGGCATCCCGGGTCACGGTATATCCTAAGACTTGCGCTCCGGAAGACGTACAGGCGGCCTGGGAAGCATCCTGTCGGAATTATTTCTATGCCGACGTACAGTGCCGCGGTTTTTATCCCTCCTACCAGCTACAGTATTATAAACGGCAGGGCATCCAGGTGCAGATGGAACCGGAAGATGCACAGATCCTGCGGGAAGGCTGTGTGGATTTTATCTCCATCAGTTACTATCGCTCCACCCTGGCGGCGCGCCAGCAAGGCAACCAAAGCGGTGACCCACTGAATCTGGGGGAAGCCAACCCCTATCTCCCCTGCACCGAGTGGGGCATCACCATTGACCCGCTGGGATTCCGCATCGTACTCCACAATCTGTATGACCGCTATGGGCTTCCCATCATGGTGGTCGAAAACGGTCTGGGGGCCGTGGACACCGTGGCGGAAGACGGAAAGGTGCATGACACCTATCGCATCGATTTCTATCGTACCCACATCCAGGCCATGAAAGATGCCATTGAGTTGGACGGTGTGGACGTGATGGGTTACACCCCTTGGGGCTGGATTGACATCGTCAGTGCCGGCACCGGCGAAATGCGCAAACGCTACGGATTTGTCTATGTGGATATGGACGATAACGGCAACGGAAGTTTGGCACG
>OGYQ01001603.1_pt1 | contig 11022 bp, 18 predicted proteins | sample 1576641 | NCBI WGS metagenome assembly OGYQ01 (sample SAMEA3541476, study PRJEB24748) | human gut metagenome | biome: human gut; feature: human-associated habitat; material: faeces | place: China | collected 2012
GAGTTCGGTAGACATTTCCCGTATGCCGCTTCGAAATTCTTGCAGCTGCGCATCCGTGGCATCTACTGTCTTCTCCACGCCAGCGAAGGCAGACTCAAACTGCAGACCAGTCTGAAATATGTACCCGCCAAGCTGTCCTATCTCTGATGCAATTTTAGATATCCCAAGAGCTGCAATTCCTGTTTTGACCAGCTTGCCAAATTTGGACATGGCCTGCTCGGCCCTGGAATTATCCAGCTCAGTGGTGATCTTAATGGTTCCATCACTTGCCATGCGTCACACTCCTAACATGACGCAAAAAAGACACAGCCTTTCGCTGTGCCTCAATTGCTTAATTTTGAGGGTGGCAGGGGCTTACTCCTACCATTCCTTACCCTCTCTCAAATCTTTCCTTCACATAGTCCTTCCAGTTCTGATTGCGCTGCTGAAGCGTCATCTTCTTCCTTCCTGTACTCTTGATCCGGTACAGCTTCTTCATCTCATTCAAAAACGCCCGACGCTCTTTCGACATCCCTGCCGTACTGGCTTTCCGGTAGTACATGATCTTGCTCATCTTCGTCCCGTCTCCCAGGGACTCGAAGAGGGCCATGAACTTCCACCAGTGCATAGACTCTACGCTGGTAAGATCTATGCCATACTGGTCCATAAACGCAGCGTACACATACGGGGCATCCTGTGTCAGCACACATGCTGGCTCTTTTGATTTCCGACGGACATACCTGCACTTCTTTTTCTCTTCCTCCTCATCATCCGGCATCTCACCGCAACGGTAGAACCAGATGATCTGCTCAATTGCCTGGGAGATATCCGGCGGGACATGGTCCCGTCCGTAATACAGGTGCAGCATCTGCTCCAGTTTATCCGCTTCTTCCATTTCACTCCGCAAAATCCCGTCCAGCTTAATGCCGGTACGGAAATCCCAGCTGATAGGATATTCTTTCCCACTAACACGCACCGAAACCGGGAGATTATTTGTCAGAAGATCAAAATTCACTACTTCGCACCTTCTTTGGCATTTGCCTTTTCAACATTGGCTCTTATCTGCGCATTTTTGGCACGGAGAACTGGTGCGACCTGCTCCGGATACATCCGCTGCATTTCCTCCAGCACGTCCAGACAGGTAAGATAGTCAGCCTCGCCACCAAATATCTTTACGGCACCATCCGCACCAAAGATATCTGTTACATAGTCTATGACCGCCTTGCACTGTTTCCTTACCTGAGCGGACTCCGGGGCTTCACTGGTGCGGGCAATCTTCTCGATTTCCAGCACTGTTTTAGTAAATCCCTTTTCAACCTTCTCCATAACATTTGGGGAGAGAAGTGCGGCCTGCACTTCTACTCCCTGGAGTTTCACGGTAATCATTTTCATCTGATATCTCCTCCATATCTACTCAACTTATGCTCCCGCAGAATATGTGTATTCTGTCGGGTTGGACCCGATCTTGCGGAATTCGATGTCCACCGCGGAGGACTCGCCGGCATTACCAGAACCGTCAGAGTTCACGATGATAGAGCACTGCCCTTTCTCGCCTTTTCCAGTCAGAATGTTGAAATACAGGTAGTTGGTAACTACTGCATTGCCTGTACCGTATTTCATGGCATGAGACAGGCAGTAATCCTGGGCGGCATCTCCTACATACCGGTCCCCGGACACGGTGAATGATCTCTGTGTACCGGTCTTCGTAGTGCTCTGACCAGCACGGATATACTGCTTGTCCTGGGTAACCGGGTTCAGCTGTGCATCAAGTCCGGCAATACCCATTTCAACAACCTCATAGTTTGCTTCCTCTGTAGGTGAGTCTGCTGTGGGTGTCGTATCGATCGCAAACACATAGTCGTCATTGGTTACCCAGCCTTCATACTCCGGGTCCGGCGTATGACTCGTCATCAGTTCGCTTAATTTCATAGTCTCATCTCTCCTTTTCGAAATAAATAACCCTGCACTGCAGCATGTACTGGGCCATCATGTTCTCCCAGTCCACGGAGGCAAGGTTTGGCATGTTCTGTAAATTTTCTATTTTCTTTACCTGGCACTTGTCACCAAAATTCGGATAGTTTTTCTTCCGTTCCTGCTCATCAAGCCAGTCCATAAATCCCTGCGCGAAATTCATGGCTGCCAGGTTCAGGTCGTCCGTACCGTCCGAAAAATTTTTCGTGATTACGATGGTGAACGCATATTCTTTCTCTGCTCCGACACGAATATATTTCTTGCGGACCTTACTGGAATAATTTGTCAGAAAAGAAATGTTCCCCTCGTTCCCCGGGGAAACATTAAAGTTGAGCAGTTTACCCGCCAGCTCCTCTACCTTTGGCGACATATACGCCACCATAGCATCATGCTTGGTCATTATCCACGCCCCCTCACATAGTTCTGGACCGCCTGGAGGTAATCATCCATCCTAGCGGTCTTCATAGCCTTGTCCCATTCAGCTGTAGCCAAGGGATGTCGGGCACCACTGTAATTCAGCCGGCGGCCAGTGACTACCTTGCTCTCTCCTCGATTTGCCCAGGGGCTTCCCGTAATGCGTGACACCATGACAAATCCCTCATACTGGAAACGTGCATATGGAGTCATGTAATGTACTACTCCATGATCGTCCTCTACATAGGTCCGCACATTTCTCCCCGATAGGAAAAAGTTCCTTGCAGGGACATATGGATCCATGAGCCTCCTGGCCTCTTGGGCCATAAAGAGGAGTGTTTTGTTTCCCCCTGTGGCCTCTTTGGCAATCTGGGGAATAGGCTTGTTCCATCTCATTTCTGTGCTCATCTAACCACCTACCCTGTAATGCTTTGACATCTGATGCGACGTGTTATCCGAGAAAGCAGTCACCAAAAACGCATCCGGCTTATATTTCTGCAGCAGTTCCGTAGCCGTGTTCGGCGATGTCCCGGTGATCAGGTCATTACACTCGCCTCTGACAATGATATCTCCCAGGCTAAATGTAAAATAGGAGGTCCTTGCGGCCTCCGGCTTCTGTGCCCACTCATGGTATGGGAGATAACTGTCTGACTTCGGGATGCGCGCCGTGTAGACGTTCTGCATCTTTGATGTCTTCTCGCTGTCCACACGGCCCATCACGTTTTTGTAGTAACAGTCATGGAGCACTGTCTTCTGCCAGGTGTCTTTCATGCTGTTCGGGTTATCGGCTGCCTTGAGACAGTTAAAGACCGTGATCGTATGGATATAGTTCGGGTTCATTACATCACCCCACAATACATGAGACCAGTGTGCAGCAACCAGCGTCGGATGATATTGTCTATGGATTTATCAATTTTCTCCTGCGAATAGTCATCCGTTTTATAGGTCCCTGTGTCGCCATCATTCCCGAAGCTCTGCAGGACCATCCCATTTTCTCCCTTTGCGGCCTCATAATGATATAGCTTTTCTGCCACTTCACAGCAACACATCTGCACCTCTTCAGGGATACTGTCCATCTGGTCCACGTTCCCGAAGGTCTTCTCTCTGATTTCTGACGATGCCTGCATTGCCCAATAGGAAAACTCCGAGGATGGTATCACCTCGGAGCGCCCTTGGAGATATTTATCCGCATAGAACTCAATATCTGTGTATTGCATTTCCATAGCCATCGCCCCTAAGAAGATGCCATGATGCCAGCAGTCTTTAATGCTGTAAGGAGCGCATTAAACTCATCCTTTGTAACATTTTCCCCTGCTGCGTCCGGTACCAGGGATGCCTGCTTCACAATCCCGGCCGCCTGTGTTGTGGCGGCCGAAGGAATTCCATTATTCGCAGTCTCGCATCCTTCTTCCAGATTATTCATTTTTTCCTTCGTGATAACATCATTATCATTCCAGGTCGTCTTTGAATACGCCATCATAACACCTCCTATTCTGATTTTCCTATTTTTGCCTTGCCAACTGTCCCGCTGCCAATCAAGGCTAAATCGTCAGCGGGTGTTATTCCCCCGCCACTGTATGCACGTAGATGCCATCTTTCTTGTTGTCTTTACATTCAGTAATACCAACTGTCCGATATCCAAACTTCCATGCATCTGCACTCTGGTTCTGCTCAGGAGTGATGATTTTTGATACTGTGTGCTTCTGGAACTGGATAGCTGCCTGTTTGTCTATGATCAGGAAGTTCATATCCAGCCCATCTGCAGCCTTTGTGTATCCACCATCGCCACTTGCGGTCAGAGTGAGCTTATTGTAAAATCTACCTTTCGGGACCTTAATGATGCCGGCAAAACCTTCAATTGCTTTTTTGGATGCCGTAGTATCAAGATCTTCAATCATGCCAAGCACAGTCGGATTGATAAACAGATAGCATGTCGCAAGATTTGCTTCTGCATTTTCAATGTCTCCGCGTGCGGCCCGAAGCGCAGCAAGGGCAGCTTTTCCGTCAGACAGATTTGCTTTTACAGTTTTAACGCCAGAAACCTGGGCGTAAGAAGCAAGCCTCCACGCATCAATCTCCGGAACAACCTTTGTCCGAAGGAACTCTCCAGAAAGCCGTCCAAATGCAATACCGGCAGACTCAATGTTATCCATTGCGTCTACGGTAAACATACGACCACGGTCATAACCGCATTTCTTGGTCTCATATTCAAGTGTTACGTCACCGGCGACATATCCTGTCTGCTTGTTGTAATCTGCCAGGCCCTGCATGTCCATCTTCGGGATCAGGATCTCATTTGCGTTTGCACCTTCCCGGACAAGATCGTTTGGCCCGTCCAGTACCGCGGTAAGGGATGATAATTTATACACCTCATCCAGCAGTGTAGAATACTGTTTTCTTAATGCAATAGAATTTGCCATTGTTGATTATTCTCCTTTCTTTTCTGGTGGAAGTCCCATAGCCGCCCGGAGTGCTGCCGTTCCAGCATCAAGCCCTTTGTCTCCGCCTGGATTATTCGTCGGGCCAACAGGGTTAAAAAATGGCTCATCAGAGCCAAACAGATATGCATCTGACTCCTTAGCCGCCTCCAGCGCCTTCTTGATATCAGCACTCTGGTCCTTAGATCCTTTTAATGCTTCAATATCCAACAGGCCACGGATTGCTTTTGCATTACGGCCGCCAGCATCAGTAATAGCTTTGTCCAAAGTATCATTGAAGAGACGTTCTGCTTCCTTAGCAGCATACTCATCATCCTTTGCCTTCAGATCCTTTCGGAGCTGTTCGATTGTGGCCTGCATTTCTTCAGGCTTTACGTCTTTGAACTTATCCAGTTCAGCAGTTGCTGTGTCAAGCTGGTCTTTGTAGTTATCCCGTTCGCCTTCCGCAGCTTTTGTCTTTGCCTTTTCGGCTTCAATGTCCTTCCCGTTCCAGTCCATAATCTTGTCAACAGTTTCTTTCTCCAGTCCAAGGTCTTCCAAATCTTTTCTTTTCATGCTAAAATTCCTTCCTTTCATCTACGCTTTTTACGAGGTCGCACCTCTGATTTCAGTAGGTCCAGACTGTTTTACGCCTAATCTGCTGGCACAAAAAAATGAGACGCATAACCCTGCGTCTCAAAGGGAGATACTTGGATCACCTCCTATTTGTAACTTTTCCTAATCCGTCCATATATACCCGCTCCATTTGCTGTGGCAACTTTACGGCTTTCGAAAATGTCACATACTCATTCATGGTATATCTATATCGGGATTGTGCAGCCAGAATATCGAGAGAATTTCCTTCTCCTTCTTTCAGGAGAACAATGCCCTGCCGCTGCTCCCGCATCTGCAGTTCTAATTTTCTCTGCCTTTGGAGAGCTGTATATGTAGTGTATTCTTTACCCTGATATTTTTTCGGTCTGTTCTCTTCTGCAATCATGCTGTCCAACTCTTCGTCTGTATAATTTCGGACAGATACACCCCGAATAAATGGCTCATACCAGTGATAGCAGTTAACACCGCACAACCCGGTCACAGACCCTAGCCCGCAAGTGAAAATCAACTCCTGATAACTGTATACTCTCCCCTGCCACCACTGATGCGTGGGCCTGGCACCCATGTGATATGACACCTCATAGTCATCTGTTCCCAGCTCTGCTGCCACCTGCTCGTTCATGTATCTGGTAATCTGAGAAAATCCTGTCATGAGAGCTGCTCTGGAAGCCGACTCGATCCTATAGGATCTGCCAGATGCATAATCCACATACCGAAGACCACTTACTGTCATCTGCTTTACAATTCTGTTAAGCGTGGAAGTGTAGTCAAATGCCCCTGTCGCTATGCCCAGGATTGCATTATCTAATGTCTGCTGATAATACTCCGCCACCGGTAAAAACTCTGTCCGTCCTCCTCGTTTAACTGAAAATCCAAGGCTCTGAGATATGTTTTGAAACGAATTACTTGTCTGCGTAAGTGCAGAAGAGATAACTGTCTGTATGGCCACATGCTGTCCAAATGGGATTTTGACCACTCCCAAGTCATCGTATACTGTGCCAAACTTATCATATTGGTTTTCAACTACTTCATTGAACAGTCGGTTCATTTCCTGCGTGGATACTTTCAGATAAGTCTGGATCTGTTCCTGGATATATGCGTCCGAAAGTCCCAGCTGACGAAGCCGGTTAATCTGATATTCAGCGGCGGATGTCATATCCTCATTTGCTTTAATCCTTCGGACGATATCTTTCATGATATCTATCTCCAGTTGCGCAGCAGCTTTTTCCATCGTGACAGTCAGGGCTTCAATTTCTCCTTGTGTCATCATTGGCCATCACCCTCTATTCAATCAGATTGGCCTGCTTTGATACCATCTTTTTCGCTGTAGTCTCATCCTCGTTATACCATTTCATTCTATATTCCCACGGCTGCATAAATCCGGACGCAACATCTGCCCGGTCCTGCTGGCGCTCCGTCTCCTCATCAACAAGGATAGAGTCTTTAAAATCACAGCTAAATTCATAGCCAGAAGAATAGAGCCCATTATAAAATGCCAAACCGGCCACAAAGTCCTGTAAACAATCTTTTAGATTAGATTGTATCGCAGTTACTCTGTTGTACTTCCTTATCTTTGAAGTCTTAACCTCGGTTGCTGTCTTGGCCACTTCCTGCACATCTGACAGATCCCCATAAGCAAGTCCAACATTAAACTCAATCTCCCGCTTGTATTCTTCCAGCCCTCGTTTATATGCCTCATCACGCATCTCCGGAGAATATTCTCTAAATAGTTCCCTATCCTTCCCATCCTCCAGATTTAATCCCCTATATAACCTACGGTTCAGCTTCGCCATTCCAAGCCGTCCCGTTTTCTTATCTACCTTTAAAGCTCTGCTGTCAACATGTATCGCTCGCTCACCGGACTCATACTCCCAATCAAGTCTGGCCCCCTGGATATCTGCTTTCTGGATCAGCTCTCTGGCTGACTCAAAAATAGAGACTCCGCAAGAAGATCCATCAACTTTATTTTTGATGGGATTTCGATAATACCCAAAATCCATCTGCGTCATTCCAGGATAAGTAACTGGTCCAGGGTTGATTTCAGACCATTCCTGGATTTCTTCCAGACTGCAGATCTGTCCAATATCTGAAGGATCCTGAGAATGATAGCACTTATTTTCGATCGTCAAGTTGCCATTTACAAAATAATGTCTCTCAAACCGGGTAAAATAATCATTTTCACCCACCCTTTTCACAGTCAAAAAGCCAATATCTCTCGGCTTTCCGTCATCACCAAATGCGATCGGTATAAACTTATCGGCAGTTATAAACTCCGCTTTATCCCCACCGATTGGTTTCAGCACAAGAGACCCAAGACCCAATCCGTCCTGCAGGTTTTCGTTGAGGTCTGCTATTGACTTCTGATATGCTTTATCCAATCTCTCAATGCTGACATTAGACTCCATCTCAATCAAAACTGCATCGGCAAACTCCCTGCATATTCCATCTTCGATCTTTAAAGATTTCACGTAGTCTGTAACCCACTCTGCCTGCCCGTTCATCATGTTTTTCCAGTCATTGATCGCATCGATCATCTTGTCGGAAAGGGTAATGTCTTTACCGACAATATTCTTTAATGTCGTATAACCAAACATCCGCATTACTCCTTTCCAAAATCTTCTAAGTCCATCAAACATCGTCCACCTCCTGGATCAGATATTTCATGTCACGCTCGATGGTGTATTCAAAAGCGTCCAGACTGTCAATATCAGTGCTGCCATCGTCCAAACGCTCATCCTTGTCCTTTTCCTTGTCCCAGACCGCATCGGTAAACGCTGTCTGAAGTGATCCGCAGTCATCAGTCATCCAGAACCTCCCTGCTCCCATCAAGCGGTTAGTACACCGGATCCGGTCATTAATCGGCTTTTTCTTCGCCGGCTTCACGGAAATCCACGGGAAGCGCTTCTCTACTGCATTCCGGATAGAGTTTCCAAGGACCGTCTCGGCGTTGTCCCAAAATGCCGATTCAGCGTTGCAATACTCAACATAGTTCGCATGTTTTACAACAACTGCATATTTATTTATGACCTCATCGATGAAGTCACAGAACAGCTTATCAAGCATATTGCTGTCGATATCTTCGGACTCATCTTCTGCTTTAATGCGTTTAGATGCCAACGCTATCACATCACGGTAATCATCCGTATACCCCCGCGCACAAAAAGCATGGCCAGATTTATTTCCGCCAAAATCTATCGAAAACTCTATTGATGTGATATCTTCTTTCCGGAACTGCTTTATCTCAGCTCCTGTATCTAACTGATCGACAATTTCGCACCGAAAAGCCTCCGGGTTATCAGCAAACCTTTTATAGATTGCTCCCTCCGCCCGTTTCCACAGTCCAAGGATCAGGCGGTCATAATAGATTGTCCCCTCATACTCCTTACAGAGCTGCTTCACAAATTCCGGATCTAAATAGGGATTGTCGAAAATCGTATACGTCTGGAGGTAAATATCCAGTTCTGGGTTATCCAGGAATTCTTTCAGCCAATGTGTCGGATGCTCTGGGTTGCAGCTACCATCGAAACAGCTGTACGGCTTATCCAATCGAGACTTAAGCATCTGGAATACTTCCTTGTTCCACTTTGCGATTTCATCACCGTAGCAGTATTTGATAGATGATCCCTGGATCTTGGCTACCTGGCTGATCTTTTCTGCGCCAAGGCAGTAAACATCTTCTCCACAGATGCGGGCCATGTTACGGTTGTTGATCGTTCCGATCAGCTTATCCGTATAGATCTCCCTCATAGGCTGTAGGACATTCCGTTCAATAGACTCTTTCGATACACCGAGAATGACATTAAGTCCAGGCTTTTTAGAAACCTCTCTAATCCGGAACGGAATCATATATGCTGTGTCAACGAAAGACTTACCTGATCGCACAGCCCCGGACTTAATATTCCATCGATGCGTTGCATTCAGTATGTATTCATTCTGCTTGCTGCTTAACTGCATTTTCCCGCATCTCCTTCAGTATGCTGTCCAGTTTATCCAAAGCTTCTTCAGTTTCATTTTCTCCGGTAACGGCCTGCTTCCTGGCTTTCTTTAGTTCTGTGTCTGCCTCACGGTTCCGAATGTCCTCGGCTGGCTTCTCTGACTGTCCTGCGTACTGTGCAACAAAATAAGCCGCTTTGGTATTTCCCAGCATAGCCTCCTTGATCTGTGCCATAAGAAGAGCCGATTCCAAAGTACACTCAACACCAAGTGCCTCTAAAATCGGCTTATATTCTTCGCTATCTATTTCTGCAGTTAAAAGCATGTTCAGCGTCCTCCGGAAGTTAGCCGTCCGGCGTCTGGCTGCCCCGCTCGCTTTTCCTGCTATTCTTGCCAATTCCCGGCGTTCCTCCGGAGTTCGATTGCTATTTGCATCCTTTATGTTTTCATAGCCTGCCACTTCACCACCTTCATTCTGGCCTGTTTATCCACGAAAAAAGCACCCCGCCGTCCGGTGAAGTGCTCCTCTTGTTCCTTTTTTCGATGATACCATATTACCACAGATGTTACTGACATTCTATGACATCTTTTGGGAGTTCAAAATGCGCCAGGGCCTTACCATGAAAGCGGTGCACCTGTCTTTCAGAGTATTTCATCTGCTCTGCAATCTCCCACCAGTCAAGTCCTTTTATGTACCGGTAGAACAGCACGTCCTTCTCATTCTCGCTCCGCAGCTTTTTAATCTGCTGGGCAATCTGCTGATAGGTCTTGATCCGATAATACCTCTCGTTGATAAGATCCTGGATCATCTCATCCAGGTCGGCAGCATAATCTGATAGATCTCCCTGCCCGCTTCCACCATGAGGCATCCCATCATTATCCTTCGCAGAAGGGCTCATCTTCATGGTCCGAAGCTCCTCTATCTCGGCGTTGATCCGGCGAATGCGTCTCACATGGACCAGATAGATCCGGAGATACTCTTTCTTTTTCTCGTTCTCAGTTCTTATGGTCTTTTCCTCCATTGGTATCACTCCCCTTCCTGACACATCCATAGGGCTTGGCCCTGAACCTCGCCAGGGCCTTAGCATCCACATGCGTCTCTTCCTCGTCATAACGTCCATCCTTGTCTATCCGTTTTGCCTTCTGAGTCCGTTCCTGCTTATGCATCCTCACTGGCACACCTCCTCGTCAAGATAAATGATCCCGTAGGCTTTTCCATCGTCACCTTTCCATAGCTCGATATCTCCGGCGTACTGGAAGACCGTCTCCTGGTCCCGCATCACCGTCAGCACGATATCGTCCTGGCGCTCCACCGTGTTCAGAACCAGGGGCTCGGGATCCGGTGGTTCTGGCTTGGTTTGTTCTGCGCAGCCTGCTGCCATGATGCAGATTACTGGCAATATTATCATCGCTTTACATATCCTATTTTTCATCTTCTTCCTCCTCAAAATACTTCTCTATAAGTCTTTCCTGTCTTCTCTTCCACCACTTTGATATCGCCCTTCCGCCTATTACCGTAATAGCAATTACCACGAACGCTGCAATAAACACAACCTTTATCTTCATCTCCAAAAAGAACAAAAAACTTTTCGCTTCAAAATATTTTTCGATCATTCACTTCTCCTCCGTCAGTTTTTTCGTTTCTATGTGTCTATATTTATGAGGACCCTGTCTGAAGCTCGCCTTGCCTCCC
>OGYQ01001604.1_pt1 | contig 11018 bp, 12 predicted proteins | sample 1576641 | NCBI WGS metagenome assembly OGYQ01 (sample SAMEA3541476, study PRJEB24748) | human gut metagenome | biome: human gut; feature: human-associated habitat; material: faeces | place: China | collected 2012
AAAGCTCCCGGGCGGACACCACCCGCTTAGCGCCCTGTTTCCACCAGAAATTGTAGGTTCCATAGTTGGTGTTGTTGGCCTGGGTGCTGATGTGTCTCTCGATCTCCGGACAGACTTCTTTGGCTATCTCAAAGACTGCCGGATCAGCAATGATGAGGGCATCCGGTTTCATTTCCCTAAGTTCCTCAAAGTACGCCCGCACACCGGGAAGGTCGTCATTGTGGGCCAGGATATTGGCTGTCACATGCACCCGCACGCCGTGCTCGTGGGCGAACCGGATTCCCTCCGCCATGTCCTCTCTGGAAAAGTTTTTCGCCTTTGCCCGCAGGCCAAAGGCCTCACCGCCTATATACACTGCGTCTGCGCCAAAGATCACTGCTGTCTTCAGCACCTCCAGGCTGCTGGCCGGGATGAGCAGTTCAGGATGTCTGTTCATAATGTTTTTCCTTTCTTTACGCTGACTGCCAGTCCGTCTCCCAGGGGAAGAATGCTGGTCAACAGCCGTTCATCGTGTTTCAGCTGATACAAATACTCCCTCATCCTCTTGTGGATCGTCCTGTTCCGTCTCTCCACAGCAAAGCGGGACTCCATGATATCTCCGTCCTGGAGCACATTATCTGTCACAAGGACACCCCCCTCTTCCAGAAGGCGGAAGGCTTCGGGCAGATAGTGGATATACTGCGCCTTTGCAGCATCCATAAAAATCAGGTCAAAGGGGCCTTCCAGCCCTCTCATCACTTCCAGGGCATCTCCCTCCAGAAGGGTGATCTCCTCTTCTTTCCCCATCCGCCGGAAATTCTCCCGTGCAATGGGGATCCTCTTTTCATAGTTCTCTATGGTCGTGATCCGGCATCCCTCCGGGGCGTATTCGCTCATAAGCAGGGCAGAAAAGCCCACAGCTGTGCCCAGTTCCAGTATCCTTAGGGGCCTCTTGATCTGCAGCAGCACCTTCAGAAAGCTCTGGGTCTCCTTTCGGATAATGGGCACGTGATCTGCCAGCGCTTTTTCCTCGATCTCCTCCAGCGCCGGGCATTCCGGCGTCTCCAGAGAGTGGATAAAAGTCGTAATTCTCTCGTCATTAATCATATCTGCACACCAGTCTATACACAATTACACACCAGTTACGTTAATTTGGGACGTAATACTTTTAAAAAGTATTACGTCCCTCTTTACACTTTTTTAAATTATCTGTCAACATCCATAATAATCGGCAGGATCATCGGTCTTCTCTTTGTCCTCTTCCAGATGAACTCGTTCATCGTGTCACGGACAACCAGTTTGATCTTGCTCCAGTCCGCGCCTCTCTGGCGGTGGAGGCAGTTGTCCACTGCGTCCACAAGGACTTTCCTTGCGTCCTCCATCAGTCCCTCGGACTCCCGCACGTAGACGAAACCGCGGGATACGATATCCGGGCCGGCCAGGAGCCGGTTGGTTCCCTTCTCCAGGGTCATGACCACAATGAGGATACCGTCCTCCGCCAGGTGCTGGCGGTCACGAAGGACAATATTTCCAACATCGCCGACGCCAAGTCCGTCTACCAGCACTTCTCCGGTGTGCACCTTGTCCACCACCTTGGCCTCCTTGCTGTCAAGCTCCAGCACATCGCCGGACTGCAGCATAAAGACATTCTCTTTTGGAATGCCAAGAGACAGGGCCAGGCCTGCGTTGGCTTTCCTGTGACGGAATTCGCCGTGAATCGGGATCGCGTACTTCGGTTTTACAAGGGAGTAGATCAGCTTCAACTCCTCCTGACAGGCATGTCCGGATACGTGGGCATCCTGGAAGATCACGTTCGCACCCTTCTCGGAAAGCTCGTTGATGACCTTGGAGACAGATTTCTCATTTCCCGGAATGGGGTTCGAGCTGAAGATAACTGTGTCTCCGGGCATAATGGTCACTTTCTTGTGAATGTCCGCCGCCATTCTGGACAGGGCTGCCATGGACTCTCCCTGGCTTCCTGTGGTGATGAGCACGGTCTTCTCCGGCGGATAGTTCTTCAGCTGGTCGATCTCGATGAGGGTCTTGTCCGGCACGTTCAGATAGCCAAGCTCCTGGGCTGTGGAGATGATGTTCACCATGCTCCGGCCTTCCACAACTACTTTCCTATCATACTTGTAAGCAGAGTTGATAATCTGCTGCACACGGTCCACATTGGACGCAAAGGTGGCAATGATGATCCTTGTGTTCTTGTACTCTGCAAAGAGGTGGTCAAATGTATGTCCCACCGTTCTCTCTGACTGGGTAAATCCGGGACGCTCTGCGTTTGTACTGTCTGACATAAGAGCAAGCACGCCCTTTTTACCGATCTCACCGAATCTTTGCAGGTCAATGGCATCTCCGAAGACCGGTGTGTAATCCACCTTAAAGTCTCCTGTGTGTACCACGATACCTGCCGGGGAGTAGATGGCAAGGGCTGACGCATCCTGGATACTGTGGTTTGTCTTGATAAACTCGATCCGGAACTGTCCCAGATTGATAGACTGTCCAAATCTTACCACTTTTCTTCTGGTAGACCGCAGCAGATTATGCTCTGTCAGCTTCTTTTCAATAATACCCATTGTCAGCTTTGTAGCGTAAATGGGAAGGTTCATCTCACGCAGCACATAGGAGAGGGCACCTATATGGTCCTCGTGTCCGTGGGTGATCACAAAACCTTTGACTTTCTGGATATTGTCCTTCAGATAGGTAATATCCGGGATGACCAGGTCAATTCCCAGCATGTCATCCTCAGGGAACGCAAGACCACAGTCCACCACAATAATACTGTCTCCGTACTCAAAGGCAGTAATGTTCATTCCGATCTTCTCCAGTCCACCAAGCGGAATGATGCGCAATTTTCCATTGTTTTCTTTCTTCAAGCTTACACCTCCATAGGTTTATTTTTCCGTTATTCTTTTTCTTCACGGCATTTTCTGCACACGCCGTAAAATTTCAGTTCATGATCTGTCACCTGAAAGCCTGTCTCTTTTTCAATGTAGGCTTCCAGATCTTCCAGAAGATCGTCTCTGAACGCAGAGACGTTTCCGCATTCCGTGCATATCAGATGATGATGGTGGTGACGATGTCCCTCCTGTTCATCCAGAAAATCTCCGATTTCATACCGCACACATCCGTCATCCAGCATGATCCGGTCCACAAGCTGCATGTCCAGAAGGAGCTGGACTGTCCGGTAGATGGTCGCCAGACCGATCTCCGGGTAATCTTCCTTGACCAGCTCAAAGATATCCTCCGCGGTCATATGCTCATCTCCGTGCTCTGCAAGCACCTGCAGAACAAGGAGCCTCTGATTGGTCACCTTCAGACCTTTCTCCTTCAGCATCTCTTTGAATTTTTCCTGGCTTATAGACATAGTACATTACCTTTCTATCTCGATATCCTCAAGAAGTTCTTCAAACACTTTCGACACAGCGGAAAGCTCCGTGTCATCCTCTACGATCTCGTAAATGCTGTCTGTATCTTCTGCCTCTGATCTGTCTCTTAAGATGAGACACTCCGCGTCTCCCTCTTCTGAGTCTGTGACCAGAATATAGGACGTTCCATTAAGCTTTGTCTGCTCCAGGACAAAAAATTCTGCCTCTTCCATCCCGTCAGACTGAAATTTAATTTTTTCCATTACAATACACCTCAAAAAATCCAGGATTTAAAGACGGTCCTTACTGATGGCCGCCTCATGGTATTTCGAGTCCAGATATCCCTGCAATATAAAAACAGCCGCAATCTTGTCAATGTATTTCTTGCGGTCTTCCCTTCTTACGTTGCTCTCAATTAAAGTCCGCTCTGCTTCTGCCGTAGTCAGACGCTCGTCCCACATAATGACCTCAAGGCCAGTACGCCGGCGCAGCATCTCACCGAATTCCAAAGATTTTTCCGCCCGATCTCCCACGTCGTTGTTCATATGGCGCGGCAGTCCGAGTACAATGCTCTCGACTTCATACTCCCGGATCAGCTCCTCGATGCGGGCACATGTCTTTCTCAGCTTGTTCTCGTCCTTGCGCCAGATGGTCTCAATTCCCTGGGCTGTAAGACCTAAGGGATCGCTCACAGCCACCCCCACTGTCTTAGAGCCATAGTCCAGTCCCATCACTCTCATAAAAAATTATTCCCATCCGTGATACTTGATATACGCCTTCAGCATCTCTTCTACCAGTTCGTCCCGCTCCACCTTCATGATCAGGCTCCTGGCGCCGTTGTGGCTTGTGATATAGGTAGGATCACCTGACATGATGTAACCGACGATCTGATTGACCGGATTATAGCCTTTCTCACTTAATGCCTTGTACACAATCTCAAGTATATCTTTTGCCTGAATTTGCGGGCCGCTTTCTACCTGGAAAAACTGGGTGTTGGTTAATTCTTTCATATACTCACGTCCTCCAAAAATACTTCATATTTATTCTACTCTATTCCAATCTGAAATTCAATGAATTATTTGTAAACGGTTCTCAATTTCTACATTTATCAACTGATTTGACAAATTCTCTGTCGTTTTTTGTCCGACTTTCACATATTCTTTCGTGTGTCCCACCTGGTAAATACCGTCCTCTCTCTCCACGGCCTCCTCCATCAGGACTTCCACGCAGGTTCCCATGAGACGCTCCTCATAGGCCTGCTGCTTGCGCCTGCCAAGGGCAATGAGTATGGCGCTCCTGGCATTTTTGATCTGCTCCGGCACCTGTCCGTCCATGGCGGCAGCCTTCGTCCCCTCCCGCCGGGAGTACTTGAAAATGTGGGTCTCATAGAAGTCCACTTTGTCCACAAAAGCCATGGATTTTTCAAACTCCTCCTCGCTCTCCTGGGGAAATCCCACGATCACATCCGTGGTCAGAGCCGGATGGTCAAAATACTGCCGCAGAAGCTGACATTTTTCATAGTACTCCTGGGTCGTGTACCTCCGGTTCATGCGCCGCAGCGTCTCATCGCAGCCACTCTGCAAAGAGAGATGGAAATGAGGACACATCTTGGGCAGGGAGGCGATTGTCTTCACAAACTCCTCTGTGATGATCCTTGGCTCCAGGGAACCCAGGCGGATCCGGCAAATCCCCTCCACCTCATGGACGGCACAGATCAGCGAGAGCAGGTCCTCCCCCTGATCCAGATCCAGCCCGTAGGAGCTCAAATGAATGCCGGTCAGCACTACTTCCTTGTAGCCGCTTTCTGCCAGCGTCCGCACCTCGGACACCACATCCTCCTTGCGCCTGCTGCGCACCCGCCCCCTTGCGTAGGGAATGATGCAGTAGGAACAGAACTGGTTGCAGCCGTCCTGCACTTTGATGTAAGCCCGGGTATGCTCTCCTGTGCGGGTCAGACGCATCTCCTCGTACTCCAGGGTATGGCTGATGTCGATGATCTCCTTCCATCCTGCCCCTGCCTGTTCTCCCTCTCTGGCTCTGAAATACTCCTCCAGAATGGAGGCCAGCTCATGCTTTTTGTTGTTTCCGATGACAATATCCACGCAGGCATCCACTTCCCCCTCCTTGGCCTGGACATAGCATCCGGCTGCCACTACCACAGCGTCCGGATTCAGCTTTTTTGCCCGGTGGAGCATCTGGCGGGATTTGCGGTCTGCCATGTTCGTGACTGTGCAGGTGTTGATAACGTAGACATCCGCCTTCTCGTGGAAGGGCACGATCTCGTAGCCACTTTGCTCCAGTATTTCCTGCATAGCTTCCGTCTCATATGCGTTTACCTTGCATCCCAGATTGTGAAGTGCTGCCTTTTTCATTTTCATCCTCTCTTTTCTTCTGTTCTCGTGTAAATTGTTGTATGCTTTAACGAAATTTGCCCCAATTCTTTGGCAAATTGTTCCTTGACTTTTAACCTTTCAGCTCTTAAGATGATTATAGAAACTGATTAAGAAATCAAGGAGGTTATTCCAATGAAAACAGTACAAATTTCTTTAAACTCAATCGACAAAGTAAAATCTTTTGTAAATGATATTACAAAGTTTGATTATGACTTTGATCTTGTATCCGGAAGATACGTAATCGATGCAAAATCTATCATGGGTATCTTCAGCCTGGATCTGTCCAAGCCTATCGACCTGAACATCCACGCTGACGCAGGCATCGATGAAGTGCTTGAGACTCTGAAACCATACCTTGTATAATCGGACAGGTTTACAGCGAACATATTAAATACGCCGAAATGTTCTGACATTCCGGCGTATTTTTTATTTTGTGGAGAAACCCTTCGGACTCCCCCACAAAACAAAAGCGCTCCTATCCCTGCACGTCTATGATCTCCACTGTCTCAATGGCTGTCTGTACCAGCTCATCAATCTTCTCTGCCAGATTTTCCTCTGACCTGTGAATGATGTTGATGTTCGGCTTTGTCACCGGATGTTTTGCCACAAAGATGGTGCAGCAGTCCTCGAAGGGCTGTATGGATGTCTCGTAGGAGCCGATCTTCTCAGACACTTCCACGATCTCCTTCTTGTCAAAACCGATCAGCGGCCGGTACACCGGCAGCGTACACACTTCATTGGTAGCCGCCAGGCTCTGCATGGTCTGGCTTGCCACCTGGCCGATGCTCTCGCCTGTGATCAGTCCGAGGCAGCCATCCTCTTTGGCAAAGTGCTCCGCGATCTTCATCATATATCTTCTCATGATAATGGTCAGCTCATCGTGGGGACACTGGTCATAGATGTAGAGCTGAATGTCTGTAAAATTCACCACGTGGAGACGGATCGGTCCCGCGTAGGCTGCGATGATCCTTGCAAGATCCACCACCTTCTCCTTGGCCCTCTCACTTGTGTAGGGCGGCGCGTGGAAATAGGTGGCCTCCAGGGCAACGCCCCTCTTTGCGATCATGTAGCCAGCCACCGGGCTGTCAATACCGCCAGACAGAAGGAGCATGGCCTTTCCGTTGGTTCCCACAGGCATACCTCCCGGGCCCGGAATGATCCTGGAGTATACATAGATGTCCTCCCGGATCTCAATATTCAGCATCACATCCGGATGGTGCACATCCACCCGGATCTCGGGAAACGCATCTAAAATAGCCTCACCGATATCGCAGTTGATCTCCATGGAGTTCTTGGGATAATTCTTCCGGCTTCTCCTTGCCTCCACCTTGAAGGTAATGTTTTTGTCCGGATACAGCTCATCCATGTAGGCAACCACATCTTTTTTCAGCTGTTCAAATCCCTGGTCCTCCAGCCGCACCACAGGGCAGATGCCCACAATGCCGAAGACCTTCTGGAGACATTCTGTCACCTCGTCATAGTCGTAGATCCCCTCGCAGTCCACATAGATCCTGCCTCTTGTCTTATACACTTTAAAGCTTCCGTCCGCTCCCCGCAGGGCGTAGCGGATCTGACGCACCAGGGCGTCCTCGAACATGTAGCGGTTCTTTCCTTTTATCCCGATCTCACCGTACTTGATCAAAAAAGTGTGAAATGTCATGGTTTTTTCCTCTTTTCTTCCTGTGGCGCAGACAAACGATCCCGGCCTCGGCGCTGTTACCGTCTCGTGTATCTGCGCAATACTGGTACTAAATTATATAAGGTTTCCAGTGTATAGTCAATCTCTTCTTCTGTTGTAAATTCTGACATGCTGAAACGCAGGGTGGCATCCAGATACTCCTTCTGGGCTCCGATCCCCTTCAGCACGCCGCTGATAGCCGGATGGTTGGAGGCGCAGGCTGAGCCGGAGGACACGTAGATCCCCTTCTCCTCCAGCGCGTGCAGCAGAACCTCACTTCTCACCCCAGCGAATCCAACACTGATAATATGCGGCGCGCTGGTCTCATCGTAGAGGCCGTGGATGGTAATATCATCCAGCTTCTGCACGCCTTCGATGAACCGGGCTTTCAGCGCCCGCATACGGGCCACTTTCTCTTCCAGACCGTCGTAGATCGTTTTTGCCGCCAGGCCAAGGCCTGCAATGCCGGGCACGTTCTCCGTTCCGGAGCGGATATTCTTCTGCTGCTCTCCCCCGAAGACGATGGGCCTTATCTTCACCTGCTCTCCGATATAGAGAGCACCCGTTCCCTTGGGACCGTGGATCTTGTGCCCGCTTAAGGAGAGCATGTCAATCTTCTCCTTTTTGGGATAAATCCTGTATTTTCCAAATCCCTGTACTGCATCCACATGGAACAGGATATCTTTATTATATGCCTTTACTATATCAGCTGCCTGCTGGACAGGCTGCACAGATCCCACCTCATTGTTCACGTACATGATGGACACAAGGATAGTCTCCGGACAGAGGGCCTCCTTCAGAGCCTCCAGATTCACTCTCCCGTACCGGTCCACCGGCAGGAAGGTGACGCGGAAGTCCTCTTCCTCCTCCAGATAGCGCATGGTGTTCAGGATCGCCGGATGCTCGATGGAGGAGGTGATCAGGTGGTTCCCCCGTCGCCTGTTGGCCCTGGCCGCGCCAATGAGGGCCAGGTTGTCACTCTCCGTGCCTCCGGATGTGAAGACAATCTCCTTGTCCTTCACTTTCAAGAGTTTTGCCAGTATCTCTTTTGTCTCTTTTATATAATGTTCCGCCTGCACTCCCTTGGCGTGCATGGAGGAGGGGTTGCCGTAGTCCTGGCACATGACTTTGCGCACAAGATCCCCCACACAGTCATACGCCCGGGTGGTGGCAGAATTATCAAGATAAACTTCCATCAAAGATCACTCCTGTACTTTTACTATTAATTTATGCACCGCAAAGCCGCAGGTGCCATCTGTTCTCCAGCCGGCTATGGCTCCAGGTGATAGCCCAGGATAGACAGCACCATAAGGGGCGCTGTCTCCGTGCGCAGGATCCGCCTTCCCAGGGTGATCACCCTGGCTCCGGCCTCCAGCGCCTTCTCTTCCTCTTCCCGCTCAAAGCCGCCCTCAGGCCCGATAAAAATGCCCACAGACTGGCCCGGCTGTATCTCCTCTATGACCTTTCTCGTATAGTCCATGCCCTCTGCCAGCTCGTAGGGAAAGAGGATCACATCCAGGCTGCCTGCTGCCTTAAGAGCCGCATCGAAGCTGCACACGCTCTTCACCTCCGGGATGATCCCCCGCCCTGCCTGCTTGGCCGCACTCTTGGCGATCTCATTCCACCGCTTCACTTTTTTCTCCGCCTTGGGGCCGTCCAGTCTTACCACAGAGCGCTTTGCCGCCACGGGAACCACCGCGTAGGCGCCAAGCTCCACCGCCTTCTGCACTACCAGCTCCATCTTGTCGCTTTTGGGAAGCCCCTGGAACAGCCAGATCTGTGAAGGGAGTTCTGTGTCCAGCTCTCTCTCCTCCAGGATCTCAAGCTGCGCCCGGCCCTCCACATAGTCACAGACCTGGCACACATACTTCCGGTTGTCTCCGTCGCTGATCTCCAGCTTCTCCCCTGCCCGCATGCGGAGCACATTTTTCATGTGGTTCACATCAGAACCTTCTATATAAATGTATGGCTTTTCCACCTGATCCGGTGTCACAAAAAAATGCTGCATCTATTTTTTCCTCGCTGTGACAGAGACCCACTCGCCCTGGTGGTGTACTTCCAAAAGTTCCATGCCTGCCGCCTTCACAGCCTCCACCACAGTCTCCTCTTTGTCATCGATGATCCCGCTTGTGATATAAATGCCGCCGCTCTTCAGCTGATCCTGGATCACCGGCGTCAGCGGGACAAGCACCTCCGCCAAAATGTTGGCAGCCACAATATCATACTGACCATACCCCACTTTGTCCTGCACGGCTTTATCGTCAATGATATTTCCGATCATGACTTCATACTGATCCCTGGCAATGCCATTGACAGCCATGTTCTCGTGGGTGGCATCAATGGCGCAGGGATCCAGATCTGTCCCCACAGAGTAACCGGCGCCGAACTTCAGAGCCAGCATTCCCAGGATGCCGCTGCCGCAGCCCACATCCAGGATCTTCATGCCCAGCTCCACATATTTTTTCAGCTGACGGATACACAGCTGTGTCGTCTCATGCATACCAGTCCCGAAAGCTGTGCCCGGATCGATGTGGATGATCAGCTTGTCCTCATCCTCCGGCTTTACGTCCTCCCAGGAGGGGATGATCAGCACATCGTCCACCGTAAACTGGTGGAAATACTGTTTCCAGTTGTTCACCCAGTCCACATCTTCTGTCTGGGACTCCTCAATAGAGGCCTCACCGATATCTACAAAGGCCGCGATCTCCTCAAGCTCCTGGCGCACCCTGGAGAGCATCTCTTCCTTGTCATCTTCCTCCTCCAGATAGAACGTGATGTAAGCCACACCGTCGTCCGCCTCTGTCTGGGGAAGGATGTCCACAAACATCTGCTCCTTGTCCGACTGGGTAAGAGGGATCTTATCCTCGATCTCCACACCCTGGATACCCAGCTCCATGAGGGAGCTGCTGACGATCTCCTCAGCCGCAGTCGTTGTCTTCAAGCGAAATTTATTCCATTTCATACCGTCTCACCACTGTGTCCCGCCTCTTTTTTTGCGGGGCATTCCTTTCCACATCAGTTTATCATATGAGCCCCAAATGCTCAACGAGGATTTTCACACCCAGACAGATGAGGATCACACCTCCTGCAATCTGGGCCCCCTTCTGCCAGCGGGAGCCAAATACATTGCCGATCTTCACACCCGCCACGGAAATGATGAAGGTCGTGACACCGATGAAAGACACCGCGGGCACGATCTCCACCTGCAGGAAAGCAAATGTGATCCCCACTGCCAGGGCATCGATGCTGGTGGCCACCGCCAGAGTCAGCATGGTCTTCACATCCAGGGAATCATCCGCCTCCTGACAGTCCTCCTCACCAAAAGCTTCCCTGATCATGCTGACACCGATCAGTCCCAGCAGGATAAAGGCGATCCAGTGGTCTATAGAGGTGATGACCTCCTTAAACTGGCTCCCCAGCAGATACCCTACAGCCGGCATTCCCGCCTGAAACACGCCAAAATAAAGTCCAACGACCCCCGCCTTGGTCCAGGTACATTTTTTCATGGCGAGGCCCTTACAGACTGACACGGCAAAAGCATCCATAGACAGCCCCACCGCCATCAGAAAAAGTTCGATCAGTCCCATTATTCTTTCT
>OGYQ01001605.1_pt1 | contig 11013 bp, 7 predicted proteins | sample 1576641 | NCBI WGS metagenome assembly OGYQ01 (sample SAMEA3541476, study PRJEB24748) | human gut metagenome | biome: human gut; feature: human-associated habitat; material: faeces | place: China | collected 2012
CCGCCGACTCCTCCTGGGCCTGCCCTCCCAGCTCCCGGGGTATCGACGTATACTCTCGCCAGACCGCCTCTATAGCTCCAGCGCCGTCCCTGCTTCTTCATCCGATAGGTATACATTCGATGGTTGCTTTCACAAGTCCCCAGGCCTTTCCGACAGTCTTCCAGTCCCTCCCTCAGCGGCAAAGGAGTCAGGCATTTCCAGTTACGTTCCAAATAAGCCCGCAGTTTCCTGACGTTCTCTTCCTCTTTGGCAGTGCTGGCTTCTCCTTCCAGCATGTCCAGGCAGCAGTGGACACCCTCCAGGTCGTGTTGCCAGACCTTGTGATGGAGACGGTCAACCATGTCCCGTTTTCTGACCCACCCAAGCCGCTGACGGATTTTCTCGTTTACATGGTACCGGTCCCGGAAATGCTCGTGACGCTGACTGCCTTCTGCCAGTTTATCGAACACATCCTCGTATACCCACTGCCCCCGTCACTGTTGCTCAAGAAGGATAGAATGGCTTTCCGCCTTCGCGCCGGACCAGACGGCGGGAGAATGTGACCGTCCCGAACATGCAAAGCACAGTATGCTGGTCGATCCGCAGTACTTCCTGTTTTCCCGCATACTGCCTGGCCATCTCAGCATCGTAAATCTCCAGAGCCCGGGCGAAGGCCTGGGACTGGAGCTCGATTCCCCGCCGCCAGACCTCCTTTTCCAGTGCCAGCCCGTTGGAACACCTCTTTATTAAAGGGATTATTCATTTTATCGAGAACTATTTTACACTAAGACCTTTTTTGTCACATGAGCTCCCCCTTATTTTCCGAAATGTGCCTTGGCGGCTTCCATGTCCTGGACCACTTCCAAAGTGCCCAGATAGTTTTTCTGGCTGTCCCGGACTGCCATGTAAGTGACCAGATAAGTCCGTCCGTTCTTTTCCATCCACACCGGGACACTGTCCTGGCGTCCGCTGCGGAAATCTCCGATGATGGCCCGGACAATGGGCTGGATTTTAGGAGGATGGCAGGAAAACACATCCTGGTCGATGGCCATGGCCGGCCGTTTGAACACCTTGGGCCCTTCGTTGAAGAACCGGTTGATGTTGTCCCCGTCCACAAAGGAAATCTCCACCGGCAGGGTATTCAGCAGTGCCGTAAGCTGGGGCAGGGTCAGATGGCCTCCGGGCATGACGATTTCCCCTTCCGTTGCCGCCATTCCAGGCAGGTTCCCCTGCCCTTCCCCTTCCGGCCAGTTTTCCCCCACTGTTCCCAGACAGGGCTCATAGTCCTGGGAATCCCGGTAAATCTGCCGCCATTCCTCATCGGTGAAATTGGCTGCACAAATGGGAAAAAGGATGTTGTTTTCCTTGAAAATCATCTCTTCTACCCGCTGGAGCACGGCCTGCAGCCGTCCTTCCCAGGCTTTGTCCCGGGAAGGGCTGGTGCAGACGGCCTTCAGTTCATCCCGGATTTCATCATCCACCGTCCACATGACTTCTGAGGGACCAGGGAGGCCATGGCCCACGTTCAGGAGCGGATACAGCAGGTCTCCCTTTTTGGCATAGTGGACGGCCACTTCCCGGATCCGTTCCAGGATGCCCTCCAGATTTTCCCGGGATGCCAGACGCTCCCGGGCTTCCTGGATCCATCGGCCCAGGATTTCGTTTTCCCCCGTCAGGGTATGGAGAGGATTGCCGGGAATGGCCGCCAGATCTGCCGCCCGCACATGTCTGTCCCCCAGCCCTCTGGCTGCCGGATCTTCCTGGGCCGCCCCATGGAACAAGGCGGAATGGATGTCACAGAGTCTCTGGACCTGTTTCAGGGGCACTCCTTCCCGCCGCAGTTCTTGTTCGGCCTCCATGATTTCCGTAGCATCCACATGCTGGAATTTTTTCACAAAGTCTTCCTGGACCTGTTTCAGAGGTTCCCCCTTTCCCAGCCGGTAGAGATACTCTTTCAGCTGGTCTGCCCGGGACTGGGGAGCCGGATCTGCTTTTTCATTATTTGGTAAGTTTTTACTAACTTCGTCCGGAACACTGCCTGCCAGGATGAATCCCCGGGACAGCAGAGCCCCTGTCAGGATTTCCATAGGGATACCCTTCATTTTCGCACCCCGGGGCAGGGTCATCATTTTCCCCACAGAATGGAGCATGGTGGATTTCCGGATTTCTGTGAATCCCACCTCCGCCAGGATGTCCTTCAGTTCCGGATATTCGGTGACCAGCTCATAGACAGAACGTTTTAGATCAACGATTCTTTGCATTTTCCAGCCCTCCCTGTTGGGTATATTTTATTAGTATAATATACCATTTTTCAGAAATAGTTAGTTGTTGCTACAACAGCTGGATTTTGAAAGGCCCAAAAGGGCCGGTCTGGCGTTTTTTTCAAAAGCCCTTTAAAACAGCCTCCCCTGCCTGTCCCTCCAGCTTTCCTGATGAGCTTGGCGGAGCTGATCTCCGGGCTGGAGATGGCCGATGAGGAGCGGGGAGCGGGGATCGTGGCGCTGGCGGTTCTGCAGCACTGCTTCCCGGCTGGTGTTGGCGTAACAGTACCGGCACAGGTGGGCGCAGGTATCGTAGGCGCCGATATCACAGGTGATGTGGCAGCTGTATGCTTTCCGGGCTCCCCGCTGTTTGGGGGCCCGGATTCCTTCGCCCAACGCCTTTTCCAGAATCCCCAAGGTCATGCACCCTCCGCAGTCGGCTCCGTAGGGAGCCAGTTCGCTGCCCTCTCCGCAGGGCCGCAGGACCATGCCGTTGGCCCGGGCCGTCTGGATTATGTATTGTCCCAGGGCCAGCCGGTCTTCCCGGCCCACTGGGAGGACTTCCGGGAAGTTCCTGGTCACTTTGGGGTATAGGTCGATGAAGCTGATGACGCAGGCGTGGGTGTATCCGGCCAGGGCTTCGGCCATTTTGGCAAAGGCCCGGCGGTGGAAATCCAGGGTGTACTTGTCAGAAAGGAAAATGGGATCATACCGCCATCCCACCCGGTCCGCACCCACCTGGTCCGACAGCTGCCGGAAAGATTCCAGTACCCGTTCCACAGGCGGCACTCCTGGCTCTATGTCCCGGCCGTAAGGGGTGATGGTGACGAACCAGTACTGGCCGTAAGGTTCCAGGGCATCCAGATGAGGCAAGAGGGGCTCCGGATCCTTGGTGCAGAACCCAATCAGGTCCACCACATCCGGAGAAAGCCGGTACCGAGTCACCTGTTCCGGCCGGTAAGGATTCCGGACCAGCACGAACCCCTCCCGGAGCCGGTTCAGGAACCAGGGTGTATAAAAAGCAGGGATATCCGTCCGCATGCCGGTGTTGATGATCATATGAGGTCCTCCTTGGATAAGACGTCAGACCGGCCCTGACGGGCCTATCAGAAGTCAGACGTCAGATTGACCCGCGATAAACAGATCGTTCCTGACTTCTTCTCTACCTCCCCGCCAGCGCCGACTTTAAGATATACTTCCGGCACTGCAGATATACTACCGCCAGCACAGCGGTGGCGATGATCCAGCTGATGGGATAGGCCAGGATCAGGGTCAAGTAGTCCCGATGGACCGCAAACACGGTGTAGATCCACACCAGCCGCACCCCGCAGATCCCCACCAGGGCCACGATGGCCGGAGGCAGGGAATAGCCGTAGCCCCGGAGCGCCCCGGAGAGGATATCCATGGCTCCGTTGAGATACAGCATATCAGCCACCCACCAGAGACGCAGCACTCCCAGCTGGATGACTTCCGGATCCGGATTAAAGAATCCGATCACATGCTTCCCGAAAAACAGGATGGGAGCGGTAATGCACAAAAGGAACAGTCCTTCCACCCAGAAGGCCGCCTTGGTGGTGGCGAAACACCGGCTCAGCTTCCGGGCCCCGTAGTTCTGCCCCACAAAGGTGGTGGTCGCCTGGCTGAAGCCGTTCACGAAGCAGTAGATGTTGAATTCGATGATCACGGAAGCCGCCGCTGCAGCCATGGCCGCCGTCCCCAGGCTGTTGATGGAAGACTGGATCACCACATTGCTCATGGCAAAGACCATGCCCTGGATCCCGGCCGGCAGCCCGATATGGAGGATCTTCCGCAGTTCGGTGCCGTTCAGGCGCATTTTATGCCGCTGGAGCCGGATGGGCTGGGGCGTCCTGCACAAAAGGACGAACAGGATCCCCGCATTCACCGCAAAAGACAGCACCGTGGCACTGACCACCCCGGTAAGTCCCCAGCCGAAGACTTCCACGGACAAAAGGTCCAGAGAGATGTTCAGTACATTGGCGGCCACCAGGCTGTAGAGCGGTGTCTTCCCATCCCCGCAGCTGCGGAAGATGGCCGCTTCGAAGTTGTACAGGGTCAAAAAGGGCATACCCAACAGGAAAATCCGCAGATACGTGGAAGCCAGGTCATAGACATCCGCCGGCACATCCAGGATCATCAGGGCCGGATGGGCGATCAGTTCCCCCACCGCCGTAAGCAGCACCCCCAGGCCCAGGGCCATCACGATGGCCGTCTGGACCGTTTCTTCCACTTTGTCCTGTTTCCCCGCTCCCAGATACTGGGCAATGGTCACGTTGGCCCCCAGGGAAATCCCGATCAAAAGAGTCACCAAAAGCCCGATCACCGGCATGTTGTTCCCCACGGCAGCCATGGCATTCTTTCCCACAAAATGCCCCAGGATGAACACATCTGCGCTGTTGAACAGCTGTTCGAAAAGTCCCATGAGCCCGATGGGCATGGCAAAGAAGAACAGCTTATCGGCAATGGAACCATGGAGCATATCCATGCCGCGGTGTTTGGGTTGTGTCTGTGTGTTTGTCATAGTCCCTTCCTTTCTGTTGCAGCGATCCTGCCTGCTTTCTTTCCCAGTCCTGCCAAGATCAGCGCCTGGCTTCTGCCCATTCCCTGATCCGCTTCCTTACGTCTTCCAGGTTCAGCACCCCTAAGGCGAATCCCTTTTTCACCAGCTGTTCCGGCAGGTATTCATCATATTTGTCAAAGAGCGGCACCTCGTGGGGGTAAACCAGCTCCAACGGGTCGATTTCCTTTTCGATTTCCTCTTCCACATTGATGATTGCGGCCAGTGGAACATTCAGCGTACCGTTCAGAATCGGACGAACTGCCATTTCCACAGCGCTGTCCTCATCGATCCATGTCGCATGACACATCTTCTGCAGGATGGCATTGATATAGGAAACACTTGGCATATTCTTACCGTTTTCGTCCCGTATGATGACCTCGATGTCCATGCTCGGCTTCAGGTTGTAATCCACCTTCAGACTGCGCACTGCCTCGATCATTGTAATCAGCTGACGAATCGCTGTCATTTCCTCTTCGCTCATCGCCGCATCCACTGCACATGGCCAGGCCTCCAGATTGATGCTTTCCTGAGTATGCGGAATTGCCAGATAGATTTCCTCTGTCACGAACGGCATGAACGGATGCAGCATACGTACGATACCGCTCAGCACCGTTACCAGCGTGGACTGTGCTGCCCTGCGCAGTGTTTCATCATCGCTGGAAAGACCTGCCTTGCTCAGCTCGATATACCAGCTGCAGAAATCATCCCAGATAAAGCTGTACAATTCATTTCCAACCAGCGCATACTCATATTTTTCCATATTCGCCGTCACGTTTTCCAGCACCTCATTGAAGCGCTTCAAAATCCATTTGTCGATCATGGAGGCATTGCTCAAATCAATGTCGGAAACCTCCATATCCTCTGGAATCTGCATGAGGACAAAGCGGCTCGCATTCCATATTTTATTGATAAAGTTCGCACTTGCCTCGACCTTTTCATCGATGTAGCGCAAATCCTGTCCCGGTGTGGAATTCGTTGTCAAAAAGAAGCGCAGTGCATCGACACCGTGATCCGCAATCACATCCATCGGATCAATACCGTTGCCCAGCGACTTACTCATCTTACGTCCCTGCGCATCCCGTACCAGACCGTGAATCAATACATCCTTAAACGGACGGTTTTTCATGCAGTAGCGTGTCTGGAAAGCCATACGGGCAACCCAGAAGAAAATAATATCATAGCCGGTCACAAGCACGTCATTCGGGAAGTAACGGTTCAAATCATCCGTCTCCTTCGGCCAGCCCAGCGTGGAGAACGGCCACAGTGCACTGGAGAACCAGGTATCCAGAACATCCTCATCCTGAATCCAGTTTTCCAAATCCTGCGGATCCTCCATCCCTACATAGATTTCACCGGTTTCCTTATGATACCAGGCAGGAATGCGGTGTCCCCACCACAGCTGACGGGAGATACACCAGTCCTCGATATTTTCCAGCCACTGATGGAAGGTCTTTTCAAAGCGCTGCGGATAGAAGTGAATTTTCTGTTCCTCGATTTCCTGATGTTTTAATACCTCTTCAGCCAGCGGCTCCATACGGACAAACCACTGCTTAGAAAGATAAGGCTCCACAATGACACCGGTTCTTTCCGAATGTCCAACCTGATGCATGTGCTGTTCGATATGATCCACAACACCATCCTTTTCAAAATCGGCAACCAGTGCCTTACGGCAGGCAAAACGGTCCATACCTGCATACTTGTGTGCCATTTCATTCATCGTACCATCCGGATGCATACAGATCGACATTGCCAGATGATATTTTTTCGCCAGAGCAAAGTCATTCGGATCATGTGCCGGTGTACATTTCATAACCGCCGTACCAAAGGACATGTCGATATAATCATCCGCCATGATTGGCAGTTCTTCCCCATTGGCAGGGTTAATAACGTGCATTCCGACGATATCCTTATAACGTTCATCCTCCGGATGTACAAAAATCGCCTGATCCGCAAACATGGTTTCCGGACGGGTGGTCGCAATCACCAGCTCTTTTCCGGTTTCCACTACCTTATATTTAAAATAGTACATCGCACCTTCAATTTCCTTGTGAATAACCTCAATATTGGAAAGGGCTGTTTTAGCCTGCGGATCCCAGTTGATGATACGCTCTCCCTGATAAATCAGACCATCGTTGTATAAGTCCACAAATACTCTGCGTACCGCATCACTCAGTCCCTCATCCAGCGTAAAGCGTTCTCTGGAATAGTCAAGGGACAGTCCCATCTTTGCCCACTGCTTGCGAATCGTGGAGGCATACTCCTCCTTCCATTCCCATGCACGCTCAAGAAACTTCTCACGCCCGATATCATATCGTGAAATACCTTCGGATTTCAGACGCTCGTCAACCTTGGCCTGGGTCGCAATCCCGGCATGATCCATGCCCGGCAGCCACAGCATGTCATAGCCCTGCATACGCTTGTAGCGGGAAACGATATCCTGCAGGGTGGTATCCCATGCATGTCCCAAGTGCAGCTTTCCGGTTACATTGGGTGGAGGTATTACGATGCAGAAGGGGTCCTTGCTCTTATCTCCTGCTGTGAAATAGCCGTGATCGATCCAGCTTTTGTAGTGATCCATCTCAACGTGAAGATGATCATATTTCGTATCTAATGTTTTTCTCATAACGCACTTCTCCTTTACTTGTCCAAACGGAAGCTTTCTGTAAGAATATCTTCTTTCAGAATGCTCATTAACATCATATCGTGATATCGTCCATCACTCAGCAATGCCAGCTTGCGAAGGATTCCCTCCTGTACAAAGCCGCAATGCTTTAAAACCGCGGCACTCGCCGGATGCTCCACAGCCACATAGGCTTCCATGCGGCGCAGCCCGACATGCGCAAAGCCAGCTTTCACCAGCGCGCTGACAGCTTCTCTCATCAAGCCCTGATTCCAGTAATCCGGATGCATCAGATAACCGATTTCGCCGATATCCCCATCAATGGTATGGATATCCAGATTGCCGATCACCTTGTCATCATGCTTATGTACCATCACCCAGGCCTGCGGTACACCGCGCTTTTCCCAGGTCAGAAAATAACTGCGGATACTGTTCAGTGTCTCTTCTATATCCGCATGAGGATGCAGAGATAAATACCGCATGACCAAAGGGTCGCTGTAATAGGCAAACATATCACATACATCCCCTTCTTCTACAGGACGAAGCAGCAGATGTGCAGTTTCCACACAGGGCATATCCAAGCGCATACCATCACCTCCGAATATAAAAAAAGCGTCCCGCAAAGGACGTTTTCACGTGGTACCACCTTATTTTACACAGCTGTGCTGTGCCTTGACCACGTTAACGCCGTGCTTCACGAATACTCCTACTTCTCTTTCAGAATATCTGCTCCAAGACTACCTTCCCGCAGCTTCAGCACTTTCTTCCACCAGCCGAAAGCTCTCTCTACCTGAAAATCTGTGGTACTCCTTCTTTTCTAACGCATTTTACTTTTCTATTATAAACAAAAGTCCAGCGGTTTTCAACCTCTTTTTTAGTTTTGCGGGCAGCTGAGGCTTTTAACACCGCACACAGGCATCTCTCGGATCAAGGAGCTGTTTCCTTCCTGTAAAGGCTCTTGACCGGCATGTCGTGACAGGTAGTGTGAAAGAACATCCAGTTTATGATAAAACAAGAAATTTAAGACAGCATTCATGCCGTGTGTTTCCGCGCGCAAAATGGGATTGGAGTTAACGATAATGAAACTTTCACAACCTGTACAGAAAATCTGTCAAGCCCTATACACAGGGGCTGCTTATGCTATCCATATATCCCAACTGCACACACGATTCCGGCGACAAAGTCCTTCCCTCACATATTCCTGAGCGTGAAAGAAGGAAGACATCTGGTGAAAACAGCAGAAATACAAAAAAAACAAAAGCACCATTTATGTTGATGCTTTTGTCCCCGCATAAACTGCTTGTGTTTTCATATACTCATGCGTCCGCCAAGTTCAGACAGAGGGAAGAATCACCAGCGTACGTTCGTTTACTTCCTTATTGTTATTGGCCAGACGCAAAGCATCTTCCTTCACATCATAGCGCTGTGCTATGGTTCCATAGGAGTCATTCCCTCTGGCGACGACCATACGGTAGGATGTATACGTTGTTTCATCGTCTTCGAACAAATCTTCAAATTCCGACATCGCTGTGGTGTCCGATTCCTGTGGTTTCTCTTCCTCCTGTGCCACTTCTTCATTTTCCTGCGGGCCTGCAGCAGACAGCTGTTCAAGTGTATGCAGGGTATTATCCTGCATCTCTGGCTGAGCAGGTGCCGGCTGCCGGGATGCTGAAAACTCCGGCTGCACATTGTCTTGTTCAACAACCGTCTGTTGAACAGGTGCCGGCTGCTCCTGCAATCCGTGAATTCCCATAAGAATCGTCAAATTCAAACCGCCATTGGCAGGAACACTCTGATATTCCTGTATATCAAGATAAAAACGCTCCTGTGACAGCTTGTGATTCGGTGCAAGTACATCCATATCCAATACTTCCTCATATTCCTGCAGCTCACCCTCATCATTCACATAGCTTCCCTGTACACGCAGGGGACCTACTGAACGAATGCCCTCTGCTTCCTTATGGTATTCCAGTGATTCCCGTACCTGCAGGGAACGCGGCTCCTTGACCTGATCTGCGAACTGCAGCTCTTTTTCTATTTTCATTGTTTTCATAGCGTAGCCTCCTATCATTATGTATGCCGCAGAAACACAAAGTATGCCTGCCTGTACAGATTCCCTGCAGGTCTGCTCTTTGCCAGGCTGCACTGCTTCCGCCAGCCTGACTGCCGTTTTTAAATTCTTGGTCTTTTTCTGTCCACAAGTGACAAAATATGATAGAATGGATGGTAAATACCCTGGTGACAAAGTACAAGTTGACATAAAACATGTTCCTGACGAATGTATAAAATTTTCTACATATGGCTATAAATACTATCAAATAACAAGTATTGACGAGTATAGTCGAAAAAGAATTTTGAAGATTGTAAAGGAAAAAAGTACCTATGAAACAAAAAAATTTTTAGAGAATTTGGAAGAAATGATTGGATTTCCAATACATACCGCTCAGGTAGATAACGGTCGTGAGTTTGTTAATGATGATGACAAAACAAGCAAAGAGAGTGCATTTGAAAAAGCTGCTTACAATCTTGGTATCACGATTAAACGAACAAGACCATATTCACCATGGCAGAATGGAAAAGTAAAGAGAAGCTCATTTGTATTTAAAAACTTAAATTATTATGTTATTATATAAGTAAATATTTTTTATAGGAGGAGTTATTATGAAAATGAAAAAAATGCTTTTTACAAATTAAACGCATTTTTGCCTGAGTACAAGCTTCCATCTATTATGTCTGATACGGCAATCGCCGAAGCCGCTCTAGCATATCTTAAATATAAAGGTTACACTCTTTCTGCCCATTTACTATCAAGAGCACTTTATGTTAGATCAAGCCAAGAGTATCAACCTCCAAACGAAATGAAACGTTTCTTATATAAGACAGAGGCGTATAAATCTCTTCGTAGAAAAGATAAATATCCTAATGGAAGTGTAAAAGATGCCGAATTTAAAAATACATATAATAGAGATGAAGCAGATGCACATTATTCTATTTACCATTTTAGGGCTGAAATGACACACAATAGAGTAAAAATAAAAGATACATATGACTACGATGAAGGAAAAAGTGAAGGAGCTGTTGGCGTAGCAGTGGATGCTCTTGCTCGATTACAAAAAAAAGGTTTGTTTGTTGCATATCCTCTAAGAATACATCTTGAGAGGTGATGTTATGAAAAAATACTTTGCATTATTTATACTTTTATTGAGCCTATCTTTATCAACTGGATGCACAGGTGGTAGTGAATCTACAAATAAACATATCTCAGATAAAATAATGAACACTACTTTGAGTGGCTTAAATATAAAAGGAGAATTTTCTGAAGCGTATTCCAAATATGATGACGTTGGCTGGCCATCAGATGGCTTTAGATACATGGTTGTAAAATTCGACCAGGACATAAGCCCTGATATCGAAAAAAATTTCAATAATTATTCTATAGATAAATTAGATTATAATAAGTCCATTGAGAGTATTGAAAAGCATTGCGATATAAAAGAGTTAGTTGATACTATCAAGATTGATTTTTCCAAGAATAAAGATTCCGTATATGGTATCAAAAAAGTCTTCAGAGATGA
>OGYQ01001609.1_pt1 | contig 10968 bp, 8 predicted proteins | sample 1576641 | NCBI WGS metagenome assembly OGYQ01 (sample SAMEA3541476, study PRJEB24748) | human gut metagenome | biome: human gut; feature: human-associated habitat; material: faeces | place: China | collected 2012
CCAGCAGGGTGCGCAGCTCCTCCAGCCGCTGCAGCAGCCGGGCGGGGGAGGGCTCCTGCTCGCCCAGCAACCCCAGAATGGACAGCTTGCCGCTGTCCATTTTTTTCTGTTCCAGATAGGCGCCGTAGCCCACCTCGTCCCTCAGCAGGTCGATGGCTTCGGTGGCCGTGCGGTGGGGCAGATGCTGCAGCGCCGTCCAGGCATCGGCCAGCCCTTCCCGCACCCGGCGGCTCAGGGTGGGATCCTGCAGCAGCGTCTCCACCAGAGGCTGGCCGGAGCGGCGGCTCTGGGCGCAGGCATACAGCGCCTGCCGCTTGGCAATGGGCAGGCCGAATTTATAGTACAGCCGCAGGAATCCATCGCTGTCCAGAGGGTGTTCGGCCAGCCGGAAAAAGTCCGTCACATCCTGGACGATCTTGTCGGTAAAAAAGGTCAGATCGCTTTTGCGGAAGCGGTAGGGCAGGCCGCTCCGCTCGCACAGGTCGATGAGGGGCAGGGCGCTTTCGTTGTTGCGGAAAAGTACCGTCAGCCGCTCCCCGGTCTGCACCCGCTGGGACAGCCAGTCCACCTGGTCCTCCCGGCGGGCGATCCGCACCACTTCCAGCGGCCCCTGGTCCCCGCAGGTGGGGCGCATCTTCTTGGGACGGCGGTAGCGGTTGCGGGCCACAAAGCGGTTGGCCGCGTCCACAATCTCGCTGCCCGAACGGTAGTTCTGTTCCATCAGCAGTACCCGGGCACCAGGCCAGACCTTCTCAAATTCCATCAGGGCCTGGGGATAGGCAGCCCGGAAGCCGTAGATGCTCTGGTCCTCGTCCCCCACCATAAAGAGGTTGCGGGACTTCTGGGCCAGCAGCTGGATGATTTCGTGCTGGATCTTGGAGGTGTCCTGGGACTCGTCCACACAGAAATAGCGGTACCGGTCCTGGAAGTGGGCCAGCACCGCCGGCACTGCCCGCAGAATCTGCAGCGCAAAGACCATCTGGTCGTCATAGTCCATCCAGCCCCGGCGCTTGAGCTCCTCCTGGTACCGGCGGTAGAGCTGGGGCAGGTCGGGCAGATCGGTCTCCAGGGCGGCGATGCCCTCCTCGTCCAGGGCCATATTCTTGATGTAGGTCAGGGCGGTGCGCAGCTCCTTGAGGGTGCTCTCGGTGGGGTAGTCGTCGCTGACATGCTGGTAAATCTGGATCAGCAGCCGGGTCAGGTCCGCCTCGGCGGTGATCAGCTGGGGCTGCTGGCGGTTGTAGCGGCGGCTGTAGTACTGCAGCACCACCGCCGACAGCCCGTTGATGGTGCGGAAGGTCATCTGCCTGGCCAGTACCTCCCCGAACCGGGCGGCAAAGCGGCTGCGCATCTCGTGGGTGGCGGCCACCGTGTAGGTCATGGTCAGGATCTGCCCCGGGGCAATGCCCCGGCAGTTGACCATATAGCCCAGCCGGGTCACCAGCACGGTGGTCTTGCCGCTGCCCGGCACCGCCAGCAACAGCACCGGCCCGTCCACGGCGGTCACGGCGGTTCGCTGCTGGTCGTTGAAGGTGTCCAGATACTGCGCGGCAAATTGTTGTTCGTCCAACGGGAACCTCCTTTCCGGGGTTATCCGGCATCACAGTGCATACAATACGGTAGAACGGCGGTTCAGCGCTTCAGTACAAAGCAGGGCAGGGGGGCGGTGCTGGCCCAGTTGGCAAATTCGCACACCAGCACGGTGTAGCGGGTCAGGGGCAGGGCACGGAAAAAGTCCAGGGCTGCCTGCTTTTCCCCGTCGCCGATGACCTGCCCGCTGTAGAGCACTGCCGCCAGCACACCCCGGGGTTTCAGGGCGGTGAGGGCGGCCTCCAGAGCGGGAATGCTGCCCGCGGCGGTGGAGTGCACCCCGTGGTCGGCGCCGGGCAGCCACCCGAAGTTGAACAGCACACAGTCGGCGGTGCCGGGGGTAGCCACCTCCCCCAGGCGGGCGTGATCCTGCAGGATGGCCCGGCCGATGCCGTCCAGCCCGGCGGCGGCCAGACGGGCGTTGGTGGCCTGCACGGCGGCGGGCTGGATGTCCAGCCCCAGCACCCGGCCGGAAGGCCCGGCCAGACGGCACAAAAATTCCGTGTCGTGGCCGTTGCCGCAGGTGGCATCCAGATAAAAGCCTCCCGGGGCCAGGTGGGCGGTCAGAAATTCATGGCAGAGCTGCACCGCCGAAAGGTCGGGCATCCGCCGGCGCACCAGCCGGTCCCCGGCGGGGACAAAACCGAACTTGGCGGCCAGGGCCCGGGCGGCCTCGTCACCGGGCAGCGGGGCGGTGAAGCGGGATTCCCGTTTGGGGTCCAGGCCGCCCTGCCGGCGCAGCACCTCCTTGACCAGGTAGCTGCCGTAGCCGCGGCGCCGCCAGACGGGGTCAATCTCCACCCAGAGGGCGTCGCCCTCCAGCCGGGCGGTGCCAATGGCCGTGTGTTCCTTGTACAGCGTAAACAGATTGTCCCGGCAACGGATCTCCATGTGGCAAAACACCCCTTTCTTTCAAAAGGATACAAGCCGGCCGGGCGGTTGTCAAGTGGTTGCAAAAATGATAAAATGTGTGAAAAGACCCTCCGAAAACGGCCAAATGGGGCGGGTTTTCACATACTTTTCACCCACAAGCGAAACCTATTTCACAATTGACGACTATACTCATAACCAGAGAAGGCAAAAAGACCCCCTCTCAAAAGAAAGCGGAAAGGAAGGACCCGTATGAGCAACGAATTTGATTACTCCGGCCTTTACAATCATACAACGGGCGAGGGTTCCCCCCAGGATAAATCCCCGGCAGAACAACCCCAAACCGAAACCACCCAGAACAGCTACCCCAACGTGGGCAGCAGCGGCATGAACACCGCCAACACCGCCAAGACCGATTACTCCTCGGCCCCCGGTGAGACGGGCAGCGGTGCACCGGCTTCCAACGGATACACCAGCAGCTTCAGCGGCGGTAACGGCGGCAACGGTGGCAATGGCGGCTACAACGGCTACAGCTACGCCAGCGCGCCCCAGCAGCCGCCCCACAAACCCAAGAAAAACCACCGGGTCCTGCTGCGGGTGCTGGCCTGCGTGGGTGTGGTGGCCCTGGGCTTCGGCGGCGGCCTGGGCGGCGCCGTGGTCGCCAGCCGCACCGGCCTGACCGGCAACCAGGTGGTGGTCCAGCAGATCCAGCGGGATACCGCGTCGGACGCCACCAATGCCAACAGCACCGACGGCACCGCCATGAGTGTCCAGCAGATCGCATCGGTGGTTTCGCCCAGCGTGGTGGCCATCACCACCGAGCAGATGAGCGGCTCCCAGACCTGGTTCGGCGGCTACTATGTGCAGAGCGGCGCCGGTTCCGGCGTCATCATCAGCCAGGATGGCTACATCCTGACCTGCGCCCATGTGGTCAGCGGCGCCACCAGCATCAAGGTACAGCTGGACAGCGGCGATACCTATGACGCCACCATCGTGGGCTCCGACTCCACCTCCGACATCGCGGTCATCAAGATCGAGGCCACCGGCCTGACCCCGGCGGTCATCGGCGACAGTGACGCGCTGGCCGTGGGCGAAACCGTGGTGGCGGTGGGCAACCCGCTGGGTACCCTCTCCAACAGTGTCACTGACGGCATCATCAGCGCCCTGAACCGTGAAGTCACCGTGGAGGACAATGATATGACCCTGATGCAGACCAGTGCCTCCATCAGCCCGGGCAACTCGGGCGGCGGCCTCTTCAACGCCAACGGGGAACTCATCGGCATTGTCAATGCCAAGAGCAGCTACTCCGAGGCGGAGGGCATCGGCTTTGCCATCCCCATCAACTCGGCCATGAGCATTGCCCAGGAACTGATCCAGAACGGCTCGGTGGCCCGCCCGGCCCTGGGTGTCAAGATCTATGATGTGAAGGATGCCGCTACGGCCCAGCAGCTGGGTGTCAGCAACACCGGCGTCTACGTGGTGGAGCTTACCGCAGGCGGCGGTGCCGAAGCCGCCGGCGTGCAGGTGGGTGACCGGATCATCGCCGTGGACGACACGGCGGTCTCTTCCACCAACGACATCAAGAGCTACCTGAAGGATAAGAACGTGGGCGATACCGTCAACCTGCAGGTGGAGCGGGACGGCAAGGTGCAGACCCTGGCCGTGACGCTGGGCAGCAGTGCCTCCTGATCGGTTCTGATTAAAACGTAAAAACCCCCGCCGGGATTTTCCCGACGGGGGTTTTCTTTATGGGACGGGCAACTCAGAACCCGTGTTTTTCCAGCAATTTACGGCCCATCAGCACGCCCATCACCGAGGCCATCATCAGGCCGCGGGTCCAGCCGGAAGAATCGCCCAGGCAGTGCAGGCCCTCGATGTTGGTTTCCAGGTCGGTGTCCATCTTGACCTTGTTGGAGTAGAACTTCAGCTCGGGGCTGTAGAGCAGCGTTTCGGAGCTGGCAAAGCCCGGCACCACCTGGTCCACCATCTTGATGAATTCGATGATGTTCACCATGGCGCGGTAGGGCATGGCGGCGGTGATGTCACCGGCCACGGCGTCCTTCAGCGTGGGGCGCACATTGGCCCGGGCCAGTTCCTTGGCCCAGGTGCGCTTGCCGTCCAGAATATCGCCGTAGCGCTGCACCAGAATGTGCCCCGCGCCCAGCATGTTGGTCAGCTCGCCCACCTTCTGGGCGTAGGCGATGGGCTGGTTGAAGGGCTCGGTGAAGTTGTGGCTGACCAGAATGGCCAGGTTGGTGTTGTTGCTCTTTTTCTCCTTGAAGCTGTGGCCGTTGACCACTGCCAGGTCGTTGTCGTAGTTTTCCTGGGCCACAAAGCCGCCGGGATTCTGGCAGAAGGTGCGCACCTTGTTGCGCCAGGGTGCCGGGTAGCCGATGAGTTTGCCTTCATAGAGAACCTTGTTGATGGTTTCCATGACTTCGTTGCGGCATTCCACCCGCACGCCGATGTCCACGGTGCCGGGTTTGTGGGCGATGTTGTGTTCGGCACAGATCTTTTCCAGCCAGTCGGCGCCGCGGCGGCCGGTGGCAATGACCACCTGCTTGCCGAACACCTCCCGGGTGCCGTTCTTCTCCCGCAGGCGCACGCCCTTGCAGACGGAGCCTTCCAGGATGATGTTCTCGCACTCGGTTTCAAACAGCATTTCCACGCCGGCTTCCAGCAGGTGATTCTGGATGTTCAGGTAGAGCTGCTGGGCTTTCTCGGTGCCCAGGTGGCGGATGGGGCAATCCACCAGCTGCAGGCCCGCCTGGATGGCACGCTTGCGGATATCCTTGATCTCCTGGCCTTCATAGATGCCCTCCACCTTGGGGTCGGCACCGAATTCCAGATAGATCTTGTCGGTGTAGTCGATGAGTTCCTGGGCAAAATCCTCGCCGATGAGGTCGGGCAGCTCGCCGCCCACCTGGTAACTCAGGGACAGTTTGCCGTCGGAAAAAGCGCCCGCGCCGGAAAATCCGGTGGTGATGGCACAGGTCGGCTTGCAGTTGACGCAGACGCCGGTCTTGTCTTTGGGGCAGTGGCGTTTTTCCACCGGCTTGCCCTTTTCCACCAGCAGGATCTTGTGGGACTTGTCGCTTTTGCGCAGCAGTTCCAGGGCGGTGAAGATGCCGGCCGGGCCGGCGCCTACGATAATCAGGTCATACATGGGTCAGGGGTCTCCTTACTAAAATGATGGGGTGGGTCACTGGGGTTGGTGGGAATCGTCGGGCACCTCGGTGCTCTCGGCGTTGTAAACAACGCCCTCGTGGTCGGCGTTCAGGGCCGCGGCCTCCTCCTCGTCCAGGGCGTCGCCCAGGGCGCTCAGGGTGGCGGTCACGGCGGCGTCGGCCATACGGTCCAGGGTGCGCAGTTCCATGGCGGTGTAGACCACACAGCTCAGGTTGACGACGCCCTCAATGATGAGCAGCACGCCGCAGAGCATCACAACGCTGACGGCGGCCCCGAAGGGGTTCACCAGCAGCAGGATGCCCAGGGCGACGGACAGCACGCTGAACAGCAGCATCATCCACCACTTGTCCGCTTTGCGGCGGGCCAGTTCGATGGCGGTGCCGATGCGGCTGCATCCGTCGATGAGGATGAACAGCCCGAACACCACCGGCAGGAAGCTGGCGACCACTTCGGGCCGTGCCAGGGAGAAGATGCCCAGGGCTGCGGTGCTGACGCCGGCCACCAGAAAGAAGGGGGCGGCGAAACCGCTGCCGCGCAGGCGGGCGTACTGCACCAGGCAGACCACGCCGGTAATAAGCACTACGGCGCCGAAGGCGTAGCAGATCCACAGCAGGCTGGTCTGGGGCATCACAAGCAGCAAAAGCCCCAGGGCGATGAAGGCGATGCTGAGCAGCAGCATGCCGTTTTTGACGTAACGCAGCATAGAGGTGCGCTCCTTCCGGTCAGGATTGGGTGGAAGCCGGTTCCCGCATGGGCCGCACCACGGTGCGGTAGCAATGGGTCAGGAACAGGCTGCACAGGATCAGGGAGGACACTTCCGCAATGGGGAAGGACCACCAGATCAGGTTGACGTTGCCGCTCAGGCTGAGCAGCCAGGCCACGGGCACCAGCACAAAAAGCTGGCGCACCAGGGAAACCAGCAGCGCCATCACGCCGCGGCCCAGGGCCTGGAACACCGCCGAGGCCACGATGTTGAACCCGGCAACGATGAAGTGGAACGAGATGATACGCAGGGCCACCTCGCCCAGGGCGAGCATATCGGGGCCGGCGTTGAAGATGCTGAGCATGGCCCCGGGCCACAGTTGTGCGGCGGCAAAGCCCAGCAGCATGATGGCCACGGCCGCCGTCACCGACATCTTGATGACTTTGACGATGCGTTCCGGTTTGCGGGCGCCGTAGTTGTAGGCGATGATGGGCACCATGCCGTTGTTCAGCCCGATGAGCGGCATGACGATGAAGCTCTGCATCTTGAAGTAGACGCCGAACACCGCCACGGCGGTGCTGGAGAAGGCGATGAGGATGCGGTTCATGCAGAAGGTCATCACGCTGCCCACCGAGGTCATGGCGATGGAGGGGATGCCCACCTGGTAGATGCGGCGTATGGTGCGGCCCTGGGGGCGGAAATCCTGCAGCCGGAACTGAATGTCATGGTTGTGGCGCAGGTTGAGGTACAGCCCCGTGATGGCGCCCAGGAACTGCCCGGCCACGGTGGCGGCAGCGGCGCCGGCGGCCTCCATGCGGGGGAACCCGAACAGCCCGAAGATCAGGATGGGGTCCAGGACGATGTTGGTAAGCGCGCCCACCAGCTGGGTGATCATGGCGTAGTTGGAACGGCCGGTGGCACTGAGCAGTTTTTCCACCATGCACTGAATCATGCATCCCAGGCTGAAAATACAGCACACCGACAGGTAATCGTTGCCGTACTGACGGATCAGCGGGTCCTCGGTCTGGGAGTTCATGAAGGCCGATACACCCACCAGTCCGAACACGAAGAAGGCCACAAAGGTGCACAGGGCCAGAAACAGTCCGTTGGCGGCGGCGCGGTCGGCCTCGGCACGGTTGCCCTCGCCCAGGGATTTGGATACATAGGCATTGACGCCCACGCCGGTACCCACCGCGAAGGCGATCATCAGGTTCTGGATGGGGAACGCCAGCGAAACGGCGGAGAGGGCTGCTTCGTTGATGTAGGAAACGAAGATGCTGTCCACCACGTTGTACAGCGCCTGGAACAGCATGGATACCATCATCGGAATCGCCAGCGAGAAGAGCAGCGGCCCCATGGGGGCCGTACCCATCCGGCTGGCGGAACGGGTGTCGGTACTCATTCCTTATTCGCAGCCTCCATACCCCGGGCGGCATCCACGATCAGGTTGGCGCAGGTGTCCAGCCCCAGGGCGGCGTTCAGGCACAGGTCGTAGTTCTTGGCCTCGCCCCAGCGGTTTTCGGTATAATAGTTGTAGTAGCTGGCGCGGGCGCGGTCGTGCTTGGCCAGCTGCACTTCCCACTGGCGGTCCATCAGGTCCTTGGCGCCGGGGCGGTTCTTGGCCCGCTGAATACGCTCCTCCAGCGGGGCGTACACAAAGACGCTGAGCACATTGGGGCGCTCCCGCAGCACATAGTCGCCGCAGCGGCCCAGAATGACGCAGGAGCCTTCCGCGGCCAGCTCCTTGATGACGTTGCTCTGCAGAATATAGACCTGATCGGCCAGGGGCATGGTGTTGCCCATCATGTACAGGCTGTAGATCAGGCTGCCGCTGCGCTGGTTCTCGCTGGCGGCGATGGCCTCCTCGGTCAGGCCGCTCTTTTTGGCCGCCCGGGTGATGAGTTCCTTGTTGTACAGGGGGATCCCCAGCTTGTCCGCAACGGCCTGGGCGATCTCACTGCCGCCCGAAGCATACTCACGGGCGATGGTAATGACCATAGGTTCCATACTTGATACACCTCACATTCAAAAACCTTGCATTTTGTACAAAAATGCACACGTACCTGCCTATAGTATAGCCTAGATTTGCCCAAAACGCAAGACAAAACCACCCCCGGCAGGCCGCAAAAAAGCGCCCACCCGGGCGGGTGGACGCAGCAATGTCATTTGGTAAAATCCGGATCATTCGTACAGCGGGAACCGGGCGGAAAGTTCGGCTACCCGGGCGGCGATGTCCTCTTTTTTTGCCTCGAAGTCAAAGATGCAGTCGGCAATGCAGTCGGCGATGATCTTCATTTCGGCGGGACCCATGCCGCGGGTAGTCACGGCGGGGGTGCCTACCCGCACGCCGCTGGTCACAAAGGGACTGCGCTTTTCACCGGGCACGGTGTTCTTGTTGGCGGTGATGTGCACCTCGTCCAGGTTGTGTTCCAGGTCCTTGCCGGTGCACTCCTCGTCGGTCAGGTCGATGAGCAGCAGGTGGTTGTCGGTGCCGCCGGAAACCAGCTTCACGCCCCGGGCGGTCAGGCCGTCGGCCAGGGCCGCGGCGTTTTCCACGATCTTGCGGGCGTATTCTTTGAAGGCGGGCTGCAGCGCTTCCCCGAAGCAGACGGCCTTGGCGGCAATGACGTGCTCCAGCGGGCCGCCCTGGGTGCCGGGGAAGATGGCGGAGTTGATGCGCTTGATGAGGTACTCGTTGTTGGTCAGGATCAGGCCGCCCCGGGGACCGCGCAGGGTCTTGTGGGTGGTGGTGGTCACCACGTCGGCGTAGGGCACGGGGTTCTGGTGCACGCCGCCCGCCACCAGACCGGCGATGTGGGCCATATCCACCATGAGCATGGCGCCGTAGCCGTGGGCGATTTCGGCCAGTTTTTCAAAGTCGATGGCCCGGGGATAGGCCGAGGCACCGGCCACCAGCAGCTTGGGCCGTACTTTCGCCACCTGCTTGGCCAGGGCGGCGTAGTCGATGCGGCCGTCCTCGCCCACACCGTAGGAAACAAAGTGGTAGTTTTTGCCGCTCATGTTCACGGGGGAGCCGTGGGTCAGGTGACCGCCCTGGGACAGGTCCATGCCCATGACGGTGTCGCCCACATCCAGCAGGGCAAAGTAGACGGCCAGGTTGGCCTGGGCGCCGGAATGGGGCTGCACATTGGCGTACTTGGCGCCGAACAGCTTGCAGGCGCGGTCAATGGCTATGCGCTCCACTTCGTCCACGAACTGGCAGCCGCCGTAGTACCGGTGGCCGGGGTAGCCTTCGGCGTACTTGTTGGTGAGCACGCTGCCCATGGCAGCCATCACGGCGGGGGAAACGATGTTCTCACTGGCGATCAGCTCGATGTTGGCCCGCTGACGGCCCAGTTCCCGCTGCATGGCGGCGCCCACCTCGGGGTCGGCGGCCTGCACAAAGCCGATGGTGTCGATCATGTCCTGGTACATTTCCCATTACCTCCCTGAATCGTGTGGAATATTATATAAATGTATGCAAAAGGATCACAGCGTGCCTTTGGTGGAAAGCACCCCTTCGATCCGTGCATCGGTGCGGGTGGCGGCGTCCAGCGCCTTGGCAAAGGCCTTGAACATCGCTTCCAGCTTGTGGTGGTCGTTCTCCCCGTACAGCACCTTCAGGTGCAGGTTCATGGCCGCCGCATAGGATACCGCATAAAAGAACTCCCGGGCCATCTGGGTATCCATGCCGCCGCAGGCGGGGGTGGCAAACTGGGCGTCGTAGACAAAATAGGGCCGCCCGCCCAGGTCCACGGCACACAGGGCCAGGGTTTCGTCCATGGGCAGCAGGCAGCTGCCGTAGCGGACCAGACCGGCCTTGTCCCCCAGGGCTTCCCGCAAAGCGGTGCCCAGGGCAATGCCGATGTCCTCAATGGTGTGGTGGCAGTCCACCTCCAGGTCGCCGTGACAGTCTACCGCCAGATCAAACAGGCCGTGGCGGGCAAACCCGTCCAGCATGTGGTCAAAAAAGCCGATGCCGGTGTTCAGGTCGGCCTTGCCGGTGCCGTCCAGGTTCAGCGTCAGGGTGATTTGTGTTTCCCGCGTGGTGCGCGTTACCGTTGCTGTGCGTGCCATAGAAGGGGACTCCTTTCCCGCTTTTTTATCTAAAACTATAACACGCAAACCCCGCAGCGTCAACGTTTGCGGGGCTTTCTCTGCACAGGCGGCCGTAATATTTGTAAAATTTATTTACGAAATCGCAACACATTCTGTCCGCCCGCGCGCTACAATAAAAACAAAACAGAGATTCTGTTTGGTCTTTTTTTGAAAGGACAACCGCACTATGGCAAAGATCATCGGAATTGATTTGGGCACGACCAACAGCTGTGCGGCCGTCATCGAGGGCGGCAAGCCGGTGGTCATTCCCAATGCCGAGGGCCAGCGCACCACTCCGTCGGTGGTGGCGTTCACCAAATCGGGGGAACGGCTGGTGGGCGATGCCGCCAAACGGCAGGCCGTCACCAACGCCCCGCGCACCATCAGCAGCGTCAAGCGGCAGATGGGCAGTGAAACGCGCATCCCCATCGACGGCAAATGCTATGCCCCCCAGCAGATCAGCGCCCTGATCCTGCAAAAGATCAAGGCCGATGCCGAAAGCTACCTGGGGGAGCCGG
>OGYQ01001614.1_pt1 | contig 10943 bp, 10 predicted proteins | sample 1576641 | NCBI WGS metagenome assembly OGYQ01 (sample SAMEA3541476, study PRJEB24748) | human gut metagenome | biome: human gut; feature: human-associated habitat; material: faeces | place: China | collected 2012
AATCGGTTATAATGCATTCTGTATGAATATGTAGAAATGGGGCGAAGTGTGTGTATAACGATCTTCTGGTAGGCTCTACCGGGTTTGTGGGCGGCAATCTGATGGCCAAACACGATTTCACCGCGGTCTGTCACAGCAAGGATGTGGCGGCACAGTACGGCACCCGCCCCGACCTGTGCGTCTATGCGGGGGTACCGGCGGCGATGTTTTTGGCAAACGCCGACCCCGAAGCGGACCTGGCGGTTATGCGGTCGGCCCGGGAAAATCTGCGCCGTATCGCGCCCAAGGCGGTGGTGCTGATTTCCAGCATCGCGGTGTATGCCGACAGCCGCGGCAAGAACGAGGACGATGAACCCGACACCGAAAATCTTTCGGCCTATGGCCGTAACCGTCTGCAGCTGGAGCACTGGGTGCGGGAGGATTTCCCCGATGCCCTCATTGTGCGGCTGCCCGCGCTCTACGGCGAGGGTCTGAAGAAGAACTTCCTGTACGACCTGCGCACCATCACGCCGTCGATGCTCAAACCGGAAAAATACAGCGAACTTTCGCAGAAGTCGCCGCTGGTGCGGGACGGCTACACGCTGGCGGACAACGGCTTCTATAAACTCAACGGCGGGGTGGATGCCGCCGCGCTGCGGGACTTCTTTGCCGGCAACGATTTCAACGCACTGGCCTTCACCGATTCCCGCAGCCGGTACCAGTTCTACAACCTGGGCCGCCTGTGGGACGACATCTGTGCCGCACGGGCGGCGGGGCTGCACCTTTTGCACCTCTGCACGCCGCCGATCTCGGCCGAAACCGTCTACACGGCGGTGACCGGCAGGACCGACTGGCACAACGAACTGCCCAAAGCCCCCTTTGACTATGACCTGCGCAGCAAATATGCGGCGCTGCTGGGCGGCAGCGGGGCCTACCTTTGCACCGAACAGGAAGAACTGAACGATATACGGCACTTTTTGCAGCCGGGGAAGGAGCGGGACGATGCCCGTATGTAAACTGGCCATCTCCAACATTGCATGGCATAAAAATGACGATGAAGCGGTATATACCGCGATGCAGCAGGCCGGATTCACCGGCCTGGAGATCGCACCTACCCGCATCTTTCCGGCGGAACCCTACGAGAACCTGACTTCCGCCGCACTGTTTGGCGGCTACCTGAAAAACCGCTGGGGCTTCGAGGTGCCCAGCCTGCAAAGTATCTGGTACGGGCAAAAGGGCAATATTTTTGATGCCGCCCAGAGCGAGGAACTACTGGACTATACGGCCGGCGCCTTCCAGTTTGCCCACAGCCTGAACTGCCCGTCGCTGGTGTTCGGCTGCCCCAAAAACCGGATGCGCCCGCTGGGGGCCGATGATGCCCTGGCAGAATCGTTTTTCATGCAGGCTGGCAACCTGGCGGCGCGCTACGGCGTGCGCCTGGCCATCGAGGCCAACCCGCCGGTATATACCAACTATCTTAACGGCACCGCCGAGGCGTTTGCCCTCGTCAAGCGGCTGGATAACCCCGGCCTTGCCGTGAACCTGGACCTCTCCACCATGCTGGCCCAGGGCGAAAAACTGCAGAACTTTGTGGATGACATCAAGTATGTCAGCCATGTGCATATCAGCGAGCCGGGCCTGGCGCCCATCCAGAAGCGCCCCGAACATAAGGAACTGGCGCTGCTGCTGGGGGCTGTGGGGTATCAGGGCTATGTTTCGGTGGAAATGGCCAGTACCGACCTGGAAACCATCCGGCGCACGCTGGACTACGTTGCGGAGGTGTTTGCATGATCGAATATGAGCGCCACGACCTTTCCGGTGTGCCGGACTACCGCGCCGCCGAGCTGGAAGCAAAGCAGAGTGATTACTGCCTGCTGATCCCCGTCATCAACGAAGGCGCCCGCATCCTGACCGAACTGGGCCGCGCCCAGCGTGCCGGGGTGGATAAGCTGTGTGATATTGTGATCTGTGACGGCGGCTCCACTGACGGCAGCATGAACGCCGATACCCTCAAACTGTACGGTGTCAATACGCTGCTCATCAAAACCGGTCCCGGTAAGCAGGGGGCGCAGCTGCGCATGGGCATTTACTTTGCGCTGAACCGCGGTTACAAAGGCGTTCTTACCATCGACGGCAACAACAAGGATTCTATTGAGGATGTGCCCCGCTTTATCGAAAAGCTGCAGGCCGGGTATGACCTTGTGCAGGGCAGCCGCTTCCGCCGGGGCGGTCGTGCCATCAACACACCGCCCATTCGCTATGCGGCGGTGCGCCTTGTGCACGCCCCGCTGGTCAGTCTGGCGGCCCACCAGTGGTTCACCGATACCACCAATGCCTACCGTGCCTACAGCCGGGAATATCTGACCCACCCCGATGTGCGCCCGCTGCGGGATGTTTTCCAGGGCTACGAACTGCTGGCCTACCTGAGCATCCGCGCCACCCAGCTGGGGCTGCGCGCCTGCGAGGTGCCCGTCACCCGTGCCTACCCGGCCACCGGCAAGACGCCCACCAAGATCACTGGTTTCAAGGGCAACAGCGACCTGCTCAAGGTGCTGCTGGCCGCCATGGCGGGCAAGTACAATCCGTAACAACACAAAGAGGAGGCATGACAGGGTGAAATCCGTGCCTGCAGACAACGGGAAAAATACGTTTTGCGGTTACACGCGCAGGGAATGTATCTATCTGGGTGTGATTTTCCTGATCGTGGTATTTTTCCGCCTGTGCTGGTCTTATTCTCACACGGCCACCTGGCTGGTAGGGGACAGCTACAGTTATATGAACTTCAATCTGGTGGCCACCCTGCGGCTGCATGCCGTCAACGGGCGGCCGCCGGCCTATGGCTGCCTTTTGTATCTTCTGCATTTTTTGGGGGATCACTACCTCGAAATCGTGACGCTGCTGCAAAAACTCTGCTCCCTGGCGGCGCTGCCGTTCTTTCTGGGCATCCTGCGCCGCGTGGGACTGAATACCGGCTGGAGCGGCATTGTGCTGCTGCTGTACGGTCTGACGCCCGGCATCTATGAGTGGGACAACTGCATCCTGACAGAATCGTTCACTCTGTCGGGGACGGTGATGTTCTTCTACTATATTCTGCGCTATATCCAGGAAAAGCGGATGCGCGACGGTGTTGTCGCCCTTGTGCTGACGGTGGTGCTCATCTTCCTGCGCCCGCAGTTCCTGACCTATCTTGCCATGCTGCTGGTATTTTTTGTCTGGCGGTATTTCTGCGCTGGCGATAAAAGCGAAAAGCAGCAGCTGCGCAAGCTGCTCACTGTCTGGGGCGTGGCGACCGCAGGGATTCTTGTGTACTGCGGGCTGTTCTATCTTCAGTTCGGGGTGTTCTCGGTGTCCGATGCCACACCCCGCCAGAACCTGTATGTCTGCCTGGAGCGTGGATATTATACAGAGTTTACGGACCAGGATTTTATCGACGCCATCGAGGAAGCCAAGGCCAATCATCCCGATTCTCTGTGGGATGCCACCATTGAAGTGCATGATGCCTTCGGCAACCAGAAGATCACGGAACAGGTAAACGGGTATTTCCGCAGCCACCTGGGCACCTATCTGGCTGATACGGCGGAACTTCTGTGGAAAGACAGCACCGCCACCTTCTACGGGTACGGCAACCAGCCTCCCGAAAAAACGGACGGCCCGTTGTATGCCTTTACCGCGGAGGTATCCAACCGTTTCAACGTTCTGTTCTTCTTCCTGCGCAACATCACGATTTTCCAGGCGCTGGTCGTGGCATTGGCGGAAGGCGTTGTGATGGTGTGGGTCTGGGTGCGCCAGAAACAGCCGCCGTGGCTGCACATGGCGTTGTTTGCCATTCTGATGTGCACCACGTTCCCCACCTACCTCATTACCTGCGGGGAATATATGCGCACGATGATCACGGTACTGCCGTACTTCTTTATCTGCATGGGTATGCTGGTACAATGGCTGTGCCGTGTGGGAGAGGAAAAACGATGAACTACGACAAAATCATCTTCGGCGCCGGGCTCTACGGCCTGTATGCGGCGCAGAAATGCGGCGCGGCAGGTCAGCGGGTGCTGGTGCTGGAACGGGACCCAGCGCCGTTCATGCGGGCTACCTATATCAATCAGGCGCGGGTCCACATGGGGTACCATTATCCCCGCAGTTATTCCACGGCCATCAAAAGCGCTCATTATTTCGAGCGCTTCTGCCGGGATTACGGCTTCTGCCTGCACACCGAATTTGATCAGGTGTATGCCACCAGTGCCCATTTTTCCTGGACCAACGCAGCGGAATTCCGCCGCTTTTGCGCGGCTGCCGGCATCCGGTGTGACGATGTGGCTCCGGGCAAGTATTTCAACCCGGGTCTTTGCGACGGTGCTTTTCTGACCACTGAGTATACGTACGATGCCCAGGTGCTCAAAAAGTGGTTCCTGGAACAGCTGGCAAAGCTGCCCAATGTGACGGTGCAGTACAACCATAAACCGGAACGCATCGAACGGGCGGGGAACGCCTGGCGGGTGACGGCAGGGGAGATCACCGCTGAAACGCCCTATCTGCTCAACGCCACCTATGCGGGTGTCAACGATGTGCACGCGTTGCTGGGGCTGCCGCCGTTCCAGATCAAGTACGAAAAGTGTGAGATCATCCTCTGCACGGTAGATGAACGGCTGAAAAACACCGGTATCACCGTGATGGACGGGCCCTTCTTCAGTCTGATGCCCTTTGGCCAGACCGGACTGCACAGTCTGACCAGCGTGACCTTTACCCCTCACGAAACCAGCTACGATAGCGTGGCCACCTTCCCCTGCCAGCAGGAGAGCGGCGGCCGCTGTGCGCCGGGCAGTCTGTATAACTGCAACGAGTGCCCGGCCAAGCCGGTCAGTGCCTGGCCTTATATGAGCCGCCTGGCCCGCAAATACCTGAAAGAAGAGTATGGTTTTGCCTATCACAGCAGCCTGTTCAGCATGAAACCGATCCTGAAAGCCAGCGAGATCGACGACTCGCGGCCCACTGTGATCCGTGTTATGTGTGAGGAGCCCAAACTGGTCAGTGTGCTGTCCGGCAAAATCAACACCGTGTATGATTTGGATGAGGTGCTGGAACTGTGAATACCAAAGAGAAAAATTTTATCTCCGCCGTCGTCTATCTGCACAACGACGGCGCCCGGGCTGCGGAGTTCTGCCGCGCCGTTGCCGCCGAACTGAACGCGCACTTTGCCCAGTACGAACTGGTGGCGGTGGATGATGCCTGCACCGACGATACGGCGGAAAGTCTGCGTGCCTGGGGTAAGGAACAGAGTGCGCCGCTGACGATCCTGCACATGAGCCTGTATCATGGCCTGGAAAACGCCATGAACGCCGGTTTGGATGCAGCCATCGGCGACTATGTCTACGAATTCGATTCCACGCAGCTGGCTTACCCGACTAACTGCATCTTCAAAGCCTACCAGACGGCGCTGCAGGGCAATGACATTGTTTCGGTCTGTCCGCGCACCACGCGCAGCGGCGCCAGCGAACTGTTCTATAAGATTTTCAACGCCAACTCCCACTCGCCCTACCGGCTGCGCACCGATGCCTTCCGGCTGGTCACCCGGCGGGCCATCAACCGGGTGCACGCTTCCAGCGCGCATCTGCCCTACCGTAAAGCGGCGTATGCGGCCTGCGGTCTGAAGATGGCGGATCTGGTTTTTGACGGCCGTATGACCGAAAAGCAGGCGGGCCGCTTCAACCTGGCGGTGGACAGCCTGGCGCTGTATACCGACGCCGGCTTCAAGGTCAGCATGGGCATCACCCTTTGTATGCTGGTGCTGGCGCTGGTGGAACTGCTCTATACCGTTGTCATTTTCTTCACGGGACATCCGGTGGCGGGCTGGACGACTACCATGTTCGTCATCACCGTTGGCTTCGCCGGACTGTTTGCCGTGCTGACCATCGTGGTCAAATACCTGTCCCTGTTGCTGGACCTGACCTTCAAGCAGCAGAAGTATCTTGTGGAAAGCATCGAGAAATTGCAGAAATGAAAAAAATCCGCCTACAACTGAGCCCCCGCGCTTTCTGGCTGTGTGTTGCGCTGCTGGTCTGTTTGCGCTGTACGCTGACCGGCTTCCAGCAGGCATATACTTGGGTGGGCGGCGCACCGCTGGACGATGAACTGATGTTCCGCGCGGCCAATGCCATATCGGCCGGGCAGTGGCTGGGGGCCTACGACTACCTGACCCTCTCCAAGGCCATGTTCTTCCCGGTCTGGCTCGCGCTGCTCCATGCACTGCACCTGCCCTATCTGGTGGCGGGGGCGGCGCTGTGGTGTGGGGGGGCGCTGTTGGCGGCTTTTGCCTTTTCGCCGTTGTGGCGGCAAAAAGAAGCAGCCCGTGCCCGGGTTTACACACTGGGGCTGTTTGCGCTGCTGGCGTTTCTGCCGTCCAGCTGGGCGGCGTACACGCTGCGGGTCTACCGGGACAACATCTTCCCGGCACTCTGCCTGCTGTTCTTTGCGGGCATGGCGGGCGCGGCTCTGCGGGTGGTGCGGTATCCCGCCGGAGAAAAGCGGATCTGGCCCTGGCTGCTGGCTGCCGGTATCGGTTTGAGCTGCGGCTATCTCGACCGTGAGGACGCCGGGCTGTTCCTGCTGCCCTTTGCGGCCGTGGCAACGATTGTCATGCTGGTGGTGCTGGTACGCGCCCGACGCTGGCGCAGCTGCGCCGCCCAGGTATTGCCCTACGGTGTGCTGGCTGCAGCAGTGCTGGTGTTCTGCAGTCTGAACTACAGCCACTATGGCGTGTTTGCTCTGTCGGACTTTTCCGAAGGCTCTTTTGCCGCGGCCATGGGGGCCATGATGCGGGTGGATACTGATAGTGAGGAACCGCTGCTCTCGGTGCCCGCCGACGCCCGGGAGAAAATCTACGAAGCGGTCCCGGAACTGGAACCTCTGGCCTACTGGCTGGAGGAGGACGCCCAGATGCAGAACGACTTCCGCGACCCGCTGCTGGACGATTACCGGGCGGGCAGCTTTTACTGGGCCATCCGCCGCGCAGCTCAGTTTGAAGGAATCTACGATACCCCCCAGAAAGCCGATGCCTACTGGCAGCAGGTGGCCGATGCCATCAATGCGGCCTGCGAGGACGGCACCCTGCCCAGCCGCACCGGAAAACGGGCGGCTACCAGCCAGCCGATCAAGGCGTCCTATGTGGCCCCCACGCTGGCCGAAACGGTGCGGAGCGTAGTCCACGTGGTGACTTTTGCCGACTGTGCACCCTATGAAACGCTGCGCTCCATCGGAACGGAGGAGGATATTGCCGCGTGGTCGGACTACCTTGGCTGCGGCTTTAACAATGCGGCGGAAGCGGGGAAAGATACGCCCTATTACAGCCCCTACCAGAAGGTGGCATTTGGTTTGATGGAAGCCATCGCCTGGGTCTACCGCGCTCTTCTGTGGCTGGGATTGCTGGCGGGCCTTGTCTGCCATGTTGCGGCACTGCCGCGAATGCTGCGCCGCCCCACCGCCGATACCGTGGTACCCTGGCTGCTGCTCTTCGGTATCCTGGGCATTGCGCTGCTGCGCTGTGCCATGATCGCCTTTGTCGAGGTGTCCAGCTTCGGCATCGGCACCAGCACGATGTACCTGGCTACGGTGCATCCGCTGTTTTTACTCTATGCATTTGTATCGGTGGCAGCGTTCGGCGCACCGAAAAAGCGAAAGGAGAACGCTGCATGACCGATCTTCTGATTGTGGGCGGTGGTGCCGCGGGCCTGATGGCGGCGGGCGCTGCCTGTGCCCGGGGCCTGCGGGTCACGGTGCTGGAACACAATCCCAAGGGCCCGGGGCAAAAACTGCTCATCACCGGCAAGGGACGCTGCAACATTACCAGTGACAGCGATGTGCGGGAGTTTCTGCCCTACGTGCGCCACAACGGGCGGTTCCTGTACTCCAGCCTGTATTCTTTCCCGCCGTCGGCGGCCATGGAACTGTTTGAATCCCTCGGGGTACCGCTGAAAACCGAGCGCGGGCGCCGGGTGTTCCCTCAAAGCGACCGTGCCGCGGATGTTCTGGCGGCATTGCGCGCCTACGGGCAGGATGCGGAATTTGTGCGCGGCAGCGCCAAAAAGCTGCTGCTGGAAAACGGCGCCTGCGCAGGTGTTGTTACCGACCGGGGCCAGATGCTGCGGGCAACCGCTACGCTGATTGCTACCGGCGGCATCAGCTATCCGGTCACCGGCAGCGACGGCAGCGGCTATACGCTGGCCAAACAGGCCGGGCATACCATCGTGCCGCCCCAGCCCAGCCTGTGCAGTCTGGTCAGTCCTGACCCGGCCTGCCGCCGGATGATGGGCCTTTCGCTGCGCAACGTGAAACTGACGCTGCTCTGTGACGGCAAAACCTTGTTCTCGGAGCAGGGAGAAGCACTGTTCACCCATTTCGGTCTTTCGGGGCCGCTGGTGCTGTCCGCCAGCACCTACATCGAGGATCTGGCTCGTCATCAATATGTGTGCGAGTTTGACCTCAAACCCGCCCTGGACGAAAAGACGCTGTACGACCGGCTGACCCGGGATTTTACCACGTTGGGTGGTCACAGTGCCCAGGGCGCGCTGGAAAAACTTCTGCCTCACTCCATGCGCCCGGTGGCGGTGGAAAAATGGGGTGTGGACCCCGCGACCCGGGCGGCGCAGATCACCCGGGAACAGAAGCAAGCGCTGGTACAGCTGTGCAAACACTGGGCGGTGCCGGTCACGGCGCTGGGCGACCGCGAACACGCGGTGGTCACGGCGGGTGGCGTGGATGTGCGGGAAGTAGACCCCAAAACCATGGCCAGCAAGTGCTGTGAGGGACTGTATTTTGCCGGGGAAGTGCTGGACGTGGATGCCCGCACCGGCGGTTACAATCTGCAGATTGCCTGGTCCACGGCCCAGGCGGCTGTCCGGGCTATTGCCGGACAAATGGTGTGATGTACCGGGCACAGGGCCCGTCAAGAATAGGATATGAGGTGTTTTGCATGATTTCTGTTGCAATCGACGGTCCTTCCGGGGCCGGTAAGTCCAGCCTGGCCAAACGGCTGGCGGCGGATCTGGGCTATGTGTACGTGGATACCGGTGCGATGTACCGTTCCATCGGCCTGTATGCGGTGCGCCAGGGAATTGACCTGCACGATGCCGACGCAGTGGCGGCACTTCTGCCCGGAATTCAGCTGGACATCCGTCTGGTGGAAGGAGCCCAGCACGTCTACCTCAACGGGGAAGACGTGAGCGAAGCCATCCGCGCTGAGGAGATCGGTATGGCGGCTTCGGCGGTGTCGGCTCATCCCCAGGTCCGGGCGTTTCTGCTGGAAACCCAGCGCGGTCTGGCAGCCAACCAGAATGTGCTCATGGATGGCCGGGACATCGGCACGGTGGTGCTGCCCCATGCCACGGTCAAGATCTTCCTGACGGCCAGCGCCGAGGCCCGTGCCCAGCGCCGCTGCAAGGAACTGCAGGAAAAAGGTCAGCCTGCCGAACTGGAAACGGTTCTGGCGGATATCCGCCAGCGGGATTACCAGGACACCCACCGGGAGGTTGCCCCGCTGAAACAGGCCGATGATGCCATTCTGGTGGACACCAGCGATATTGACTTTGACCAGAGTTTTGCCGTGCTGAAGCGCACGATCCTGGAACACATCTAAAATGGAGGGCGCACATGCTGCTGTATTGGATTATTCTGCCCATCGTCTGGGTGCTTGCGCGGCTTGTCTGGCGCATCGAGGTCATCGGCCTCGAACACTATAAGGCCGTGCGCGACGGCCGTGCCTACGTCATTGCGTCCAACCATATTGCCAACCTTGACCCGGTTTTCATCGCCGTTGCCGTTATGGACTGGCGGCGTATGTGTGTGCTGGCCAAAGAGGAATTGTTCAAAAATCCCTTTGCAGGCTGGTTCCTGCGCTGCATGGGGGCGGTTTCCATCGAGCGCGGCAAGGGAGATACCGCCACGGTGGAAAAGGTCACCAACGCCTGCCGCAAAGGCATCGGCGTGCTGATCTTCCCCGAAGGTACCCGCACCAAGAACGGCAAACTGGGCATTCTTAAGAGCGGAGCCTTCGTGATCGCAGCTTCGGCGGGGGCGGATATGCTGCCCTGCCGGATCATCTACGATACCAAGGACGGCAAGCTGCATCCGTTCTGCCGCATCCGTGTGGTGTTTGGTCCGGCCATTCCCGCTGCAGAATTGCAGATCACCGATGCCACGCATAAGGTCACGGCGCTGCGCCACATGAAAAGCCGTCTGAAAACGGCCCTGGAAACCCTGCTGGAAGAAAATGCTTTTGCGGGACGGCAGCCCCAGCCGGAGGCGTCCCAACCGGAAGCCGCCGTCCAGCCGCCGGTACCTGATGCCCAGGGACCGGCCAACCCGTAACCCCGAAACAAGGAGCTTGTTTTATGAAAGTCATCCGTGCCAAGACGGCCGGTTTCTGCTTCGGCGTGGACCGTGCCGTGAAACTGACCTATGATCTGCTGGCGGAAGGCCGCCGCGTGGCCACACTGGGTCCACTGATCCACAATCCTCAGGTGGTGCAGGACCTGGAAACCAAGGGGGCCCTTACCTGCGATGATGTGGATGCGGTGCCCGATGGGTACGAAGTCATCATCCGCAGCCATGGGGTTCCCCGGAATGTGTATGAAAAAATGAGCACACGCGGCCTGGCGTATCATGATGCTACGTGCCCGTTTGTTGCAAAAATCCATAAATTGGCCGCGGAAGCGGGCAAAAAAGGTGCGCTTCTGCTGGTGGCGGGGGACGCGAATCACCCCGAAGTACAGGGAATTGTGGGCCATGCAACGGGTCCGGTGCGGGTGTTCGCCAACCAGGAAGAGCTGCAAATTTTGCTGCCGGAGCTTTTGCAACAAGAATCCATTCACGTGGTGGCGCAAACGACATTCCGTGTAGAAAGTTGGGAAAGCTGCAAAGCTTTTTTAAAAAAAGAGTGTACAAAAGCCGAAATTTTTGATACAATATGTAACGCA
>OGYQ01001615.1_pt1 | contig 10941 bp, 10 predicted proteins | sample 1576641 | NCBI WGS metagenome assembly OGYQ01 (sample SAMEA3541476, study PRJEB24748) | human gut metagenome | biome: human gut; feature: human-associated habitat; material: faeces | place: China | collected 2012
GTAGTATCAATATTCATCCCGGCAATATGAATTTCATGATTTTCCCAGACCGTGGAAATTTCCACACCAGGAATAAGATTCAGCGCCAGTCCCGAACGTGAAATTTCCTCTCTTGCTGGTGCAATTGCAGCTGTGGTGTCATGGTCGGTGATCGCCAGGGTGCCGACGCGCATCTCGACTGCACGGTGCACCAATGCTTCTGGCGTCAGGCAGCCATCGGAAGCTGTGGTATGGCTGTGCAGGTCGTAAATCACTGCATAATTCGTGTCGCTCAAGGCGCACTCCCGTTCTGGATAATGTTTTTTGCGCCGACATCATAACGGTTCTGGCAAATATTCTGAAATGAGCTGTTGACAATTAATCACCGAACTAGTTAACTAGTACGCAAGTTCACGTAAAAAGGGTATCGACAATGAAAGCAATTTTCGTACTGAAAGGTTGGTGGCGCACTTCCTGAAACGGGCAGTGTATTCACCATGCGTAAAGCAATCAGATACCCAGCCCGCCTAATGAGCGGGCTTTTTTTTGAACAAAATTAGAGAATAACAATGCAAACACAAAAACCGACTCTCGAACTGCTAACTTGCAAAGGCGCTTATCGCGACAACCCGACTGCGCTTTTTCACCAGTTGTGTGGGGATCGTCCGGCAACGCTGCTGCTGGAATCCGCAGATATCGACAGCAAAGATGATTTAAAAAGTCTATTGCTAGTGGACAGTGCGCTGCGCATTACAGCATTAGGTGACACTGTCACTATTCAGGCACTTTCCGGCAATGGCGAAGCTCTGCTGGCATTACTGGATAACGCCCTGCCTGCGGGTGTGGAAAATGAACAATCACCAAACTGCCGCGTGCTGCGCTTCCCCCCTGTCAGTCCATTGCTGGATGAAGACGCCCGCTTATGCTCCCTTTCGGTTTTTGACGCTTTCCGCATATTGCAGAATCTGTTGAATGTACCGAAGGAAGAACGAGAAGCAATGTTCTTCGGCGGCCTGTTCTCTTATGACATTGTGGCGGGATTTGAAGATTTACCGCAATTGTCAGCGGAAAATAACTGCCCTGATTTCTGTTTTTATCTCGCTGAAACGCTGATGGTGATTGACCATCAGAAAAAAAGCACCCGCATTCAGGCCAGCCTGTTTACTCCAAATGAAGAAGAAAAACAACGTCTCACTGCTCGCCTGAACGAACTTCGCCAGCAACTGACCGAAACCGCGCCACCGCTGCCGGTAGTTTCCGTGCCGCATATGCTTTGTGAATGTAATCAGAGCGATGAAGAGTTCGGTGGCGTAGTGCGTTTGTTGCAAAAAGCGATTCGCGCCGGAGAAATTTTCCAGGTGGTGCCATCTCGCCGTTTCTCTCTGCCCTGCCCGTCACCGCTGGCGGCCTATTACGTGCTGAAAAAGAGTAATCCCAGCCCGTACATGTTTTTTATGCAGGATAATGATTTCACCCTGTTTGGCGCGTCGCCGGAAAGTTCGCTCAAGTATGACGCCACCAGCCGCCAGATTGAGATTTACCCGATTGCCGGAACACGTCCACGCGGTCGTCGTGCCGATGGTTCACTGGACAGAGACCTCGACAGCCGCATCGAACTGGAGATGCGTACCGATCATAAAGAGCTTTCTGAACATCTGATGCTGGTGGATCTCGCCCGTAATGACCTGGCACGCATTTGCACACCCGGCAGCCGCTACGTCGCCGATCTCACCAAAGTAGACCGTTACTCTTACGTGATGCACCTGGTCTCCCGCGTTGTCGGTGAGCTGCGCCACGATCTCGACGCCCTGCACGCTTACCGCGCCTGTATGAATATGGGGACGTTAAGCGGTGCGCCGAAAGTACGCGCTATGCAGTTAATTGCCGAAGCAGAAGGTCGTCGCCGCGGCAGCTACGGCGGCGCGGTAGGTTATTTCACCGCGCATGGCGATCTCGACACCTGCATTGTGATCCGCTCGGCGCTGGTGGAAAACGGTATCGCCACCGTGCAAGCCGGTGCTGGCGTAGTCCTTGATTCTGTTCCGCAGTCGGAAGCCGACGAAACCCGTAATAAAGCCCGCGCTGTACTGCGCGCTATTGCCACCGCGCATCATGCACAGGAGACTTTCTGATGGCTGACATTCTGCTGCTCGATAATATCGACTCTTTTACGTACAACCTGGCAGATCAGTTGCGCAGCAATGGGCATAACGTGGTGATTTACCGCAACCATATTCCGGCGCAGACCTTAATTGAACGCCTGGCGACGATGAGCAATCCGGTGCTGATGCTCTCTCCTGGCCCCGGTGTGCCGAGCGAAGCCGGTTGTATGCCGGAACTCCTCACCCGCTTGCGTGGCAAGCTGCCCATTATTGGCATTTGCCTCGGACATCAGGCAATTGTCGAAGCTTACGGGGGCTATGTCGGTCAGGCGGGCGAAATTCTTCACGGTAAAGCGTCGAGCATTGAACATGACGGTCAGGCGATGTTTGCCGGATTAACAAACCCGCTGCCAGTGGCGCGTTATCACTCGCTGGTTGGCAGTAATATTCCGGCCGGTTTAACCATCAACGCCCATTTTAATGGCATGGTGATGGCAGTACGTCACGATGCGGATCGCGTTTGTGGATTCCAGTTCCATCCGGAATCCATTCTCACCACCCAGGGCGCTCGCCTGCTGGAACAAACGCTGGCCTGGGCGCAGCAGAAACTAGAGCCAACCAACACGCTGCAACCGATTCTGGAAAAACTGTATCAGGCACAGACGCTTAGCCAACAAGAAAGCCACCAGCTGTTTTCAGCGGTGGTACGTGGCGAGCTGAAGCCGGAACAACTGGCGGCGGCGCTGGTGAGCATGAAAATTCGCGGTGAGCACCCGAACGAGATCGCCGGAGCAGCAACCGCGCTACTGGAAAACGCCGCGCCGTTCCCACGCCCTGATTATCTGTTTGCCGATATCGTCGGCACCGGCGGTGACGGCAGTAACAGCATCAATATTTCTACCGCCAGTGCGTTTGTCGCCGCGGCCTGTGGGCTGAAAGTGGCGAAACACGGCAACCGTAGCGTCTCCAGTAAATCCGGCTCGTCGGATCTGCTGGCGGCGTTCGGTATTAATCTTGATATGAACGCCGATAAATCGCGCCAGGCGCTGGATGAGTTAGGCGTCTGTTTCCTCTTTGCGCCGAAATATCACACCGGATTCCGCCATGCGATGCCGGTTCGCCAGCAACTGAAAACCCGCACTCTGTTCAATGTGCTGGGGCCATTGATTAACCCGGCGCATCCGCCGCTGGCGTTAATTGGTGTTTATAGTCCGGAACTGGTGCTGCCGATTGCCGAAACCTTGCGCGTGCTGGGGTATCAACGCGCGGCGGTGGTGCACAGCGGCGGGATGGATGAAGTTTCATTACACGCGCCGACAATCGTTGCCGAACTGCATGACGGCGAAATTAAGAGCTATCAATTGACCGCTGAAGATTTTGGCCTGACTCCCTACCACCAGGAGCAACTGGCAGGCGGAACACCGGAAGAAAACCGTGACATTTTAACACGCTTGTTACAAGGTAAAGGCGACGCAGCCCATGAAGCAGCCGTCGCTGCGAACGTCGCCATGTTAATGCGCCTGCATGGCCATGAAGATCTGCAAGCCAATGCGCAAACCGTTCTTGAGGTACTGCGCAGTGGTTCCGCTTACGACAGAGTTACCGCACTGGCGGCACGAGGGTAAATGATGCAAACCGTTTTAGCGAAAATCGTCGCAGACAAGGCGATTTGGGTAGAAACCCGCAAACAGCAGCAACCGCTGGCCAGTTTTCAGAATGAGGTTCAGCCGAGCACGCGACATTTTTATGATGCGCTACAGGGTGCGCGCACGGCGTTTATTCTGGAGTGCAAGAAAGCGTCGCCGTCAAAAGGCGTGATCCGTGATGATTTCGATCCGGCACGCATTGCTGCCATTTATAAACATTACGCTTCGGCAATTTCAGTGCTGACTGATGAGAAATATTTTCAGGGGAGCTTTGATTTCCTCCCTATCGTCAGCCAAATCGCCCCGCAGCCGATTTTATGTAAAGACTTCATTATCGATCCTTACCAGATCTATCTGGCGCGCTATTACCAGGCTGATGCCTGTTTATTAATGCTTTCAGTACTGGATGACGAACAATATCGCCAGCTTGCTGCTGTCGCCCACAGTCTGGAGATGGGTGTGCTGACTGAAGTCAGTAATGAAGAGGAACTGGAGCGCGCCATTGCATTGGGGGCAAAGGTCGTTGGCATCAACAACCGCGATCTGCGTGATTTGTCGATTGATCTCAACCGTACCCGCGAGCTTGCGCCGAAGCTTGGGCACAACGTGACGGTAATCAGCGAATCCGGCATCAATACTTACGCCCAGGTGCGCGAGTTAAGCCACTTCGCTAACGGTTTTCTGATTGGTTCGGCGTTGATGGCCCATGACGATTTGAACGCCGCCGTGCGCCGGGTGTTGCTGGGTGAGAATAAAGTATGTGGCCTGACGCGTGGGCAAGATGCTAAAGCAGCTTATGACGCGGGCGCGATTTACGGTGGGTTGATTTTTGTTGCGACATCACCGCGTTGCGTCAACGTTGAACAGGCGCAGGAAGTGATGGCTGCGGCACCGTTGCAGTATGTTGGCGTGTTCCGCAATCACGATATTGCCGATGTGGTGGACAAAGCTAAGGTGTTATCGCTGGCGGCAGTGCAACTGCATGGTAATGAAGATCAGCTGTATATCGACACTCTGCGTGAGGCTCTGCCAGCACACGTCGCCATCTGGAAGGCTTTAAGTGTCGGTGAAACTCTTCCCGCGCGCGATTTTCAGCACATCGATAAATATGTATTCGACAACGGTCAGGGCGGGAGCGGACAACGTTTCGACTGGTCACTGTTAAACGGTCAATCGCTTGGCAACGTTCTGCTGGCGGGGGGCTTAGGCGCAGATAACTGCGTGGAAGCGGCACAAACCGGCTGCGCCGGACTTGATTTTAATTCTGCTGTAGAGTCGCAACCGGGCATCAAAGACGCACGTCTTTTGGCCTCGGTTTTCCAGACGCTGCGCTCATATTAAGGAAAGGAACAATGACAACATTACTTAACCCCTATTTTGGTGAGTTTGGCGGCATGTACGTGCCACAAATCCTGATGCCTGCTCTGCGCCAGCTGGAAGAAGCTTTTGTCAGTGCGCAAAAAGATCCTGAATTTCAGGCTCAGTTCAACGACCTGCTGAAAAACTATGCCGGGCGTCCAACCGCGCTGACCAAATGCCAGAACATTACAGCCGGGACGAACACCACGCTGTATCTGAAGCGCGAAGATTTGCTGCACGGCGGCGCGCATAAAACTAACCAGGGGCTGTGACAGGCGTTGCTGGCGAAGCGGATGGGTAAAACGGAAATCATCGCCGAAACCGGAGCCGGTCAGCATGGCGTGGCGTCGGCCCTTGCCAGCGCCCTGCTCGGCCTGAAATGCCGTATTTATATGGGTGCCAAAGACGTTGAACGCCAGTCGCCTAACGTTTTTCGTATGCGCTTAATGGGTGCGGAAGTGATCCCGGTGCATAGCGGTTCCGCGACGCTGAAAGATGCCTGTAACGAGGCGCTGCGCGACTGGTCCGGCAGTTATGAAACCGCGCACTATATGCTGGGCACCGCAGCTGGCCCGCATCCTTATCCGACCATTGTGCGTGAGTTTCAGCGGATGATTGGCGAAGAAACCAAAGCGCAGATTCTGGAAAGAGAAGGTCGCCTGCCGGATGCCGTTATCGCCTGTGTTGGCGGCGGTTCGAATGCCATCGGCATGTTTGCTGATTTCATCAATGAAACCAACGTCGGCCTGATTGGTGTGGAGCCTGGCGGTCACGGTATCGAAACCGGCGAGCACGGCGCACCGTTAAAACATGGTCGCGTGGGCATCTATTTCGGTATGAAAGCGCCGATGATGCAAACCGAAGACGGGCAGATTGAAGAATCTTACTCCATCTCCGCCGGACTGGATTTCCCGTCTGTCGGCCCACAACACGCGTATCTTAACAGCACTGGACGCGCTGATTACGTGTCTATTACCGATGATGAAGCCCTTGAAGCCTTCAAAACGCTGTGCCTGCACGAAGGGATCATCCCGGCGCTGGAATCCTCCCACGCCCTGGCCCATGCGTTGAAAATGATGCGCGAAAACCCGGATAAAGAGCAGCTACTGGTGGTTAACCTTTCCGGTCGCGGCGATAAAGACATCTTCACCGTTCACGATATTTTGAAAGCACGAGGGGAAATCTGATGGAACGCTACGAATCTCTGTTTGCCCAGTTGAAGGAGCGCAAAGAAGGCGCATTCGTTCCTTTCGTCACCCTCGGTGATCCGGGCATTGAGCAGTCATTGAAAATTATCGATACGCTAATTGAAGCCGGTGCTGACGCGCTGGAGTTAGGCATCCCCTTCTCCGACCCACTGGCGGATGGCCCGACGATTCAAAACGCCACTCTGCGCGCCTTTGCGGCAGGAACCCCGGCGCAGTGCTTTGAGATGCTGGCACTCATTCGCCAGAAGCACCCGACCATTCCCATCGGCCTTTTGATGTATGCCAACCTGGTGTTTAACAAAGGCATTGATGAGTTTTATGCCGAGTGCGAGAAAGTCGGCGTCGATTCGGTGCTGGTTGCCGATGTGCCCGTGGAAGAGTCCGCGCCCTTCCGCCAGGCCGCGTTGCGTCATAATGTCGCACCTATCTTTATTTGCCCGCCGAATGCCGACGATGATTTGCTGCGCCAGATAGCCTCCTACGGTCGTGGATACACCTATTTATTGTCACGTGCGGGCGTGACCGGCGCAGAAAACCGCGCCGCGTTACCCCTCAATCATCTGGTCACGAAGCTGAAAGAATACAATGCTGCGCCTCCATTGCAGGGATTTGGTATTTCCGCCCCGGATCAGGTAAAAGCAGCGATTGATGCAGGAGCTGCGGGCGCGATTTCTGGTTCGGCCATCGTTAAAATCATCGAGCAACATATTAATGAGCCAGAGAAAATGCTGGCGGCACTGAAAGCTTTTGTACAACCGATGAAAGCGGCGACGCGCAGTTAATCCCACAGCCGCCAGTTCCGCTGGCGGCATTTTAACTTTCTTTAACGAAGCCGGAAAAATCCTAAATTCATTTAATATTTATCTTTCTACCGTTTCGTTTACCCCTGTCGAACGTCAACTTACGTCATTTTTCCGCCCAACAGTAATATAATCAAACAAATTAATCCCGCAACATAACACCAGTAAAATCAATAATTTTCTCTAAGTCACTTATTCCTCAGGCTATTGTTAATATATCCAGAATGTTCCTCAAAATATATTTTCCCTCTTTTTTCTCGTTACGCTTAATTTGACTAATACTCATTTGCGACTAATTTTAATGAGTGTCGACACACAACACTCATATTAATCAAACAATGCAACGCAACGCAACGCAACGGGAGAAATAACATGGCCGAACATCGTGGTGGTTCAGGAAATTTCGCCGAAGACCGTGAGAAGGCATCCGACGCAGGCCGTAAAGGCGGTCAGCATAGCGGCGGTAATTTTAAAAATGATCCGCAACGCGCATCTGAAGCGGGTAAAAAAGGCGGTCAACAAAGCGGTGGTAATAAATCAGGAAAATCCTGATTCACCGTTCATTATTAATATCAGCTGATAAAGATAATTGCATCTGCGGGCCGTATGGCTCGCAGTGATTTCACTGGAGAAAAATATGAATATGAAGACCATTGAAGATGTATTTATTCACCTGCTTTCAGACACCTACAGTGCAGAAAAACAATTAACACGTGCACTGGCAAAACTCGCTAGAGCAACATCAAACGAAAAATTAAGTCAGGCTTTTCATGCGCACCTCGAGGAAACACATGGACAGATTGAACGTATTGATCAAGTTGTGGAATCAGAATCGAATCTGAAAATTAAGCGCATGAAATGTGTGGCAATGGAAGGTCTTATTGAAGAAGCTAATGAGGTCATCGAAAGTACCGAGAAAAACGAAGTGCGTGATGCCGCACTGATTGCCGCAGCACAGAAAGTCGAGCATTATGAGATTGCCAGTTACGGGACATTAGCGACGCTGGCTGAACAATTAGGTTACCGTAAAGCAGCTAAGCTTCTGAAAGAAACTCTTGAAGAAGAAAAGGCCACCGACATCAAACTGACTGATCTGGCCCTTAATAACGTAAATAAGAAAGCCGAAAATAAAGCCTGAAATATGAACTTTAACTTTTAGTCATTTTATAAAGAGGACATTTTCATGAATCGTATTGAACATTATCATGACTGGTTACGTGACGCCCACGCAATGGAAAAGCAAGCCGAATCTATGCTTTAATCCATGGCCAGCCGTATAGATAATTATCCTGAACTACGCGCTCGTATTGAACAACATCTTAGTGAAACCAAAAACCAGATTGTTCAACTGGAAACTATTCTTGATCGTAATGACATTTCACGTTCAGTCATTAAAGATTCCATGAGTAAAATGGCTGCGCTTGGGCAGTCAATCGGTGGTATATTCCCTTCTGATGAAATAGTCAAAGGCTCTATTAGCGGATATGTCTTCGAGCAATTTGAAATCGCCTGTTACACCTCACTATTAGCAGCAGCAAAAAATGCCGGTGATACAGCTTCAATTCCAACCATCGAAGCGATTTTAAATGAGGAAAAGCAAATGGCCGACTGGCTGATTCAGCATATTCCGCAAACAACTGAGAAATTTTTAATTCGCTCTGAAACTGATGGCGTAGAAGCGAAGAAATAATACCCTTTATACCATGTCCTTATTGACCCCGTATATTACGGGGTCGTTTTTGTGCGGAATTAAAAACGATATCCTGCTGAGAACATAAACACCCACGGATCGAGGCGTACGCTATCGTGTTGCTGTGCACCGCCTAGCTTATAATTGGCGGTGGTATCGATATCCATGTACCACACTGACATGTTAACCAACCAGTCACGGTTAATCAGATAATCAACCCCCACCTGCCCGGCAGCTCCCCAGGAATCTTTCAGACTGAGATCGGAAAGCCCCGCCTCTTTGCCATGATCGTTAAATCCATTATCAAAGAAGGTGGTGTAGTTAATACCTGCCCCAACGTAAGGACGGAATTTGCTGCTGGCATCACCAAAATACCACTGCGCCATCAGTGTTGGCGGCAGATGATGAACGGTTGCAATATCGCCGGTCGCCCGGGTGCCGATTTTATGGCGGAACGGCGTCGCTGCCAGTAATTCCACACCAATGTTGTCGGTCGCCATATAAGTAAACGTCAAGCCCAGTTGAGTGTTATTGGTCACGCTGAATCCACCCAGACTTCCTAACGTACCACCAGCACCTTCTGTTGGACGTACGGTTGCAGAACCTGCACGCATAAAAAATTCGCCTGCTTCATGCGCAAAGGCACTGCCAGAGAGAAGAGTTGTTACTGCCAAAGCCGCCACTGTTAACTTTTTCATATCCGCTCCGTCGTTATGGTTATAAAAACGTGACGAATATACCTACATTGGAGTAACAAATGATCCTACATAGATCACATTACATATGATAATTCACCATTTATTGATCTGGATTAATTTAGAAGTTGCATTGAGAATCCTGGTTAATGTGATTCAAATCAATTTTTAAATATTTTCGCTACGCAAATATTAACTCGATCGCCACTTGCCGCGATTTGCCCACGTCTGAAGGCCAGCAATTACCTCCGCTTTACAAAGATATGCTTTTCCATACAAGACCTGATGCTGCCACCCGAGGCTTAACCAGGGTACAATTGCCCGCTAATTAACACCTGCATAAAACTCAAGGAGAGTGCATGTCTATCACGGCGCAGTCCGTATACCGTGACACCGGAAATTTCTTCCGCAATCAATTTATGACCATTCTGTTGGTATCGTTGCTATGTGCGTTTATCACAGTGGTGTTAGGGCATGTTTTCTCACCCAGTGATGCACAGCTTGCGCAGCTCAATGACGGCGTGCCCGTTAGCGGCAGTAGTGGGTTGTTCGACCTGGTTCAGAATATGTCACCGGAACAGCAACAAATTTTGCTGCAGGCTTCAGCGGCGTCCACTTTTTCAGGATTAATCGGTAACGCCATTCTCGCCGGAGGCGTAATATTAATTATCCAGCTGGTGTCTGCGGGTCAGAGAGTCAGTGCGCTGCGAGCTATTGGTGCCAGTGCGCCGATATTGCCAAAGTTATTTATTCTGATTTTTCTGACTACCCTTTTAGTACAGATTGGCATCATGCTGGTGGTCGTTCCGGGAATTATCATGGCCATTTTACTGGCCCTGGCACCGGTGATGTTGGTACAGGACAAAATGGGCGTTTTTGCCTCGATGCGTAGCAGTATGCGGCTGACTTGGGCGAATATGCGTCTGGTGGCACCCGCAGTACTGAGCTGGTTGCTGGCAAAAACACTGTTGCTGCTTTTTGCCTCTTCTTTTGCCGCATTAACCCCGGAAATTGGTGCCGTACTGGCGAACACCTTGAGCAACCTGATTTCAGCCGTACTGCTCATCTATCTGTTCCGCCTGTATATGTTGATTCGCCAATAACCTTAAGCATTTGATTACGGAATCGTAAAATGAAGCAGTTTCTTGATTTTTTACCGCTGGTTGTCTTTTTCGCGTTTTACAAGATTTATGACATCTATGCGGCTACTGCGGCGCTGATCGTCGCCACGGCGATTGTGCTTATCTATAGCTGGGTTCGCTTTCGTAAGGTTGAGAAGATGGCCCTGATCACTTTTGTTCTGGTGGTCGTCTTCGGTGGCTTGACCCTGTTCTTCCACAATGATGAGTTTATTAAATGGAAGGTTACTGTCATTTATGCCCTGTTTGCAGGTGCCCTGTTAGTCAGCCAATGGGTGATGAAAAAGCCGCTAATTCAGCGGATGCTGGGTAAAGAACTCACC
>OGYQ01001619.1_pt1 | contig 10914 bp, 12 predicted proteins | sample 1576641 | NCBI WGS metagenome assembly OGYQ01 (sample SAMEA3541476, study PRJEB24748) | human gut metagenome | biome: human gut; feature: human-associated habitat; material: faeces | place: China | collected 2012
AAATGGCATATAACCATGGAAAAGCAGAGCGCAAATGGAAGCTCTGGAAAGAGAATGAAGAAAAGATTTTAAGAGACAGCGGTGCTTCTGAAGATATGATTGAAGAAATCCGTCTCTATGACCGTCAGGCATTTAATTCAGACAGACGATATTATGAGCGTATGCAGGAAACAGGTACATACCTTGATACTGTTGCAGCATCCATCGATCAGGCAGAACCGAAAACAGTACAGGACTTTCTGGATCGTATTGAGAATCAGGAATTGTATCATGTGCTGATCACCGTGGACAGACTTACCCTGCAGATCGTTCTGATGAAAATCCAGGGGTATAGTACTCATGAAATAGCTAGGTATCTGAAGATTACCGAAAAGGCGGTTTACAGGCGTATGGATAGGCTGAAAGAAAAAATCAAAAAAATATTTTAATATGAGGGGAAATTCATAGTTTCCCATTGGCGACAGGGTGAGAGGACGAAATCCTCCACCCTGTTTTCCTTTGTGTGGCGAAAACAGGATTGTTCCTTGACAACCGAATAGTCATTCGCCAAATACTTCCTCTTTGTGATTGTGATGAGCATAAGCGTGCGGAGCAGTACGCTAAGACCTGCCGACATGCAAATAGCGATGAAAGGTGGTGAGCGAGCCTATACTGACTCCCAATATCGGTTAGCCTCCGGTTCCGCCATAACCCACAAAGAGCATAATGGTACTCCCGTCCAGTCACAGTCCGAGCGGTATCCAATCCGCCGCAGGCAATGAGGGCGGCTCTGACAGACCGTCAGTTGGGGTGAAACTCCCGTGGAGTCAGTTCGCTGCTGACCGTTTGGCGACTTCCCTGCGCTTTTGCGCATTTGCATTTCGGGGTGTCGAGGACAAATAGAAATGCCATGATCATAAAGCCAGACACAAGGTTATCAATGAGAACAGAGCTTTGTTTTATATGCTCCCGACCTCGAAAAGCCTTTTGACTGGCTTATTACATAGACAGAAACCGTATGTCAAATATAGATTGGAGGGCATTCAAATGAAAAGAACTGTCAGGCGTGGAGATATTTACTACGCAAAACTTGATCCGCATATCGGCTCTGAACAGGGCGGCACAAGACCTGTCCTCATTCTTTCCAATGATACAGGAAACAGGTTCAGCCCTACGGTCATTGTTGCTGCCATTACGAGCCGAGTACGAAAGAAAACGAAGCTGCCGACACATTACTATTTGAAAGATGTTGACGGGCTTCCCGAAAATTCAATTATTCTCTTTGAACAGGTGCGCACAATTGATAAAAGCCGTCTCAAAGAGAAAGTGACACAGCTTGATAAACAATCTATGGAAAAAATTGTTTTACCCCTATTCATCAGCATGGGCGCAGAAAAAGAGCTGAAAGCAGAAAGGAGAATTTCTCATGTTTGAGGATAGAATTGCAGCATTAAGTAAGGATACAGAAGCTATGCCGAGTATTCCATATGAGAAAAGAATTTATACAGTAGATGAGAACCAGGACATTTTAGGCATTGGCAGGAATTCTGCCTATAATCTTGTGAAATCCGGCGCATTTCATAGCGACTACATCGGTGGCAATGTGAGAACAGGAATACGACTATATAAATAGGAAGAAAGTATTATTAAAAATTGAAGTAGATAAATGGAGTTACAGAGTGAGTGGAGGAATATATGGAGATAAAACGAGAGTATGCAGCTTTAATGTTGATAGAGATTTTATTTGAAGAAAAGCTTGTGAATAAAGCAACCTATAATAATGTAAAAAAATATTATCAATCAGAGATGTGTGCAACAGATTCGCACATTTCACAAATTGCCTAATCGCGGATAGAATTTATTTATCAACAATATAAGGAGGCTTATTTTATGAGTAATACAGTATTTAACACGGATTTCCAAATGCCGTTTCACACGCTCAATGACAAAAATAGAATGCGAAATACAGTGTTTTATGGAAGGGTATCAACAGAGCATGAGGCACAAATCTCTGCCTTGGAAAATCAAATGCAATGGTATGATGATCAGGCAAAATTTCATCCAAATTGGATTGTTTTGGACAGATACATTGATGAAGGAATTACTGGAACTCAAGCCAAAAAGCGACCTGCATTCCTACAAATGATTAAAGATGCTAAAGAAGGAAAATTTGATTTGATTGTTACTCGCGAAGTTTGTCGATTTGCGAGGAATACAGTTGATACCCTTGTTACGACAAGAGAACTTAAAAATCTTGGAATTGAAGTCTATTTTGTGGAAGATAATATCTGGACAATGGATGGTGATGGAGAACTTCGTTTAACGATTATGGCTACTCTGGCACAGGAAGAAAGCCGGAAAGTATCTGAGAGAGTAAAAGCAGGTCAGCATATCAGTCGAAACAATGGAGTAATTTATGGAAATGGAAATATTCTGGGATATGACCGAGTTGGAGAAAAATATGTTATAAATGAACAGCAGGCAGAAACCGTGAGAATGATTTTTGATATGTATCTAAATGATGGGATCGGAGCTACAAAGATTGCAAATGAACTTTGTATGCGAAAAAGGGTAGCTGCAACAGGACAAATTAAATGGACTGCTTCTAGTGTAAGCAGAATATTAGGAAATCCTACTTATATGGGTTATATGGCTTATGGAAAATCCTTTAGCAACAATTATTTAGAACAAAAGAGAATAAATAATCATAACAGTGATACTTATATGTATGTGAAAGCTGATTTTGAGCCGATTGTGACAGAAGAAGAGTGGAGAAAATGCGAAGAAATCCGTAAGAGCAGGAGAAGAGCATTAAATATTCCGGTAGTAAAGAAAACTCCCTTTGGAGATGAAAGAGTCACAGGCCCTAAAAGAGAAAGTCATGATAAATGGAATAGAAAATTAAAGTGTTCTTGTGGGGCCAGTTTTCGTAAGAACAGATGGCACAAAAATAAAAATAAGGAATGGTCATACGGATACGAGTGCTATAATCAGATTAATAATGGTTCGGCAAAAAAACGAAGAAAACAAGGTTTGGACGATACTGGCTTCTGTGATATGCAAATGATCGCTGATTGGAAATTGGAGATTATGTGCAAACATATTATAGAAGAAATCTGGAAAGATAGAAATGCGGCTATGAAACAGGCATGCAAAATACTGGAAAAGTGCTATCAGGCTGATACTGACAAACAAACAGAAAACATAGTCATTCAGAAGAAAATAGATAAATTGAAATTAAAAATAGACACATTGATCGATATGAGGTCGGAAGGAGATATTTCTATTGAAGAATATCGAAACAGACGAAAGCGGTTGGATGATGAATTGGCAAATTATGAAACTAAAATAAATGAATATAATTATGCGGAAGAAGTGAAATCAGAAGAAGGAATAAATTGGAGCAAGATATATGCGACGCTTGAAAAAGTAATTGACATCTCTGGTGCTAAAGTTGATAATAGATTTGTAGAAAAATTCATTGCCAGAATTGTTCCACAGGGGAACAATAAATTTATCTGGTATGTGAACTTAAGCGATGTGGAAACAAAGGACATTGACATAGCAGTAGAAGGAAGGAAAAACCATGCTACTGTTTATATTGAAAAAGAGTCTGAAGCAGACTCTGAGGGCGAGGAGCCCTCGGTACATAGAGATGTTGTTCAAATAAGAGACATACTCCAATTTTTAAAAGGAAAAAAATACTCCCCGGAAACAACGCTGCACAGGCAGCGATCAACAACAAATAAGTATTATCACTTTGATGAAAAGGGATCCGCAAGGCCAGTCTTGCGGATCCCCTTTTTGGCGTTATATAGTATTGCGAAAGAAACAATCAGGATATCCGTTGACAGGATGAGTTGGAAGTATATAATAAAAAATTGGTGGGATTTAAGATAAAAAGAATCAGGAGAGGAAGATTATGCAGCAGATCATAGTGGGAAATATCATATCGTTTGCGGCGGCCGTCATGCTTTTTTTAGGATGCTGCACGACTGACACCCGGAAAATCTACGGATACCAGATTGCAGAAAACGGAATACTCTGTCTGTCATCTCTGGTGTTTGGATCCTATTCGGGGCTGGTAACTTTGTCTCTGGCTATTTTCCGGAATGTTCTGTTGATGAAAGATCAATATACCAGGAACTGGATGATCGGGCTTAGTATCCTGATCACTGCCGGCGGGGTTCTGGTGAATACAAAAGGTATTGTAGGGCTGTTCCCGGTGCTGGCTACTTTAATATGGACCATCGCTAACTATTATTTTCGTGATGTGTTCTATGTTAAGATCTTTTTGCTGATCAATATCGCTCTTTGGACCATTTACTTTTTTGTGATCTGGGACTTTTCCTCAGGAATCGCCCAGGTGGTGATGGGGATGATCTGCGTGATATCCCTTTACCGGATTTCTGCGCGTAGAGTCAGCCATACATAAAGCGGCAAAAAATTTATAGAATCTGACAGGCGAGTCTTGAAAATAAAAATCCCTGGCTGAACCGAAATGAAATCGGTACAGTCAGGGATTTGTCTTTTTGTTACTGGCAAAGTTCCTTTGCCATCGCCTCAATCTGGGCGTGGCTGTCGTCGTTCAGAGCAGATTTGATGGTTACTGACGTGTCAAGCCAGGTAATATTTTTGCTCTTTTCGAACATTCCTTTCATGATCTTTACAGCCAGCGGAGCCCAGGAGCCATTTTCAATCAGGCCGATGGTACGGTTCTGGTAGTTCCGCTCGGTCAAGTGATCAATGAACTGTTTCATAAATGGGAAGATATCCGCATTGTAGGTAGTGGTGGCAAGAACCAGCTTGCCATAGCGGAAAGCGTCTTCCACGGCCTCGGTCATTTCGTCTCTGGCAAGATCGCATACGACCACTTTCGGGCACCCGTTTTCTTTCAGCTTGTCTGCCAGCAGGCAGGCAGCGGCCTTGGTGTGTCCGTAGACGGAAGTGTAAGCGATCATTACGCCTTCAGACTCCACTGCGTAGGAAGACCAGATGTTGTATTTTTCGATATAGTGTGCAAGGTTGTCCTTTAAAACGGGGCCGTGAAGCGGGCAGATGGTCTGGATATCCAGTCCGGCAGCTTTTTTCAGTACGTTCTGTACCTGGGCTCCGTATTTGCCTACAATGCCGATATAATAGCGGCGTGCCTCGCAGTCCCAGTCCTCCTCCACATCCAGGGCTCCGAACTTGCCGAAAGCATCGGCGGAGAACAGAACCTTGTCGGTGCTGTCATAGGTCATCATGACCTCCGGCCAGTGCACCATGGGGGCAAATATAAAATTCAGTTCGTGAGCTCCCAAAGAAAGAGTTGCTCCGTTCTCTGCTGTCAGTGCATGATCTGCAAGGTCCAGGTCAAAAAACTGGCTGATCATAGCAAAAGCCTTTGCAGTAGCTACTACCGTAGTGTCTGGATAAGCTTCCAGGAAATGCCTGATGCTGGCGGAATGATCCGGCTCCATGTGCTGGATGACGAGATAATCAGGTTTTCTGCCGCCTAATTCGGTCTCCAGGTTGCGGAGCCATTCCTGAGTAAAGTTGATGTCTACAGTGTCCATAACGGCGATTTTCTGGTCCAGGATCACATAAGAATTATAGGCCATTCCGTTTGGGACCGGATACTGCCCTTCAAAAAGATCGATCTGGTGATCGTTGACTCCGATATAGCGGATCGTGTCTGTAACTGAAACCATGCTGCAAAATCTCCTTTCATTCTATAAAAAGTATCTTGTTATCTCTGGTAACATTATATTCGATAAAAAAGAGAAAGCCAAGTATAATATTTGATACATGCGCTAATGTCCGGAAGTAGCCTTAAGACCGATGATTCCGATCAGGAGCAGTGCTACGAACATCAGACGCAGCGGAGAAACCGATTCCTTGAACAGAAGGACGCCTACGATCACGGCACCCAGAGCACCGATTCCTGTCCAGATGGCGTAAGAAGTGCCAAGGGGCAGTGTTTTAGTAGCCTGGGACAAAAACAGGAAGCTGAAGATCATGCCAATAACGGTGAGGATTGAAAATCTCAGCACACTGAATCCTTCAGATAATTTCAGGCAGGTAGACCAGAACACTTCAAGGCCGCCTGCGACAATCAGATATACCCATTCCATAATTTTCTCCTTTCATATACCGGATGACATAAGAAAAAGCGTCAGAGCTGTATCTTCAATGGCCTACGATACAGAACATGGCGCTTCGATTACCCGGCGGTAAATAAACAAATCTCAAGTTTTCGAATATAATTTAGCAAATAGAATTGCCTTTGTCAATGTTTTGGTCTATATTTTAAAGAAAGAATATTTTCACAGGTATTTTTAAAGTAAGGAAGGTAAGAATATGATATACCATGACGTTTTGGAAGCAGTAGGGAATACGCCGCTGATCCGGCTGAACCGTATGACCGGCCCGGAGGATGCAGAGGTGCTGGTGAAATTTGAGGCAGTGAATGTGGGAGGTTCTATCAAGACCCGGACTGCGCTGAATATGATCCAGACAGCAGAAAAGGAAGGGAAGATCCGCCCGGATACGATTATCGTGGAACCAACCAGCGGCAACCAGGGAATTGGCCTGGCTCTGATCGGGGCAGTAAAAGGGTACCAGACAAAAATCATTATGCCGGACTCGGTTAGTGAAGAGAGAAGAAAACTGGTGCAAAACTATGGAGCAGAAGTGATTCTGATCCATGATGAGGGAAATATCGGCGCATGTATTGAAAAGTGTATGGAGACTGCGCTTCAGATGGAAAAGGATGACCCAAGAGTCTTTGTTCCGCAGCAGTTTGCCAATGAAGCCAACAGCCAGGCGCACAGAGAGCAGACCGGGCGTGAGATCCTGGAGCAGGCGGGAAAACCGATTCATGGCTTTTGCTCCGGCATCGGCACAGGGGGTACCATTACCGGTGTGGGAGAGGCTTTGCGGGAAAAGAATCCGGATATTCTGATCTGGGCCATTGAGCCGGAACACGCCGCGATCTTATCGGGAGGAACCGTTGGAACCCATATTCAAATGGGAATCGGTGATGGAGTGATCCCGGAGATCCTGCATCAGGATGTGTATCAGGAGATCGTCATCGTTACAGACGAAGAGGCCCTGAGGACGGCAAAAGACCTGGCGGCGAAAGAAGGACTGATGTGCGGGATTACCGGCGGGACTCACGTGGCAGCAGCTCTTAAGATGGCCAAAAAGCTTGGAAAAGGGAAGACGGTAGTTACCATTCTTCCCGATACGGCGGAACGGTATTTTTCTACGGAACTGTTTGATTAGCAGGGAAGAAGATTGCAAAAGAGCAGGTGAAGTTATGAAACGAGAGAAAAAACCGCCATTTCTGAAAAGCTTTGGCTATGCGTTTGAGGGAATCCTGACCGGGATCCGCAAGGAAAGGAACATGAGGATCCATACGGCGGCGATGATCCTTGTGGTGCTGGCGGGAACGATCCTGGGCCTGTCGGCCGTGGAGTGGTGCATCTGCCTGATTCTGTTTGGGCTTGTCATGGCACTGGAACTGGTTAATACAGCCGTGGAGGCTGTGGTGGATCTGGTGACGGAGGAGAAAAAGCCCCTGGCAAAGGTGGCAAAGGACACGGCGGCAGGCGCCGTACTGATTGCGGCGATTATGGCGGCGGTCATTGGCTGCATCATATTTCTGCCGAAGCTTTTGGCGTATGCGGTATAAACAGAAGTTTGAAAGGAGAAGATCGAATATGGAAAACTTTAGCGATAACATTAAAAAGGTGCTGCTTGCAGGGATCGGTGCAGTGGCGGTGACAGGAGAAAAATCCAAAGAGCTTTTAGATGAAATGGTGAAGAAGGGTGAACTGACGGTAGAACAGGGAAAGGCCCTGAATGAGGAGCTGAAGCACAACATCAAAAAGACGATGAAAGAAAAGGTGAATGTATCCGTAAAGGCATCGTCGCCGGAAGAACTGGACACTCTGCTGGACGAGATGACACCTGAGCAGCTTAGGCTTTTAAAGGAGAGGATTCTGGCAAAAGAAGAAGGCGGCAGCCAGGAAGGAAAGGAAGACAATAAGGAAGAACATGCAGAAGAATAAAGATGCATCCACAGCACATAAGAGCAGGCTGCGGGAGATTACTGCAGTACTGAAAAAGCACGGGATCACAAGAGGCGTGACACCGGAAAAGCTTCGGCTGATCCTGGAGGATCTTGGACCTACTTTTATCAAGATCGGGCAGATCATGTCCATGCATTCGGATATTCTTCCCAAGCGGTATTGTGATGAATTGATGCGTCTGTGTTATGATGTGGCACCCATGCCTTTTAAAGAGGTGACGGAAGTCATCGAGGCGGCATATGGGTGTCCCTTCTTTGACGTATTTTCGGAGATTGACGAAAAGCCGTTGGGATCAGCATCCATTGCACAGGTGCACAGGGCGATGCTTCTGGATGGCTCAAGGGTAGTGGTGAAGGTTCAGAGAAAAGATATCTATGAGACCATGGCCCGTGATATTGCACTGCTCCACAAGGCGGTAAAACTGGTGCCTCCGGTAAGCATCAAGGGAATGGTTGACCTTGATATGGTTTTGGATGAACTTTGGGCCGTGACGCGCGAGGAGATGAACTTTCTCACGGAAGCAGCCAATATGGAAGAGTTTGCCAAAAACAGTCAGGATGTGGCATACGTGGATGTCCCGAAGATCTATCAGGAGTATACCACTATGCATGTGCTGGTGATGGAATATGTGGACGGCTGCGAGATCAGCGACAAGGAATACCTGACAGAAAACGGATATGACTTAAAAGAGATCGGAAGCAAGCTGGTTGATAACTATATCAAGCAGGTGATGGACGATGGATTTTTCCATGCGGATCCTCATCCGGGCAATGTGAAAATCCGGGATGGAAAGATCGTGTGGATGGACATGGGGATGATGGGGAGACTGACTGACCGGGACAGAGAACTGATCGGCCAGGCGATCCAGGGAATTGCCATGAATGACATCGGAATCATACAGGATGTGGTGCTGGAGTTAGGAGAGTTTAAGGAGCGGCCTGATCCGAGTGTATTGTATGAAGGAATCAGCGGCCTGATGAGTAAATACGGGACGCTGGAGCTTGGCCAGATTGATATTGCAGAGGTGATGATGGATCTGATGGAAGTCATGAAGGAAAATAAAATCATCATGCCTCACGGTCTGACTATGCTGGCAAGAGGTCTGACTCATATGGAAGGTGTCCTGGCGGATATAGCTCCGGAGATCAATATCATCGAGATTGCCTCGCGGCATATGGCGGGCAGATATCTTCTGGGAAGAAACTGGAAGAAAGAATTAAAGAACAGTGGGAAAACTATTTTCCGATCCATACATAAGGCGCTGAATATTCCCGGGCTCGTGTCGGATATGCTGCACGGGTATATGAAAGGACAGATGAAGGTGAATCTGGATCTTCATGCCTCGGCAGAACTGGAGCGGCTTCTTCGGAGGCTGATCCGCAATATTGTTATGGGACTTTGGGTCATGGCACTGCTGATCAGCTCCAGTATCATCTGTACCACGGATATGAAGCCAAAGATCATGGGAATCCCGGCCCTTGGAGCTTTCGGGTATATGATCGCCTTTATGATCGTGATGTATGTGTTCCTGAAGCATATTTTCTCAAAAAAATAAAGGGAGGAGCTTTTATGACAGGAGCGGACAGAAGAAAAGATATGGTCCGGCGGATCAGGGAAAGCGCCCGTCCGGTGCCGGGAGCAGCACTGGCAGCCTGCTATCAGGTGAGCCGTCAGGTAATTGTGCAGGATATTGCGTTATTGCGCGCCGCGGGGCTGGATGTGATCTCTACAAACCGGGGATATATCCTGAATGAGCCAGTCGCTGCGTCCAGGGTGCTGAGGGTATGCCATACTGATGAACAGCTGGAAGAGGAGCTTTGCACAGTGGTAGATCTGGGAGGATGTGTGAAAAATGTCATTGTACATCACCGGATATACGGAGAACTGGAGGCGGAGCTGAATATCCGTTCCAGAAGGGATGTAAAAAATTTTCTGGAGGACTTAAGAAGCGGAAAGTCCAGTCCGCTGAAGAATATTACTTCCAATTATCATGATCATCTGATCGTGGCAGACAGTGAGGAGACACTGGATCTGATTGAAGATGCATTGGAAGAAAAAAAGATGCTTGTAAGAGATGACTCATAGAAAGGAAGAGGATGGAGCTTTTATTTCATACAGTTGAACATGCGTTTATAGATTGCCTGAGGATGCTGCCGTTTCTGTTTGCGGCATTTCTTCTGATTGAGGCACTGGAACATTATTCGGGCAGGCTGATCACTAAAGTGATGCAGAAGATCGGGCGTGCAGGCCCGATAGTCGGGGCCGCTGTCGGGTGCGTACCGCAGTGCGGCTTTTCGGTGATGGCTGCCAATCTTTATGCGGGAGGCGTTATCTCTGTCGGGACACTGCTGGCTGTTTTTCTGGCAACGTCTGATGAGGCGGTGCTGATCATCTTGGGAAATCCGGGGCGTGCAGGTGAAGTGGGGATGCTGCTGGGTGCAAAAGTGCTGATCGCTGTCATCGGAGGGTATGCGGCGGATTTGTTTTTGAAAGAAAGGCTGTCATCAGAGAAAAGCTGTGGAAATCTGTGTGACCACTGTGGATGCCATGAAGCGCATGCAGGGATTCTTATGCCTGCCTGGCGGCATACCTTCCGTCTATTTGCATATCTATTCATTTTCACATGGATTCTGAATCTTGTGATAGAAGTTTTCGGGATTGAGGGGCTGTCAAGAGCGCTCCTGGGGGATAGTGTATTTCAGCCGGTCATTGCCGCGCTGATCGGGCTGATTCCGAACTGTGGTGCATCTGTGATTCTGACACAGCTGTATCTTAGCGGGGCAATCTCTTTTGCGTCGGTAGTGGCGGGGCTGTGCACCGGAGCCGGGGCAGGGCTGATCGTGCTTTTTAAAGTGAA
>OGYQ01001620.1_pt1 | contig 10903 bp, 11 predicted proteins | sample 1576641 | NCBI WGS metagenome assembly OGYQ01 (sample SAMEA3541476, study PRJEB24748) | human gut metagenome | biome: human gut; feature: human-associated habitat; material: faeces | place: China | collected 2012
GTATTCCCGGTGCTGTGAAGATGGCTACAATCTGGCTGATCCCGAAAGACGCGGAGAAGCCTGTGGATATGAGGACAAAACAAGGAAAGGAATTAAAACATGAATAGAATATTGTTATTGGAGGATGATGTCAGTCTAATAGATGGCTTGGTCTACTCTTTGAAAAAGAATGAATTTGATGTTGAAGTTGCCCGTACAGTATGTGAAGCAAAACAATACTTATCCGAACTCGACCGATACGATTTATTGATTTTGGATGTTACTCTGCCAGATGGAACAGGATTTGACGTATGCGAAAGAGTAAGAAAAGAAAATCAGCAGATACCGATAATATTTCTGACTGCATCGGATGAAGAAGTCAGCATAATTCGTGGATTAGATAGCGGTGGGGACGATTATATCACCAAGCCTTTCAAACTGGGGGAATTGTGTTCCCGTATCCGGGCGCTGCTGCGTCGGGCCGGAGTTTCCAAAAGTGAAAAAAACACTTCTATGGAATGTGGCGACATTACCATTGATCTGTTGGGTAGTCGTGCAACCTTAAAGGGAAAAGCATTGGATTTGACAAGCGCCGAATATCGTTTGCTTTGTCTGCTGGTAAGAAACGCAAATCGTGTTGTGACAAGGGACATCATTCTAAATGAGCTGTGGGATGATACAGGAAATTTTGTTGATGATAACACCCTGTCTGTCTATGTACGGCGGCTTCGTGAAAAAGTGGAAACCGATCCGTCCCATCCAGAACACCTTATAACCATCCGTGGGTTTGGCTACCAATGGAAAGAGGTGTCTATATGAGCTTGTACCAAGATAGACAGATTAAAGGGTTCCTGCTGTTTTTGACTTTGTTTGCTCTGCTGTTTGTAGGTACAGCAACCGTTTTGACTATTTATCAGGTGAACGATGCGGAAGTCCTGTGGCTCAAACACGATGAAGCAGTTTCATCCTCACTTTTGGAACAGGGTGTTCCGAAAGAAGTGATTGCAGTTGCCTTTACGAACACAGACATCAATGAAGATGGTAGGTCATTATTAGCGGCTGCGGGTTTGGGAAAACAGTCAGAAAGCAGTATGCGGCCTTATTTCAATCAATTTCAGCGTTCCGCTTTCTGCACCATGCTATGCACTGTGCTATTTTTTCTCTTTGTGCTTGCCGTAGGAATATTTATTTTTTTCTGGAAAAGGAAGCGATTGTATCAACAGGCCGACAAAATATTGCTAAATTACATCAACGGAGATTACTCTTGTCATTTACCGCAGAATTATGAAGGGGCTATCTACCAAGTGTTTTCTTCGGTAGAACAGCTTGCAACCATGCTCCAATCCAAAAATGAAACAGAACGTAAAGCAAAAGAGTTTTTGAAAGACACTATATCCGATATATCTCACCAGCTCAAAACGCCTCTGGCAGCCCTCACTATGTATCAGGAGATCATTGAAAGTGAGCCGGAAAATGCGGAAACGGTAAAGCAATTTGCAGCGAAGATGGGTATTTCTCTAAAGCGTATGGAGCAGCTAATTTTATCCATGTTGAAGATCACCCGACTGGATACAGGGAACATCATTTTTGAGAAAAAAAGCTGCCGTATGTCCGAGCTGATAGCTCATTCGGTCAATGACCTAACCACAAGGGCTAAAAGCGAAAGCAAGCAGATTCAGATAGATGGCGACGGAGAACAGCAGCTTATTTGTGATATGGAATGGACAGGTGAAGCGATTGGAAATATTGTAAAAAATGCGCTGGATCACACACAAGCTGGCGGCATTGTCCGAATTACATGGGATCGCACGCCTGCCATGTTTCGGATTTTTATTTCTGATAATGGTAACGGCATAGTTCCGGAAGATATTCACCATATCTTCAAACGCTTTTATCGCAGCAAACATTCCCTTGATACACAAGGAATCGGGCTGGGGCTTCCCCTTGCCAAGTCCATTATTGAGGGTCAAAGCGGTGTTATCTCCGTACAAAGCGAAGTCGGAAAAGGTACGCTGTTTACACTATCTTTCCTTACGGAACTGTAAGGTCAAATTCACCTGCTTGTAAGCTGTTTTTGCTATCCTTTTGGGAAAGGAGGTACTGATAACTATGGAAATATTGAAAGTACAGGGTTTATGCAAAACCTATGGCAAGGGTGAAGCGAAAGTTGAAGCATTGAAAAAGGTTTCCTTTTCGCTGAATAAGGGTGAGTTTGCTGCCGTTGTGGGAGAATCCGGCTCTGGTAAAAGCACACTGCTAAACTGTATCGGTGCTTTGGATACCCCTACTTCCGGCCAAATTTTGGTAGATGGACAAGACCTGTTTTCCATGAAAGAGGAACAGCGCACGATTTTCCGCCGTCGTAATATCGGCTTTATCTTCCAATCCTTTCAGTTGGTTTCCGAGCTGAATGTGGAGCAGAATATCATGTTTCCGCTTCTCTTGGACTATCGCAAGCCAGACCCGGCAGCGGTAGAAGAAATTTTGGAACTCTTGGGCCTTACCGAACGTCGGCACCACCTGCCGAGCCAACTATCCGGCGGCCAGCAGCAGCGTGTCGCCATTGGCCGGGCGTTAATCACAAAGCCCAAACTGATTCTGGCGGATGAACCTACTGGAAATCTGGACAGCCAGAACAGTCAGGATGTTATTGCCCTGCTCACACAGGCATCCCGCCGCTATCAGCAAACAATCCTGATGATTACCCACAACAAAAATTTGACAGCATCCGTTGATCGGGTGTTCCGGGTATCAGATGGCGTTTTGACGGATTTGGGAGGAAACGCAAATGAAGCATTATCTTGACCTTATTCCCATATCCGCGAAGATTCACAGAAAACAAAGCCGAATGTCTATTTTCTGTATTGTGCTTTCGGTATTTTTGGTTACTACTATCTTTGGCATGGCAGATATGTTTGTTCGCAGCCAGATTATTAAGACACAGGCGGAAACAGGAAATTGGCATATCGCACTACGCAATATTTCTGATGAAGATGCGGCTATCATGGCTGCACGTCCTGACGTTGAGGCAGTTGTTTCTTATGATGTCTTGAATTTTCGCGGCGATCAGGGATATACCTTAAATGGAACAGAAACGCTTATCTGCGGAAGCGACGAAGGCTTATTTACCAAAATTCTTCCCGAAATAATCACAGAAGGCAACTTCCCTCGGAACGATAACGAAGCTATGGTATCGGTAAACGCGAAAGAAATGGTCGGCCTGTCGATTGGGGATCAGATCACCGTTGTCTTACCTGATAGAGCCGAACTTACATTCACCATATCTGGTTTCGTTGAGGATACTGCAAATCTTCTAAGCAATGATTCTTACGGTGTGTTTATCACAACAGAAATGTTCCGCACAATCGCTTCCGGGACTACGGAGGATGAACCGTCTGAAAACAGCACATTCTATTATGTCCAGTTTTCCAACACGGGTAATATTCAAAACAAGATCGCTGACCTCAAAGCTCAATTTGGATTGAGCAATGAACAGGTTTCAGAAAATACAAAACTTCTTGGATTGCTTGGACAGAGCAGTGATTCCTTTATGGGGCAGGTTTACATTTCTGCTGCTGTTCTGTTTGTGCTGGTATTGTTCGCAGGCTCTATGATGATTACGAGCAGCCTGAACAGCAACGTCGCCCAACGAACAGAATTTTTCGGGTTGATGCGCTGTGTTGGAGCGACGCCAAAACAGGTCATGCGTTTAGTAAGAAAAGAGGCCCTTAGCTGGTGCCGATTTGCAATTCCCATAGGCGTTTTAAGCGGTGTCGTTGTGATATGGATTCTGTGCTTCATTCTGCGGCTTCTTAGCCCGGAATACTTTGGTGCCATGCCCAGATTTAGTATCAGCGCACCGAGCATACTGGCTGGAATCATTGTGGGATTGCTGACCGTTCTCTTGGCGGCACAATCTCCTGCAAAAAGGGCCTCAAAAGTTTCTCCGTTGGCAGCGGTTTCGGGCAATGCCAATGATTTACAGCCGATCCGCAAAGCTGCAAATACAAAATGGTTGAAAGTAGATACGTCACTTGGGATTCACCATGCAAAATCCAGTCGCAAAAATTATATCTTAATGGTTGCCTCTTTTGGCCTTAGTATCGTCCTGTTTCTTTCTTTTTCTGTGACGATTACTTTTATGAATCATACTTTGACGCCGCTGTATCCGTGGGCACCAGATGTATCTATTATCAGTTCGGATAACTCTTGTTCTGTTGATAGAGCTTTTGTAGACGAGCTGAAAGATAATCCTGTTGTTGATAAAGTCTATGGCCGTATGTTCGCCTATGACGTTCCCGTTACAGTAAATGGGACAGAAAAAACAGTAGTCTTGATCTCGTATGATGAACAACAATTTGAATGGGCTTCCGACTATTTGCAGTCTGGTTCGCTGGAAACGGTGCAAAATGAGTTGAATACCGGGCTGACAGTATATGATACACAAAATATGGTGCAGATAGGTGACGCAGTTACAATGCAAATTGGCGAGCAGCCCGTAAAAATCCAAATTACAGGGCTTCTCTCAACCAGCCCGTTCAATAATACCGGCAGTTCTGGCATTATTATTGTTTCCGAAAATACATTCCGTCAGATTACCGGAGAGGAAAACTATACAATCATTGATATGCAGCTATCTTCCAATGCCACAGATGAAGATGTAAATGCTATCCACCGTACCTATGGGGCTGGATTCAGCTTCGTTGACAAGCGAATGGATAACAGTAGTACATTGGGCGTTTATTACTGCGTATGGCTATTCCTTTACGGCTTCTTGGCTTTGATTGCCCTGATTACAATTTTCAATATTATCAATAGCATTGCTTTGAGCGTTGCGGCCAGAACAAAGCAGTATGGTGTTTTCCGTGCGATTGGGTTAAGTACCCGTCAACTTTCCAAAATGGTGATCGCAGAGGCGTCCACCTATGCGGTTTCAGGCTGTGTGGTTGGTACTTTGGTGGGCATGATCTGCAATAAACTTCTTTTTAACTTACTGATAAGCTCAAAATGGGGCGAAGCATGGACACCCCCTTTCGCAGAATTGGGAATCATTCTCCTGATCGTGATTCTCTCTGTGGTTCTGGCCGTGTACGGGCCAATCCAGAAAATCCACCAAATGTCCATTGTCGATACGATCAGCGCACAATAAATTCCGTTCATATAAAGCAGGCGTTTTCACTACGAAACCGCCTGCTTTTTTCGTTAGCTTACAATTCCGTAAGCTAAAATTCATCTGATCGTAAGGTGTAACAGATAAAATAGATAAAAAGGAGGTATTCTATGAAAAGGCTTTTACTTGTAGATGATAATATAGAGTTTCTTGAACTTCTGTCAGGTGTTCTAAACAAGCATTTTCATATATACAAAGCTACGGGCGTGCAGGAAGCATTGCGAGTGATTGAAACGGCCACGGTAGATGCCATTTGTTCCGACTTCAACATGAGGGATGGAACCGGCTTGGAACTTCTTGAACAACTGCGGAGTAAAGGAGCGCAAATACCATTCCTGCTTATGTCTGGTGATGATGATTTTCACCTTGCCAATATGGTACGAGGATATGGAGCAGCCTTTGCCTGTAAGACAGATTGGAATTTGCTGGACAAGATCAAGCAGTTATAAATGTGTGAACCGGGTGTGCCTAAATCGTCCGCTTTTCAAAGCCTATTCCGGGAGGTATTTGACAAATCATTCTGTCCCCCACCGACCACCGCCAGAAAGTCTTGATTTTCGTGGTTTTTTGTACCCCAAATGCGTAGACAGGAGGGGCTTTTCCGTTCTCGTATTCAGTATATCGTTTGTGACACCTCTACACTCTATAATTCATATTCTGTTTCTTGTATTCTTCGAGCAATAGAAATATAATAGAATAGATTGCAGGAGGTGCAGAAATGGACTATATGACCCTAAAAGAAGCGAGCGAGAAATGGGAAGTTTCCGTTCGGCAGATAAACTATTATTGCGCCGGTGGCCGTATTCCCGGTGCTGTGAAGATGGCTACAATCTGGCTGATCCCGAAAGACGCGGAAAAGCCTGTGGATATGAGAACAAAGCAAGGGAGGCAACAGAAAGAATGAAAATCTTTATCATAGAGGATGAACCGGCGATCCGCGAGGAACTTACCCAACTTCTTGAAAAATACGGATACCAATGTGCCAGCAGCAGTGATTTTCATTGTATTGCTAAAACAGCTCTTTCGTCTGGGGCCGACTTGATCCTTTTGGACATCAATCTGCCGTTTCAGGACGGTTTTCAGGTTTGCAGGGAAATCCGGCAGAAATCCAATCTTCCAATCATTGTGCTTACCAGCAGAAACAGCGATTTTGACGAGCTAATGAGCTTGAATATCGGAGCTGACGATTATATTTCCAAGCCTTACAATGCACAGGTTCTTTTGGCCCGCATACAAAAACTTCTGGCCCGAACTTATGAAGTGCAGGACAACGTGGTTTTGACGCACAAAGGGTTGACCTTAAACCTGCTCAAAGCAGAAATCACTTACCAAGGGCAAAAGAAATCCCTTACCAAAAACGAAATGGGGATTTTGCGCCTGCTCATGGTGAACAAAGGAAATATTATTCCTCGTGATGCCATTATTGATGAACTTTGGCAGAGCGAACAATTTATAGACGAAAACACCTTGAATGTGAATATCGTTCGTTTGCGGAAAACACTGGCCGAAATCGGCTTGCCTGACTATTTGGAAACGAAGCGTGGTTTAGGGTATTGCGTATGAGATTATCAGAGTATCTTTTGGATCGCATTTTTTCGTTGATTTGTATGCTGGTGTCGGCGCTCCTGCTGTTTGGTCTGCTTTGGTTGATTGAAACCTCTGACACTTTTATTCTGTTTGCAGAAGTAATCTTTATTGCAGCGTATCTTATCTCACTGGTATATGATTTTCTCCGCAAGCGAAGCTATTATAATTTGCTTCTGAAAATGATGGAACAGATGGACGAGAAATCGCTTTTGGGTGAACTTTTGACACAGCCTCATTTTTTGGAAGGCCAGATTTTAGTAGATATTTTGCGGCGCTGTAACAAATATCAAAACGATCAGATCTCCAATGCAAAGCAAGCCAACCGGGAGTATCGGGAGTACATTGATTCATGGGTACATGAGATTAAGACCCCTATTACCTCTGCCCGTCTGATGATAGAAAACGAAAAGAACTCTACCACGCTGCGGATTGATGATGAACTTCGCAAAATTGATGCCTATGTGGAACAGGTGCTATACTATGCCCGCAGCACGGATGTGGAAAAAGATTTTAAGGTAGAAAAAACCACGTTGCAGTCGCTTGTTCATGCTGCGCTAAAAGTATATTCCAAACCTCTGATTCAAGCAGGGGGAAAGCCCGTGCTAAATGGTCTGGATATTCCCGTTGTTGCCGACAGCAAGAGCTGTGTATTTGTGATTGGGCAGATTATATCCAATGCAATTAAGTATCGAAAAGGCCATCTGCAAATTGAATTTTCCGCCAAAGCAGAGAAAAACAATGTTTCCCTTTTTATTTCCGATAATGGAATTGGGATTTCTGCTGCGGATTTGCCGCGAGTATTCGATAAAGGCTTCACTGGTGAAAACGGACGCCGCTATTCCAAGTCAACCGGGATTGGGCTGTATTTGAGCCAAAAGCTGTGCAAAAAAATGAATATTGCGCTTTCCGTTTCCAGTGAACCCGGACAAGGGACTACTGTAACTATGGTATTTCCAACGGAGAGCTATTTGAAGGAGGCGGGGCTGTAAAACCTCGCCTTTTTCAACCTTACATTCTGGTAAGGTAAATGTAATCTAACTTAATAGCACAAAAGAAGCCGCTATGGTAGAGTAAAAGTACAAAAGCAAACCGCTTTTGAGAAAGGAGCCTCATAACCAATGGACGACACAATCTTACGGGTGGATGACATCCAAAAATTTTACGGCAACAAGGGCAACCTGACAAAAGCCGTGGATCATATTTCTTTCTCTGTGCGTAAAGGTGAGTTTCTCGGTATTATGGGTTCTTCCGGCTCTGGGAAAACCACTTTGCTGAACTGCATTTCCACGATTGATACTGTTACCAGCGGTCATATTTATGTAGAGGGCAAGGATATTACGGCGCTGCATGGATCGCAGCTTGCAGACTTTCGAGGAAAAAAACTGGGCTTTATTTTTCAGGACTTCAATCTGCTGGATACCCTGACAGCTTACGAGAATATCTCGCTGGCCTTGTCTATCGCAGGAACCAAACCCAGCGAGATTCAAGAGCGTGTCCCGCAGATTGCAAAGGCGCTGAACATTCAGGAGGTATTGAACAAATACCCCTATCAGATGTCGGGCGGTCAGCAGCAGCGGGTTGCCGCTGCAAGAGCAATGGTAACAAATCCCGCAATCGTACTGGCCGACGAACCGACAGGCGCACTTGATTCCAATTCCTCACGGATGCTGCTGACGATGCTGACGGAATTGAATGAACAGCTTGCAGCGACGATCCTCATGGTAACGCATGACGCTTTTTCCGCCAGCTATTGCCATCGGATTTTGTTTATCAAAGACGGGCAGGTGTTCAATGAGCTGCACCGAGGGACGGACACACGCAAAGACTTCTTTGCAAAGATTCTGGAAGTGGTTTCCGTCTTGGGAGGTGAGCAAAATGACCTCATTTAAGCTGATCTTCCGAAATGTTCATAAGAACATCCGGGACTATCTGATTTATTTCCTTACACTGACGCTTTCGGTCAGTCTGTTTTATGCCTTCAACTCAATTTCCGATCAGCCAGCTTTTTCCGATATGGGAATAACCGGTTCGCTCTTATACGAGCAACTCGGCATACTGTTGTCGGCGCTTTCTGTTGTCATTGCGGTAGTATTGGCTTTTCTGATTATCTATGCCAACCAGTTTCTTTTGAAACGCCGCAAAAAGGAATTGGGCGTATATATGATGCTCGGCATGAAAAAAGGACGCATTTCCCGGCTGTTCGCCGGTGAAACCCTTTGTGTTGGCGTCATTGCTTTGGTTTCAGGTTTAGTTCTTGGTTTTCTCTTTTCGCAAGGACTTTCTTTGGTTGCATTAAAACTCTTTGCGATTGAATTGGATAAATTTCAAATCGTATTTTCTGCTGGAGCATTTCGACAGACGGTACTTTGTTTTGCGATCATCTTCTTTATCGTAATGCTTTTCAATGTGTGGTCTGTAACCAATGTCAAATTGATCGACTTATTGACGGCCAGCAGGAAAAACGAGAGCATAAAAGCAGAAAATCGTGTTTTGCCGCTCTGTCTGTTTGTGCTTTCCCTGCTCTGCATAGGGATTTCCGCTGTGCTGTTCAACAAAAACGGAATCCTGCCATCTCGTGAAAATATTTCTTTTCAAATTGCGGGAGCGGCATTGGTTGCCGGGACTTTTCTGTTGTTCAATTCATTGTCAACTGTTTTCATCCAAGCGGTAAGAGCCGGTAAAGGTTTTTATTTGAAAGGTTTGAACACATTCCTTGTTCGCCAAATCGGCAGTAAAATCCGCACGAACTATCTTGTGGTGTCGATTGTTTGCGGCCTGCTGACCATTACCATCTGCGCTGTATCCATCGGTGCAAGCACAGCACTTGCAATGAATGAATTGTCACAGGCTGCAACCCCCTATGATTTGAATGTGCTTTCCAATGTTTCCATTGATGGTGACAACGACATTGTGGAGTATCTTGCCACACGCGATGTTGTAATGAGTGATTATGCGGAAAACATGGAGCAAATCAGCATTTACGAGGCCGACATGACCTACGCAGAACTATTTGAAGGTCAAGATATTGAGTTGTGGCCCATTGACGAAGAAGTTCCCGATAGCAAAGTTTCTGTAATTCCCATTTCGGACTTCAATCGTGCTTTGTCTATGCAGGGCAAAGAGCCAGTCACGCTGAATGATGACCAATACCTGTTAAACTGCAATTACACGGGAACATATCAATATGTTTCTGCGGCCCTACAAAGTCATTCGGAAATTGAAATCGGCAGCACAATCTTACAACGTGCATCCGATGAAGTTCTGGAAGAAACATACTTTATGACTTCCGTTGGAAACAATGATCGCGGAACACTGATTGTCCCGGATCATGTAGTGGCTGGCCTCGAAAAAGACGCTAATGTGCTTTTGGTACAATACAAGCCGGATGCGGATTCTAATGAAATCCTGCAAATGATGATCCCTATTGGATTGGATGAAGCGCACGGCTATCGGTACGCAGAAAAGAACATGATGTATGAAATGTTCTACGGCATCAATGCTTTGGTGAGCTTTCTTTGTTGCTATATCGGCTTAATCTTTTTGTTGATCTGTGCCGCTCTTCTGGCGCTAAAACAGCTCACAGAAACGACCGATAACATCTACCGATATGGATTGCTGCAAAAGTTGGGAGCCAAGCGTAAGCAAATCAACCGCACACTTTTCGCGCAGACGGCTGTGTTTTTTGCAATTCCGTTGACCGTTGCCGGAATATACTCGGCTTTCCTGATCGGCAAAGCAATGACTATTGTTGAGGAATTTATGAACATCCATATTTCAACAAATATTGGATTGACGGTTATTCTTTTCCTTATTGTTTACGGGAGTTATTTCCTTGCGACTTATCTATCTTGCAAGAGCATTGTTACAGAACAAAAGAAATCGGAGGTGTAAATTGTGTTACCTGAAAATGTAAAATGGGATGCCGTGTTCCAAAGTATCGTAGACACATGGCTCCCTTTGATCGGCGTGGTTGCTGCAATCGTTGTGATTGCCGTGATTGTCCATGTAATTAAGAAAAAAAGAAAATAAGGATATGCTGCCGGACGACGGCAAAAGAAAAAAAGCCGTCGTACAGCAGCCCTTTTAACACGCCCAAACGACTTTGCGGCGGCTTTGAGAAATCAAGGCCGCCGCTTTCTTTTGCCCGACGCAAAGATCGGTGGCATA
>OGYQ01001624.1_pt1 | contig 10840 bp, 9 predicted proteins | sample 1576641 | NCBI WGS metagenome assembly OGYQ01 (sample SAMEA3541476, study PRJEB24748) | human gut metagenome | biome: human gut; feature: human-associated habitat; material: faeces | place: China | collected 2012
CAGCAACGGCTTTGTGCGGGATTCTCACCCGGCTTCCCTTTTCACCCACCACAATTGGATGGACACCTGTGTACCAACTATATTCACTTGTTTTTTTATTTTATCAGGGTGCACTCGGAATGTCAAGATGGAACAAAAGAAAGTATGTGTAACAAAATCGTTGGCAAGGGGTGCTGGTACCAAAATTGGAGCCAGTAGAAAGTGTTGTTCAAGGTGAATGGCCTCGGCGTAAACCGGGCCAAGCGCACTCAGCCAGCACAGTCATTCTGTGGTGTGCATCTCGGACAGCGGGAAGAATTTGGTCAGGCAATACTTCGCGGCTGGATGGAGGTCACCAGCAGACAGTAAATGCGGTGGGATATAGATTTCACTCATCTGTTTGTTGGTTTGCTTTGCAGATATGGGAGCCGTTATTGTGTATAGCTTAGAGGGGGCCCCGTGGGCCGTCCAATCCCGCAGAACACGCCGCAGATGGCCGGTGCGGTGCAAGGCGAGCAAAGCCGCAAGGTTGTTGGCCCCGGCCACGCTCCAGCAGGTGCGGTTGTGCTTCATCCGGTTCCCAATAATGGTAAAGATGTTGCTCTCCATGCTCCCACACCGGGCGGGCTGCTGGCCCTCGTTGGGCAGCGGGGGTTTTCTTCCACTCCGTTGGTAGTATGGAATAAGGGATTTCCGGTAGTTGTTGAAGTAGGTAAACAGCTTCCGCCGCTTCTCTTGTTCGTCGGGATCCAGTGTGCTCTCAATAGATGCCTCCACCACAGCAATCGCTTCTTTGACTTTACGTGCATGAAATAGCTCCAGGATGGTTTCCTGGAGGTCTGGGTCATTCACACAGGTACGCACAGCCCGGTTCCGGTGGAACAAATCGAGCTGGTAGGTACATCCAGGCACCATATTCCGTTGCAGCCAGGTTCCGCCGTCGCTGTTAAAGACCCGTCGCTTCACGCAGTCCACAGCATAGAAGTCGGCCACTACACCCTCGGCGTGGCGGCGGAAGTGTTCCGCCTGTTCCATGCTGGCGTATGAAACCTTGTTGGCAAGGCTTCGCCGCCCGCTGGCGTCCTCGTAAATCCCGGAGTAGGCAATAGACACCTTCATCTCTTTGCTGGGGCCGTGTTCCAGCCGGTCTTTCCCTTGCAGAGCAAGGTACACGCCGTCCATCTCCTCATACAGTACCGGCGTTTCATAGGTCCCAGACCCACACTCGGCCTTTGCCGCCGCCGCCAGGCTGTCCACTCGGGCTTGCTCCCAGCTCCCAGCGTTCTGGACAATGCGCCAGACGCTCTCGTGGCTCAGGCTCAGCCCGGTCAGATCGTTGAGTGTGGCGGCTGCCGTCCGGTGACTCACCGCACAGGCCGCTTCCACCGCCATCATACACACAGTATCGCTGAAAGGGCCTACCGTGTCAAGGCCCATGCTCCTGTCCAGCAGGTATACCGTTGCCCTGGGCTGCTCCGCGGCCCCGGACAGCAGGTAGACATGGCGCTGGTACCCCACCTCGCCCATCACTGTTTTGAGCGTGGTGGGCCGGTAGCCCTTGTCCCGGTACATCCCACGGTCCCGCTGCCGAGCGAGCGTCCGATCCGCCTCCTCTATGCACTGGCGCATGATATTGCGGCCGAGGGAGAGAACGGCTTCGTACACCGCTTTCTCCAGTGTGGCGATGTCTACAAACTTCTCGCCCCACTGAAAAATCTGCTTGCCTTGTGTCTCTAACTTTGTTACCATTACCTTGGGACTCCTTTGCAGTAGGTGTTTGTTCTCAACTCACAATTCTACTGACTTTGGAGCCCCAAGGGAAGCGATGTTTTCACCGTTTCCCTTTTTCTTTTGCCTACGATAATTTTACACTAACAAAAGAAACGTGCGCCATCCGGCTCAAGCCGGACGGCGCATTTTTTATACAGTCTTCCGTGGATCCTGTGCCGGACACTTCAATAAAAACGAATCTAACGTTACTAAAGAGTCTTCTTTAACACTATAATATCGTCCCGCAGATAGTCCAGAAACACTGCCATGGCGGCTGAGACCGCCACATTCTTTTGCAGCAGATATCCGACATGGAGTGAGTCGGAGATCTCCTCTACCGGCATGGCAACAATCTCACCCATCCCGCTGTGGAAGGCATCGGCGTTGCTGTTGGTCAGGTCCGGACCTATGCTGAACGCATCGGTAAACCGAACCAGCGCCACCTTGCTGCACCGGTCGGAGACGTGAACGGTCTTTTCCGCAATCTGATGGAACACAACTTCTTCGGTGTATTCAGAGCGATCCGCCTCCTGGTCATAGGTTACGAAGGGGTATTGGAGCAGTTCGGCCATGCTGACCTTGTCCCGCTTCGCAAGAGGGTGACTTCTACGCAGGAAGGCATACGTTGGCAAGCGTTCTAACTCGGTGAAAGTCACATGGTTTATCTCAAAGGTCTTTTCCAGTGCTGGAATGTACTGGTCGTGCAGGGCCACCACCCCCACATCACTTTTTCCAGCAGCCACGTCACTAATAATGGTATAGGTTGGGCACTCCCGGATGGCGATATCATAGCTGTTCCAGGAGAGCTGCTCCATAAATCTCTGGAATGCCCGGACGGCAAAGGGAAGCCGCTGGGTCGAAACCGCGAACCGTGTAGGCGCATATCTCCGGTGGCGATAACGCCGTTCCAGGGCGCGGCTCTGCTCCACAATTTCGCGGGCATAGCGCAGGAAGTCCTCCCCGTCGGGGGTGGGCTGGATACCGCGGTTACTCCGCAGGAAGAGTTGAGTTCCAAGCTCGGCCTCCAGCTCCTTGATTGCGGAGGACAGGGTGGACTGAGAGATGTAAAGGGCCTTGGCGGCCGCAGAAAACGAACCGTGCTCCGCCACTGCAACCACATATTTTAGATTTTGAAGCGTCACAGAGGTCACCTCCCAATGGGCGTTTAATCCCTCATATAGGAAAAGTTCTCAATCAGTTCCCGGGTATAGGGGTGGGTAGGGGCATTCAGTACGGCCTCTGTCTCCCCTTGTTCCAGCAGCTTTCCCCGGTACATGATGCCAATCCGGCTGCTCGCGTGGCGCAGCAGATCGAGGTCGTGGGAGATGAGAAGATACGATACTCCGGTTCGGAGCTGAACCTGGTGTAGCAGATCCATGATCTGGGCCTGTACCGACACATCCAGCATAGAAGTGGGCTCATCCAGTACAATAAACTCAGGCTGGAGCAGCATGATGCGTGCCAGCACAATGCGCTGGATCTGGCCGCCGCTGACTTGGGAGGCCCGGCGCTCCAGCAGCTCCGGCTGAATGCCATAGGGCTCGATATGGGCGCGAATTATTTCATCCATATCCTGCTTGCCGGGCAGATCGTGGAGCAGAAAGGGCTCCCGCAGACTGTCCAGCACTGTCATCCGCGGATTTAGCGAAGTGTCCGGGTGCTGAAAAAGCATCTGAATGCGCCGGCGGTAGGGGAGCATCTTTCGCTGAGGAATGTCCAAGAGGTCCGTCCCGTCATAGAGAACTGTCCCGGAGGAGGCCGGGAGAAGCCGGGTAATCATCCGACCCAAAGTGGATTTGCCACAACCGGACTCCCCCATCAGCCCATAAGTTTGTCCGGGCCCGATGGCGAGGGAAACATCGTCCACCGCCTTGTGGGTGCGTCCGCGAAGGCGGTTGGAGTGAAAACTTTTTGAGAGGTGCTGGACTTCAAGCGTAGCGATGGCAACACACGCTCCCTTCTCCACAGGGGATGGATTTCGGCTCTGTATGCCGGCAACGAGCCTCCGCGTAAGGGCACCGGGGATGGAATACGCAGCCGGAGGGCTGGTCGGTAAAGGCGGGAGAAAAGCCCGCCATAGGCTTCATGCCCAGGTGGGGCAGCGAGGCGATAAGCCCCTGGGTATAGGGGTGCCTAGGGTGCTCAAACAGTTCCCGCGCCGCGTTGGTCTCCAGGACACGGCCGCAGTACATGACAACGATACGCTCGCAGAATTTGCGGGCCAGCAGAAGGTCGTGGGTAATGACGATAAAGCCGACGCGGTACTGGTCCCGTACCATACAGAAGGTGTCGTAAACCTGATTGCGCACCACTGCATCCAGTCCCTTGGTGGGCTCATCTGCGATCAGCCATTGCGGACGTGCAGCCACAGCGATGGCTGTCAGTACACGCTGGCGCATGCCACCGGAGAGCTCGAAGGGGTAGGCACCTGCAATCTGCTTCGGGTCGGAAAAGGCCATCTGCCTGAGAAGCTCCAGCGTGAGTCTCCGGCAGTCTGGGGTACTTTTTCCAGCCAGACGGAAGACCTCCTCGATCTGGCGTCCCACCCGCACGCTGGGATTCAATGAGGTGGCCGGGTTCTGAGCCACCAGAGCAATCTCTCTGCCGCGGACTGTGCACAGCTCCCGCTCGGACAGGGCAGTGAGCTCCCGCTCTCCCAAAAAGATCTGTCCGGTGACAGAGGCGTTGGACTGAAGCAGTCCGAGAATAGACAGGCCCAGCACAGACTTGCCGCTGCCCGTCTCTCCAATGATGCCGGTGACCTGTCGCTCCGAAAATGCGAGGGAGACATGGTTGACGGCGGGAATATCACCCGAACGGGTAGCAAAGCGGACGCAGAGGTCCTTTGTATACAGTTCCATGTGCGTCCTCCCTTTACAGCATGCGGGCCGCGCCGTCATCGTGGTCAAGGCAGTCCCGGAGATAATCAGCAATCAAGTTGATGCTCAGGCAGAACAGAGTCAGGCAGGCCGCAGGGGCCAGTAGAACAAGAAAATCCTTCACATAGTAGAGCTTGGCGTCGTTAATCATGATCCCCCAGTCCGCTGCGGGTGCCCGCAGGCCCAGGCCCAGGTAGCTCATGGCGGCCACGGTGAGCACCGTAGAGCCGATCCGTGTGGCGATTAGAACCAGCAGAGGGAGCAAGATATTGGGCAGGATATGGCGCCGCATGATATAGAAGCTCCCGCCGCCCATGGCCCGTGCGCCCTCGATATAGTGCAGCTCGCGGATCTCCAGAACTTGATTGCGCACAATACGGGAGAATCCAGCCCAGGAGCTGACCACAATGGCGATCAGCAGACTGCGCATACCGGGGCCCAGCAGTCCCAGGATGGCGACCACAAAAGCGGCGCTGGGGATTCCTTGGAAGATATTGACCACAGCCTGAATCAGTTGATCTATCCATCCCCCCAGATAACCGGACACCAGGCCGATAGTCATGCCCAGCAACAGAGTGCATCCGGTGGCGAAGAAAGCGATGAACACAGAAGAGCGGCTGCCGTAGATAAGCCGGCTCAGCAGATCACGGCCGATATGGTCGGTACCCAGCCAGTGTTCAGTGGAGGGGGCGGCAAGGCCGTTGGCCATATCCACCGCGTTGGGGTCGCAGGGTGCCAGAAAATCAGCAAAGACCCCTACCAGCAGGAAAAGAACAAGCACAGTTAGTGAAAGGATGAACAAGACTTTTTTACCACGCATGCTCAGCCCCCCAATCGAATCTGCGGGTTCAGCCAGGCGCAGATCAGGTCGGCCAGCAGGCAGACCAGAACAAAGACAACACCGGTAAAAAGCACATAGCCCTGTATGGCGATATAGTCCCGATTATTGATGGCGGTGAGGGCGTAGCTTCCGATTCCTGGGACGGAAAATACGCTCTCCGTGATCATGGAGCCTCCCAGAAGACCGCCGAAGGTATTGGCGATATAAGTAATGGAGGGAACTAGAGAATTTCGCAGTGCATGACGGGAAATGAGCTGGCCCCTCCGCAGGCCCTTGGCCTGGGCGGTCAGAATGTAATTCTTGCTAAGCTCCCCCAGAATGGAAGAGCGAAGCAGCCGGATAACCACACAGGCCGAGCCGATGGAAATAGCAAGACAGGGCATGAGGAAGCAGGACAGTGTCTCCGCGCCGCTGGTGGGCAAGATACGCAGCTTTTGGGCGAACAGCCAGATCATAAAATAGGCTAGGCAGAAACCAGGAATAGACATCAGAAACACCAGTAAAACTCGCCCGAGCAGGTCAATGAATTTGTCCCGGAACAGTGTAAGCAGCAGGCCGCCAGCAAGCCCCACCACAGTAATGACCAGCAACGCCATTCCGCTCAGCAGGAGGGTGTTGGGCAGCAGCCGGAGAATCTCACCCAGCACCGGCTTGTCGTCAATATAGGATTCCCCTAGATCACCGTGGGCTGCGTTCCAGATCCAGCGCCCGTATTGCACCAAAATGGGATCATCTAACCCCATTTCCGCCCGGAGCTCCTGGATTTCCTCCTCAGTGGGGATATAGTTGGGATCGGCGCTGGCCCGATTGGTAGCGGGGTCTCCCCGTGCAACCAGCCCCAGACCGAAGGCCAGAAAGGTGATGCCGACCAGAATGGGAATTGTCCACAATATTATTTTTGCGGTATAGCGCAGGGTTTGATTCAATGAAATTCCTCCCTTGAAAAACACCGCGCCAAAGCACAGCTTTGGCGCGGTGTGGCGGTTACTGCGCGTTCACCCAGGAAAGATGACTCAGATCCAAATGGTCACTGAAATCCTCGTAGCCTGTAATCTGCTCCTGATTGTAGATGAGGTTGCTGGTGTCGTAGAACAGAGGAATAACAGGCAACTCAGTGTTGGCAATCTCCTGGAGCTCCACGGCCAACTCATGGAAACGGTCGTCGTCCAGGGTGGTCTTCATCTCGGCCAGCAGCTCGTCCACGTGGGGGGTGCTGTAGGCCAAATGCTGGGATTTATTGTAAGACCCTTCGCTGCTCATATAGATATCCAGGAAGTGGTAGGCATTGAGGTTGGACATACCATGAGTCATGAAGTTTGCCCCAAGTTCACCGGCCTTGGACATCTCAGAGTAAGTAGAGGAGTCAATCACATTCACGGTGGCATCGATACCGATCTGGGAAAGCTGGGACTGGATATACTCCATCATCTCCTTATAAGGGCCGCGGTCCAGATACAGAGAGCGGGTATACATATCCAACGGAAGGCGCTCGTCCCCCAGCACCTCACGGGCCAGCTCCTTGGCCTTGTCCATATCATACTCTACGGGCAGTTCTACCCAGTCGGGGCACATACGGTTAATCAGGTTCTGCGTTGGCATGGCATAGCCGCCCCAGAGCTGGTCCACAATAAGCTGACGGTCAATGGCCAGACTTACCGCCTGACGCAAACGCATGTCGGAAAATTTGGTGCCCTCACCCTTAAGAAGCATTATATGGGTAATATTGGAGGTCTGCACCGCCATGGCAAAGCGGTCATCCTTGAGAAGCTCGTCCCCCAGGGCGGCAGGCATAGCCCCGAGGTCCAGCACCCCCATGACCTCCTCGCTGTCCAAGGCGGCATAGCGGGCCTGAGGGTCAGTGATGATGCGCACGCGGATATTCTTTGTTTTGGCGGGCTCTCCCCAGTAGCCGTCAAAAGCAGTGATATCAACGTACTCATCCTCTTTGATATCCTTGATAATATAGGGGCCAGTGCCGACAGGCTGCTCAGTGAAGTACCCGGTTTCCGTGTCCCAGGAGCCGGGGTAGAAAATACAGCTTGCAGTGTCCTTCATGTTAAATAACAGCCGGGGGATGGGGTCGGTAAAGCTGACATTGACGGTGTAGTCGTCGACCTTCTCACAGCCAATGAGGCCGGGGTAGAGCTCGTCCACCTTGAATGTAGTATACTGGGAATAGCCGCTCTCCATGAGCTTGTAACGGTTGAAGTTCTCCACCACGATATCAGCGTTGAAGTCCTCTCCATTCTGGAACTTAACGCCCTGCCGAAGGTGGAACGTCCAAACAGTGGCGTCTTCGTTGCGCTCCCAGCTCTCAGCCAGCACCCCCATGGGGTTTCCGCTCTCATCCACGGAGATCAGCGGTTCCCATGCACCCAGGAGCTTGTGGGAGAAATAGACATCCTCCAGACCAGGGGCCAGAGTACGGGCACCAGCCAAAACGATCATATCGTCTGCGGTGTGACCGGCGGATGCGGGTTCCGCGCTGGGGGAGGGGGCAGTTGAGGGGCTCTCTTGGGTGGCGGGGCTGCCGCAGGCCACCAGAGACAGGGCAAGTGCCGCGCTCAGCAGCGCAGCAGTCAGGCGTTTTTTCAGATTCATAGAATCCTCCTTCTTTCGGTCCAACTTATATCTGGAAACGCGCAAGTCCTGCGGATGCAGAAAATGTGCCGGTTCCACGGCCGTCTTCCAGAGTCAGACCCCATAAGAGGAAAAAAAGCAGACCATTAAAGGTCCGCTTCGCACAAACAGCGTTTCCGGGTTTCCAGCGGAAATCACCTGTCCCATTTGTGTCGAGAGGCCTTGACCGGAAGCATCAACATACTTCATCAAGCAGGTTTCCTGGCTCACAGATCGCCGCACTGACACGCCTTCTCGTGTAATTTACACAATGGCATATGTGAAAGTGCTCCCTGTTCACAGTGACCGGATCGCTCGGGACTTCCACCCGATTCCCTTTTCTCCGCTGAAACGCACAAACAAAGCGGACACTTGACGAAAAACAATATTTTATTGTGGATATTATCATAGCAATCTTTCCCACGGAAGTCAAGCAGATCCCCCAGGGAAGCCGCAGGCACGGGCAGATCTGCTATCGGAAAAACCAATATTCAATAAGGGAAAATGGAAATAGTGGAAGATGTCTCCGCTGTGATATAATTAAAAATTACAGACAACATGCAAGGGAGGCGCAGAAAGTCAAGATGTTGCGTATTGCGTTTTACGGAAAAGGTGGGATCGGGAAGTCCACCGTGGCCGCCCATCTCTCCGCGGCCTTTGCCCGAACGGGGAAACGGGTGCTTCACATCGGCTGTGACCCCAAGGCGGACTCTACCCGCTGCCTGACGTCGGGACGAATCCCAACTGTGCTGGAGACTCTGGGGAGGTCGGAGGAGCTTCTAGCCCGGGAGCAGCTTGTCTTTCCCGGGGCGTTCGGCGTCTCCTGTGTGGAGGCAGGAGGTCCCCAGGCCGGCGCGGGGTGCGCCGGCCTGGGCATCACCGCCATGGCGGACGAGCTCAACCGGCTCGGCATTCTGGAGGAGCCCTGGGACGTGGTGGTCAGAAGGTCCGCCAGCACCTGGCAGGGATGAGAAATGTCCGTCAGGCCGTTGATGATCGGGATGGAGCCGTACTCTGCGAGGTCTTCGACTTCCTTCTGCGCGAAGGTACGAATCATGATGCCGTCGAGATAGCGGGACAGAACACGAGCGGTGTCCTGAACGGGCTCGCCGCGGCCGATCTGCAGGTCACGGGAGGACAGGAACAGCGCCTGACCGCCGAGCTGGTACATACCGGTCTCGAAGGAGACACGGGTACGGGTGGAGGACTTCTGGAAGATCATACCCAGAGACTTGCCCTCGAGCAGGCGGTGCGGGATGTTGTTCTTCTTCTCGTATTTGAGCTGGTCTGCCAGGTCGAGGATGGAAACGATCTCCTCGGAGGACAGATCGAGCAGCTTGAGCAGGTGTTTCATGGTGCAATATCCTTTCTATCAGTCACAAAATACGGTTTTCATGATGGCGATGGCCTCGTCGAGCTCCTCATAGGTGATGGTGAGCGGCGGCAGCAGGCGGACAGCGTTTTTGCCTGCCGTGATGACGAGTACGCCGTGCTCGATGAGCTTGTTTGCAAAGACGCTGTGCTGACCATCATCGACGATGATGCCGAGCATCAGACCCTTGCCGCGCACGCCGTGGATGGCGGGAGAGCCAAGCGACAGGATGGCGTTTTTGAGGTATTCGCCCTTTTCGCGGACTTCCGCGAGGAATTTCTCATCGTTTACGATGGAGAGTACGGCGTTTGCAGCCGCACAGACGGTCGGGGTACCGCCGAAGGTGGTCGCGTGGGTGCCCGGAGTCAGCACATCGCAGCAGTTTTTCGCGGCCATGACCGCGCCGATCGGCACACCGCCGCCCAGACCCTTGGCCATGGTGACAACGTCGGGCAGGATGCCGTACTGCTGGAAGCAGAACAGCGAGCCGGTACGGCCAATGCCGGTCTGTACTTCGTCCACGATGAGCAGCAAATCCTTCTCGGTGCATAGCTCACGGACAGCCTGTACAAAGGCAGGGTCCTGCGGGAGCACACCGCCCTCGCCCTGAATGAGCTCGAACATGACAGCGCAGGTCGAGTCGTCGATCTTGGATTTGAGGTCTTCCAGATCGCCTGCGACCGCGTAGTCAAAGCCTTCGGTGAAGGGGAAGAAGTAGTCGTGGAAGCGGGTCTGACCGGTTGCCTTCAGCGTGGTCACCGTACGGCCATGGAAGGAGTTCCAGAGGGTGATGATCTTGCTGCGGCCCTTGCCGTACTTGTCATAGCTGTACTTACGTGCGAGCTTGATAGCGCCTTCGTTGGCTTCCGCGCCCGAGTTTGCGAAGAAAACCTTGCCCATGCCGGTTGCCTCGACCAGCGTTTTTGCGGTCTGCACCATGGGTGCGGTGGTGAACAGGTTGGACACGTGCATGAGCTTGTGAATCTGTTCCTCGATGGCGTGGGTGAGGACGGGGTGATTATAGCCTAAGCAGTTTACGCCGATGCCCGATGCCAGGTCGATATAGCGCTTGCCCTCGACGTCCCAGAGCTGTGCGCCCTGACCGTGGTCAAGTGCGATGGGGAAGCGGCCATAAGTCTGCATGACGTATTGCTGTTCTTCTGATTTGAGTTTCTGATAAGTCATAGATGATCCCTTCTATTGTGAGAGATGGGTGAGGTCGTTCTGGGGATGATTGGGAAGAGAACGACGGTTTGGTTGAAACCCGGGGCGGACACCGGGTTTCAAAAGGGGATTTCGCCGTCTAGCACTCATTTTATCCGCGCACGGCGCGGGAATGAGGATAGTGACCTACGGGAAGGACGGCGAACAGGTTACACC
>OGYQ01001629.1_pt1 | contig 10788 bp, 7 predicted proteins | sample 1576641 | NCBI WGS metagenome assembly OGYQ01 (sample SAMEA3541476, study PRJEB24748) | human gut metagenome | biome: human gut; feature: human-associated habitat; material: faeces | place: China | collected 2012
ATTTGCTTCTCCACTACTGGACATCGACGCTTTTAAACCTGGCGCTACGTGCGCCGCAGTCGCCTGCTGAACAGGTTCACTACTACACGCCGACAATAATAAAGCGGCACACCCTACCCAAAACGCTGCTCGCATCTTTTCTTCCTCTGATCTTCAAGCCAAACGACACCGCCATAAATAATAGGCAGCACAGAGGGCGGCGTCGAGAGCTGTCCTGCGCGTTGCCCCGCATTTTTACTTTTTTATGGCTATTTTTTTGCCCTCTGTTTGATCAAAACATTCATTACACTGATATGGGGGACACAAAAGCGAAAATGCAGAAGAAAGCCATTTGCTAAAATTGAAAGATAACTACTGGGCGCGCAGCAATTTCGTGCGCCCCTCATTTGCGCAATGTAAGGGTGTCATATGATTACTATTGACGGTAATGGCGCGGTTGCTTCGGTGGCGTTTCGCACCAGTGAAGTTATCGCCATCTACCCTATTACCCCCAGTTCCACGATGGCAGAACAGGCTGATGCCTGGGCCGGAAACGGCTTGAAGAACGTTTGGGGAGACACACCACGCGTGGTTGAAATGCAGTCGGAAGCGGGTGCTATCGCTACCGTGCATGGCGCTTTGCAGACGGGTGCCCTTTCAACATCGTTTACGTCATCGCAGGGTTTGCTGCTGATGATCCCGACGCTGTACAAACTGGCAGGCGAACTGACGCCATTTGTCCTGCATGTAGCGGCACGTACCGTTGCCACACATGCACTCTCTATTTTTGGCGATCATTCCGACGTTATGGCGGTGCGCCAGACGGGTTGCGCGATGTTGTGTGCAGCAAACGTCCAGGAAGCGCAAGACTTTGCTCTCATTTCGCAAATCGCGACGCTGAAAAGCCGCGTGCCATTTATTCATTTCTTTGATGGTTTCCGCACGTCCCACGAAATCAATAAAATTGTCCCGCTGGCCGATGACACTATTCTTGATCTCATGCCGCAGGCCGAAATTGATGCTCATCGCGCCCGGGCGCTCAACCCGGAACATCCGGTGATCCGCGGTACGTCCGCCAATCCTGACACTTATTTCCAGTCTCGCGAAGCCACCAACCCCTGGTACAACGCGGTCTATGACCATGTTGAACAGGCGATGAATGATTTCGCTGCCGCGACAGGTCGTCAGTATCAGCCGTTTGAGTATTACGGGCATCCGCAAGCGGAACGGGTGATTATCCTGATGGGCTCTGCCATTGGCACCTGTGAAGAAGTGGTTTATGAACTGCTAACCCGTGGCGAAAAAGTCGGCGTGCTGAAAGTTCGCCTGTACCGTCCCTTCTCCGCCAAACACTTGCTACAAGCTCTGCCGGGATCCGTACGCAGCGTGGCGGTACTGGACAGAACCAAAGAACCCGGTGCCCAGGCAGAACCGCTCTATCTGGATGTGATGACCGCACTGGCAGAAGCCTTTAATAATGGTGAGCGCGAAACCCTGCCCCGTGTCATTGGTGGGCGCTATGGTCTTTCATCCAAAGAATTTGGCCCGGACTGTGTACTGGCGGTATTTGCCGAGCTCAACGCGGCTAAACCGAAAGCGCGCTTTACGGTTGGTATTTACGATGATGTGACCAATCTGTCACTGCCGTTGCCGGATAACACCCTGCCAAACTCGGCGAAACTTGAAGCCTTGTTTTATGGCCTTGGTAGTGATGGCAGCGTTTCCGCGACCAAAAACAATATCAAGATTATCGGTAATTCCACGCCGTGGTACGCACAGGGCTATTTTGTTTACGACTCCAAAAAGGCGGGCGGCCTGACGGTTTCTCACCTTCGCGTGAGCGAGCAGCCGATTCGTTCCGCTTATCTGATTCCCCAGGCTGATTTTGTTGGCTGCCACCAGTTGCAGTTTATCGATAAATATCAGATGGCTGAACGTTTAAAACCTGGCGGCATTTTCCTGCTCAACACGCCGTACAGCGCAGATGAAGTATGGTCGCGCTTGCCGCAGGAAGTTCAGGCCGTGTTAAACCAGAAAAAAGCGCGCTTCTATGTGATTAACGCGGCGAAAATCGCCCGCGAATGTGGCCTGGCGGCCCGTATTAATACCGTCATGCAGATGGCTTTTTTCCATCTGACGCAAATTCTGCCTGGCGATAGCGCCCTCGCAGAATTGCAGGGTGCGATTGCCAAAAGTTACAGTAGCAAAGGTCAGGATCTGGTGGAACGCAACTGGCAGGCTCTGGCGCTGGCACGTGAATCCGTAGAAGAAGTTCCGCTGCAACCAGTAAATCCGCACAGCGCCAATCGACCGCCAGTGGTTTCCGATGCCGCCCCTGATTTCGTGAAAACCGTAACCGCGGCGATGCTCGCCGGGCTTGGTGATGCCCTCCCCGTTTCGGCGCTGCCGCCAGACGGCACCTGGCCGATGGGCACCACGCGCTGGGAAAAACGCAATATCGCCGAAGAGATCCCCATCTGGAAAGAGGAACTCTGTACCCAATGTAACCACTGCGTCGCTGCTTGCCCACACTCAGCTATTCGCGCAAAAGTGGTACCGCCTGAAGCGATGGAAAACGCCCCTGCCAGCCTGCATTCGCTGGATGTGAAATCGCGTGATATGCGCGGGCAGAAATATGTCTTGCAGGTGGCTCCGGAAGATTGCACCGGTTGTAACCTGTGCGTCGAAGTTTGCCCGGCGAAAGACCGTCAGAATCCAGAGATTAAAGCCATCAATATGATGTCGCGGCTGGAACATGTCGAAGAAGAGAAAATCAATTACGATTTCTTCCTCAACCTGCCAGAAATCGACCGTAGCAAACTGGAACGTATTGATATTCGTACATCACAGCTGATTACACCGCTGTTTGAATATTCCGGTGCTTGCTCCGGTTGTGGCGAGACGCCGTATATTAAATTGCTGACTCAGCTGTATGGCGACCGGATGTTGATCGCTAACGCTACGGGATGTTCTTCAATTTATGGCGGTAACCTGCCCTCTACACCGTATACTACCGATGCCAACGGTCGCGGGCCGGCATGGGCGAACTCTCTATTTGAAGATAATGCCGAATTTGGCCTTGGTTTCCGCCTGACGGTCGATCAACACCGTGTCCGCGTGCTGCGTCTGCTGGATCAATTTGCCGATAAAATCCCGGCGGAATTACTGACTGCGTTGAAATCAGACGCTACGCCAGAGATTCGTCGTGAACAGGTTGCAGCTTTACGCCAGCAACTCAACGATGTTGCCGAAGCACATGAACTGCTACGTGACGCAGATGCTCTGGTGGAAAAATCAATCTGGCTGATTGGTGGTGATGGCTGGGCTTACGATATCGGCTTTGGCGGTCTGGATCATGTATTGAGTTTGACGGAAAACGTCAACATTCTGGTGCTGGATACGCAATGCTATTCCAACACTGGTGGTCAGGCGTCGAAAGCGACACCGCTGGGTGCAGTAACTAAGTTCGGCGAGCACGGCAAACGTAAAGCGCGTAAAGATCTTGGCGTCAGTATGATGATGTACGGTCATGTTTATGTGGCGCAGATTTCTCTCGGCGCGCAGCTGAACCAGACGGTGAAAGCGATTCAGGAAGCGGAAGCGTATCCGGGGCCATCGCTGATCATTGCTTATAGCCCGTGTGAAGAGCATGGTTACGATCTGGCACTCAGCCACGACCAGATGCGCCAACTCACTGCTACCGGCTTCTGGCCGTTATATCGCTTTGATCCTCGTCGTGCCGATGAAGGCAAACTACCGCTGGCGCTGGATTCACGCCCGCCGTCAGAAGCACTGGAAGAAACGTTACTTCACGAGCAACGTTTCCGTCGGCTGAATTCGCAGCAGCCAGAAGTGGCAGAACAGTTATGGAAAGATGCTGCAGCTGATTTGCAAAAACGCTATGACTTCCTGGCACAAATGGCCGGAAAAGCTGAAAAAAGCAACACCGATTAAATGCTCTGGATAAGGATTATCCAATTCTAAAAAAAAAGCCCGGACGACTGTTCGGGCTTGTCTTTTTATATGTTGGAAAATCAGTGGCAATGCAATGGCCCAACAGAAAATAAAATCTGTGACAATAAAGGCATATAACCCGCGCAGAATAACGTATAGCAAATTAAAAGTATAATTTTTATTTTGTATGTATTATCTCCGATACATTCACCAGACTTATTATCATTTCAGAGGAATTATTTGATTAAGGTTTTACTTAAGGCGTAACAAATGATATTTATCGGCTAACTGAACTTCTCCTTTAGGATGTTTTCACTCCCCGAAATGGGGATAAAAGGCAAATAAAATAACTAAAGGATTTATTCAATGAAAAGCAAAGTACTGGCACTTTTAATTCCTGCCCTGCTCGCCGCAGGTGCTGCACATGCAGCCGAAGTTTATAATAAAGACGGCAACAAATTGGATCTGTATGGCAAAGTTGATGGCCTGCATTATTTTTCTGATAATTCAGCGAAAGATGGCGACCAGAGCTATGCGCGTCTGGGTTTTAAAGGCGAAACCCAAATTAACGATCAACTCACTGGCTACGGTCAATGGGAATACAATATTCAGGCAAACAACACTGAATCTTCAACAAACCAGTCATGGACCCGTCTGGCATTTGCCGGACTGAAATTTGCAGATTACGGTTCTTTCGATTACGGACGTAATTATGGCGTAATGTACGACATCGAAGGCTGGACCGATATGCTGCCTGAATTTGGCGGTGACTCTTATACCAATGCAGACAACTTTATGACTGGTCGAGCCAATGGCGTCGCGACTTATCGTAATACTGATTTCTTCGGTCTGGTAAATGGTCTGAACTTCGCGGTGCAGTATCAAGGTAACAACGAAGGTGCCAGTAATGGTCAGGAAGGCACCAACAACGGACGTGATGTTCGCCATGAAAACGGTGACGGCTGGGGTCTTTCCACAACATATGATTTAGGCATGGGCTTTAGCGCTGGTGCGGCATACACCTCTTCTGACCGCACCAATGACCAGGTTAACCATACTGCGGCAGGTGGTGATAAAGCAGACGCGTGGACTGCTGGGCTAAAATACGATGCTAACAATATTTACCTGGCAACCATGTATTCAGAAACGCGTAACATGACCCCGTTTGGCGACAGCGATTATGCTGTTGCAAACAAAACCCAGAACTTTGAAGTCACTGCACAGTACCAGTTTGATTTTGGTCTGCGTCCGGCAGTCTCTTTCCTGATGTCTAAAGGCCGTGACCTGCACGCTGCCGGTGGTGCAGACAACCCGGCAGGTGTTGATGATAAAGATCTGGTTAAATACGCCGATGTTGGCGCGACTTACTATTTCAATAAAAACATGTCCACTTATGTTGACTATAAAATCAACCTGTTGGATGAAGATGACAGTTTCTACGCTGCCAATGGCATCTCTACCGATGATATTGTCGCTTTAGGTCTGGTTTATCAGTTCTAAATCCTCCTGCCCGCTGTTATGGCGGGCTTTTTCTGCTTATTCTTCCTCCTTTGATCTAAATTAAAAATGTGAACTCCGTCATTACACAAAAAGTGTCATCTGGCGTTACACTTTATGCAGATACTAAAACAGGAGGTTTTATGAACAGAACGATTCTTGTCCCTATCGATATTTCCGATTCAGAATTAACTCAACGCGTGATTAGCCACGTTGAGGCAGAGGCAAAGATTGATGATGCAGAGGTTCATTTCCTGACGGTAATACCTTCACTGCCCTACTATGCCTCTCTGGGTTTAGCGTATTCCGCAGAATTACCGGCAATGGATGACCTGAAAGCGGAAGCCAAATCGCAACTGGAAGAGATCATTAAAAAATTTAAACTGCCAACCGACAGAGTGCATGTCCATGTTGAGGAAGGCTCGCCCAAAGACCGCATTCTGGAAATGGCGAAGAAGATCCCCGCTCATATGATCATCATTGCTTCCCATCGACCGGATATCACCACTTATCTGCTCGGTTCCAACGCCGCAGCTGTAGTGCGTCACGCAGAGTGCTCCGTGCTGGTTGTGCGCTGACACTAACGCCCGCACATTGCTGCGGGCTTTTTGATTCATTTCGCAAATGTGCTGACATTTTCCCCTCTAATCCGTACCATACACGCCACTGTTTTTATATCAGATTTCTTATGCTGGGCATTCCGGCATGACGCATACTCTTCTGATGCCATATAACGAATTGAGTCGCTTTTAAATGTCGCAAAATCAAGAAATTAGTAAGAAAGAACAATACAACCTGAACAAATTACAAAAACGTCTGCGTCGTAACGTGGGCGAAGCCATTGCTGACTTCAATATGATTGAAGAAGGCGATCGCATCATGGTTTGCCTCTCAGGGGGTAAAGACAGCTATACCATGCTGGAGATTCTGCGCAATTTGCAGCAAAGCGCGCCAATCAATTTTTCGCTGGTGGCTGTTAACCTCGATCAAAAGCAACCGGGCTTCCCGGAACACGTTCTGCCCGAGTATCTTGAAAAACTGGGCGTTGAGTACAAGATTGTGGAAGAGAACACTTACGGTATCGTGAAAGAGAAGATTCCGGAGGGCAAAACCACTTGCTCACTGTGTTCTCGTCTTCGTCGCGGAATTCTTTACCGTACCGCAACGGAACTGGGAGCGACGAAGATCGCGCTGGGTCACCATCGTGACGATATCCTGCAAACGTTGTTCTTAAATATGTTCTACGGCGGCAAGATGAAAGGTATGCCTCCGAAACTGATGAGCGATGATGGCAAACATATCGTTATTCGTCCGCTGGCCTACTGCCGCGAGAAAGATATTCAGCGCTTTGCCGATGCAAAAGCGTTCCCGATTATTCCGTGCAACCTGTGCGGTTCACAGCCTAACCTGCAACGTCAGGTGATTGCTGACATGTTGCGTGACTGGGATAAACGTTATCCGGGGCGTATCGAGACGATGTTCAGCGCGATGCAGAATGTGGTGCCGTCGCATCTGTGCGATACCAACCTGTTCGATTTCAAAGGCATTACCCACGGTTCTGAAGTGGTTAACGGGGGTGATCTGGCGTTTGATCGCGAAGAGATCCCTCTACAACCGGCGGGTTGGCAGCCTGAAGAAGATGAAAATCAGTTGGATGAGTTACGACTGAATGTGGTTGAAGTGAAATAACCCGGATAGCGCCCGATGCGCAAGCGTATCGGGCTACTCTTATGGAGGCCGGATAAGACGCGGCCAGCGTCGCATCCGGCAATCCCGAATAAGATGTTTACTCTTGCACCCGGCAATTCAACATTTCATTATTTTAATAACCGCACCCGGCACGTTTTTCCTTTAATCTTCCCGCCCTGTAACTGTTTCCATGCTTTATGAGCAACAGCCTGACGCACCGCGACATAGACATGCGCCGGATGCACGGCGATTTTGCCAATATCTGCGCCATCAAGCCCGATATCTCCTGTCAGTGCACCTAATACATCACCCGGGCGCATTTTGGCTTTTTTCCCGCCATCGATACATAACGTTGCCATTTCTGCTTCCAGCGGCACAATGGAACTATTAACTGGCGGCGTTTGCCAGTTAAGTTTTATCTGCAACATGTCAGAAATGATATTGGCCCGCTGTGCTTCTTCCGGGGCACAGAAACTGATCGCCAGACCGCTATTTCCTGCACGCGCTGTACGGCCGATGCGATGTACATGAACTTCAGGGTCCCACGCCAGCTCAAAGTTCACCACCAGCTCAAGCGATTTAATATCCAGACCACGCGCAGCAACATCAGTCGCAACCAGTACACGGGCGCTACCGTTAGCAAAACGTACCAGGGTCTGATCGCGATCACGTTGCTCCAGATCGCCGTGTAACGACAATGCACTTTGCTCTACTTCATTCAGCGCGTCGCAGACAGCCTGGCAATCTTTTTTGGTATTGCAAAACACCACGCAAGAGGATGGCTGATGCAAGCTTAATAACCGTTGCAACAGAGGAATTTTGCCTTTGCTGGATGTCTCATAAAATTGTTGTTCAATAGGTGGCAGAGCATCTGTTGAGTCAATTTCAATCGCTAAAGGATAGCGCTGCACTCTTCCGCTGATTGCGGCGATGGCTTCCGGCCAGGTTGCCGAAAACAGAAGCGTCTGTCGAGATGCAGGCGCAAAACGGATGACATCATCAATGGCATCGCTAAATCCCATATCCAGCATGCGGTCGGCCTCATCCATCACCAAAGTATTCAGCGCATCCAGTGATACCGTGCCTTTTTGCAAGTGATCCAGCAAACGACCCGGCGTTGCCACGATAATATGCGGCGCATGTTGCAACGAATCACGCTGCATACCGAACGGTTGACCACCGCACAACGTCAAAATTTTGGTATTTGGCAGAAAACGCGCCAGCCGACGCAATTCACCTGCCACCTGATCCGCCAGTTCACGCGTAGGACACAGCACTAAAGCCTGGGTTTGAAATAGCGACGCATCAATTTGCTGTAACAAGCCGAGGCCAAAAGCCGCCGTTTTGCCGCTGCCGGTTTTCGCCTGCACGCGAACATCTTTTCCGGCAAGGATCGCCGGAAGCGCGGCGGCCTGCACCGGCGTCATGGTTAAATAACCCAACTCATTAAGGTTCGTGAGTTGGGCGGGAGGCAAAACATTCAGGGTAGAAAAAGCGGTCACAATCTATTCTCGTGGTCATCGACGCAAAGTTAGCAGGCGCGTATCCTCGCAGATCTACGCTCACGATGCGACAATTTAATCGGTTCTTCATCGGGTGATGGGTCAGGCATGGGTTGCGGGCGAGGGATCGGATCGGGCACTGGAACAGGATCGCCAGGAATCGGTTCAGGGACAGGAATTTGCAAATAAATAAGTGTCGTCATATTTCCCTCCGGTCATTGGGTGGACTCTTAAAGGGTAGACGCTGATAAATAACAGGCAAAAAAAAGCCGACTCATCAAAGTCGGCGTCGTACGAATCAATTGTGCTATGCAGTAATTCAAAAAAGGAAGTAAGACAATATGGAGCGCAACGCCCATCGCTTGACGTTGCATTCACCTGCGAGAGAGATATTGCCCTGAATAGGTAGGGAGTTTATTGACTTCGCTCAAACTTTACGGCGTTTTTGTATACAGAATCCCGGAGAAATTGCTTTTGTTACAACCATTTACTACGATGCAACCATAAAGCAACACCGCCAATAAGAACAACTAACAGAATACAAAAAATTGAAAATCCGAATTGCCACCCGCCGCCAGGGATCCCACCAAGGTTGACGCCAAATAACCCTGTCAGAAAGGTACTGGGTAAAAAGACCATTGCCATCAACGACATTGTATAGGTACGACGCGCTAAATTTTCCTGCATCACCTGAGCGATTTCATCCGCCATCACACCAGTCCGTGCTATACAGGCGTCGATTTCGTCAAGGCCGCGCCCAAGGCGATCGGCAATATCCTGCATCCGACGGCGTTGGTCATCGCTCATCCACGGCAAACGTTCACTGGCAAGACGAGCATAAACATCACGTTGCGGTGCCATATAGCGACGCATCACAATTAATTGTTTGCGCAGCAGAGCCAGGAATCCACGCGGTGGAATTTGCTGATCAAGGAGATTATCTTCAAGGTCGATAATTTTATCGTGCAGCTGCTCGATAAATTCGCTGGAATGATCGGTCAACGCATCGCACACATCCACCAGCCATCCCCCGCAATCGGTCGGACCCGTGCCCTCTTCCAGATCGCTTACCACATCGTCCAGCGCCAGCACTTTGCGTTGTCGGGTCGAAACAATTAACCGCCCGTCCATATATACACGCATGGCGACCAGTTGATCGGGGCGTTCATCGGTGCTGCCGTTTATACAGCGCAATGTAATCAGCGTACCTTCACCGAGACGGCTGACTCGGGGCCGTGTGCTCTCGCCCGCCAGCGCATCACGTACGTTATTGGGAAGCAGCGGTGTTGTCGCCAGCCATTGGGCGCTATCATGGTGTACATAATTAAGGTGGAGCCAGCAGGGATGCGCTTCATCAATCACATCTGTATTTTCCAGCGGTTTAACGCCGCCTCTACCATCCAGCATCCAGGCAAATACTGCATCCGGGACATTAACGTCCGATCCCTTAATCGCTTCCACAGTGCCTCCATCATCAACGCATTATTTTGTAGTCTAGCCTTCTGGCCCTGTTACGCAACATCTCATCACCCCATTACCCTGAAATGATTAATAAAATTCTGTCTAAATTGAATACAAAAAGCAAAATGCTTTTCCGTATACAAACCGTGTGAAGTGTTAAATAGCGTCTATCATTATCAGAATTATCTGATCATATGACGTGGCTTTTTTGCGATCGGATAGCAACAAAAATTGATAAAAATAACGGGATCTCAATGATTACGCACAACTTCAATACCCTGGACTTACTCACCAGTCCTGTCTGGATCGTTTCGCCCTTTGAGGAACAGTTAATTTATGCCAACAGCGCGGCGCGACTGTTGATGCAAGACCTCACGTTTAGTCAGCTACGAACCGGTCCCTATTCCGTCTCCTCACAAAAAGAACTGCCGAAATACCTCTCCGATCTGCAAAACCAACACGATATTATCGAAATCCTCACCGTTCAACGTAAAGAAGAGGAAACAGCATTAAGCTGTCGGCTTGTTTTGCGAGAGCTGACAGAAACAGAACCGGTGATTATTTTCGAAGGTATCGAAGCGCCGGCAACGCTGGGTTTAAAAGCCAGTCGCTCGGCAAATTATCAGCGCAAAAAACAAGGTTTTTATGCGCGCTTTTTTCTGACTAACTCTGCACCAATGTTGTTGATTGACCCCTCACGAGATGG
>OGYQ01001631.1_pt1 | contig 10779 bp, 8 predicted proteins | sample 1576641 | NCBI WGS metagenome assembly OGYQ01 (sample SAMEA3541476, study PRJEB24748) | human gut metagenome | biome: human gut; feature: human-associated habitat; material: faeces | place: China | collected 2012
CGGATATACGGAGAAGCAAACACCTGCCCAGCGGGTCAAGCAGCAGACTCATACGGCGGACATTCGCCATGTCCTGGCCTGGCAGGACAATGCCATGTACAAGGACGGCTCCGGAGAGTACTTTACCGACCGGGAATTTCACTCTTTTCTGGAGTCGAGGCTGGGTGTGGAGCGTACGCCGGGGACAGAGTGGTTCCATGTGGACGGCCCCACCTCCCACGACTACTTTGACCGCTTTGCCCACCGGGAGATCGTTCCGGAGGACGGTGAGAAGCTGACCTATGCCTTGCGGAAAGAGCAAGAGGCAGCTGTGTCCATGACCAAGGCCTATTTTGAGGGTGGCGGAGAGGAATTTCTGTGGAACGCTAAGCCGCGGTTCGGAAAAACGCTGGCTACCTATGATCTGGCCCGGCAGATGGGACTTACTAAGGTGCTGATCGTCACAAACCGCCCCAGTATCGCCAACTCTTGGGCGGATGATTTTTTCAAATTTATTAGCTGGCGGGGCGAGTTTGCCTTTGTGTCTGATACAGACGCCCTTAGGGGGCGGCCGGGCGTTTTGTCCAGGGAGGAGTTTGTGTCGGCTTCTCAACGCCGGAGGGACGATATGCCCAAGGGTCTGGTCGCCTTTGAGTCTTTGCAGGGCCTTAAGGGCTCCGTCTACTTTGACGGAGATTACGACAAGCTGCAGTGGATGAGTGAGCTGGAGTTCGACCTGTTGGTGGTGGACGAGGCGCAAGAAGGTGTGGATACTATGCGGACGGAGCGGGCCTTCCGCAAGATCCGGCGTAAACACACGCTGTACTTATCTGGCACGCCGTTCAAAGCCCTGGCCAGTGAGCAGTTTTCTAAAGAACAGATCTATAACTGGTCCTATGCGGATGAGCAGGAGGCAAAGGCAATTTGGGATGGGGAGGAGGAAAATCCCTATGAGCCCTTGCCTAGACTGGCTATGTTTACCTATCAGCTCTCCGGGATGATTCGGGAGCATATTGAAAAGGGATTGGACCTTTCTGGAGAAGAGGGGGCGATCGATTATGCCTTTGACCTAAATGAATTTTTTACTACTGACGAGAAAGGTAATTTTATCCACGAGGAGGAGATTAAAAAATTCCTCCGCGCACTGACCACGCAGGAGAAGTATCCCTTTTCCACTCCCGAGCTTCGTCAGGAGTTGCCCTATACCATGTGGTATCTGAACCGCGTGGCAAGCGCCCGAGCGCTGAAAAGATTACTGGAAGCGGATGAGGTCTTTGGAGAATATAAGATTGTAGCCGCTGTGGGCGATGGCCGCGGAAGTGAGGATGAGCAGGCAGAGAAAGCCATCGATAAGGTAAAGGCCGCCATCGCGGAACATGAAAAGACCATTACCCTGACGGTGGGGCAGCTCACCGTGGGAGTTACGATCCCAGAGTGGAGCGGCGTTCTTATGCTGTGCAACATGAAAAGTCCGTCGTCTTATATGCAGGCGGCCTTTCGTGCCCAAAATCCCTGTATCTTGACCAGGGATGGGCAGCGGTTCCGAAAAGAAACTGCCTATGTGTTTGATTTCGATCCGGCTAGAACGCTGATTATCTTTGATGAGTTTGCCAATAACCTCTCGGCGGATACCGTAGGCGGTCGAGGAACAACAGATGACCGAAAGGAGAACATCAGGAGACTGTTGAATTTCTTCCCTGTTTTGGGCGAGGACGACGAGGGAAAAATGGTAGAACTGGATGCAGTCTCTGTGTTGTCGATCCCCAGAAAGCTAAAGAGCCAGGAAGTGGTCCGCCGGGGCTTTATGTCCAACTTCCTGTTCCGCAACATCAGCAATGTGTTTGGTGCCCCTGCCATTGTTCGGGAGATCGTGGAAAAACTGACGCCCGCCCACGAGGAGGGAAAAAAGACAGATACACAGAGATTAGATGGTCTGGATACAGTCCGTGTGGATGAAGAAGGCGAAGTTGATATTCCCCAGGAGATTATCATCGGGAGGGCGCAGGATCTGTTTGGCCCGAAGGTCTATGAAAAGATCAAAGAGGATGTGACGGCGCAGATTACCGCGATTTCCACTGGAGGAAATACTGAGGTTCATGAGCGACTGAAAAATATTGCCGGGACGATTAAAAATAATATCAAGGAGAAAATCTTGCCGCCTGCCGTGGAGGAGTACGGACTCAAAAAGGGAACCCAGGGCAGGCTGGAGCGCCAGCTCGAGAAGGAGATCGATAGAACCTTTGACGAGATTCACGAGGACTATACTCAGCAGGAGAAGCTGGCACGGACGCGGTTGGAACATAAACGCAGGGAGGCCGAGACGGAACAGGAGGTCCGGCAGGCGGAGACAGAGTATCGGACAGATATGAGCGCTGTCATGCAGACCCTCATGGCGACGGTACAAAAGGCAGCGGATAAAGTGATCGCAGAAAAGCCGAAGGAAGTCGTTGAGCGGTTGGAGCAACATAAGGAAGAACAGGAGAAGCGGTCTGTTGAGGAAGAAGTACGGGCGCATCTGCGGGGATTCTCCCGCACAATCCCTAGCTTTATCATGGCCTATGGCGATGGCGACCTTACCTTGGAAAATTTTGATAAATATACAGAGGATGATGTGTTTCTCGATGTGACCGGGATCACAGAGGCCGACTTTAGATTCCTGCGGGACGGCGGCGACTATGTAGATCCCGAAACCGGCGAGACACAGCACTTTGAGGGCCATCTGTTTGACGAGGTCGTGTTCAACGATTCCATTGAGGAGTTCTGGAGAAAGAAACAGCAGCTTGCGAATTATTTTGACGAATCTCAGGATGAGGACATTTTTGACTACATTCCGCCGCAAAAGACCAACCAGATCTTTACCCCCAAATGGGTGGTATCGATGATGGTAGATCAACTGGAGGAGAACAATCCCGGCTGCTTTGATGATCCTGATAAGACCTTTGCGGATTTGTACATGAAATCAGGACTCTACATCACAGAGATCGTCAAGCGGCTCTATCGAAGCAAGGGACTGAAAGGGGCGTTTCCAGACGCTAAGGAGCGTATCCGCCACATTCTGCAGAAGCAGGTGTACGGTATGGCACCAACACGGATTATCTATTTGATTGCAACCAATTATATCCTTGGGTTTGACGAAGAACTAAAGAAGAGTGGTCACAATTTTGTTGAGGCGGATGCGGCCGAAGCGGCCAAGCAGGGGACGCTTGCGGAATTGGTAGATTCCTACTTTGGAAAAGGGGAATAGGAGTGACGATAATGAGTGGTACCTATGCCGCAAGTTTTGAAATATAAGGTGGAGTGAGGTGAAACAATGAGCAGTTTGGTATTGGACTTGCAGCAAGAGGTACTGAAACCAGATTGCGATGTTTTGAATGCGCTGAGAAAAGCACATTTGATTGCTGTCAAATTACAGTTGCCGGAATTTGATCACTGGGTATGTTCCGAACTAAACGGTTACAGTAAGGAGCCAGAGAAAATTCCACATTATCGTGAGATCAGAGGTGCTTTAAAAGTACATAATCCATATCACGGATGGAGTGCGGTTCAATTCCAAACAAATCAACAGCAGGAGCAATTTTCTGTACGAAAATTGCGAGAACCACTGTCTCAAATTATAGAATTGTCTCGTACCATCAAAGGAGAACTGGGAATATCATTGCCAGCAGAGATCGAAGAGATGATCTACCGATCATCAGATATGCCGGTTCGATTGGACATGATGTTTTGCGCAAATCCCGTTTGCCTGAGCAGTATTGTTGAGCAAGTGAAAAATTGTTTGCTGGAGTGGACCATTCGGCTGGAAAAGGAAGGCGTTATAGGCGAAGGTATGCGGTTTAGCCGGGAGGAAACTGATATGGCGAAAAAAGTCCCGCAAACAATTAACAATTATTATGGGACCGTAGTGAATGGCGATATCAAGCAGTCACAAGTGGTATCGGGTAGCAACAATACAATCTCGTTTCAATATGGAGATGTCATTGATCTTGTGGGTAAGGTCAAGAAATTTCTTGTGCAGGAGCAGTTATCTACAGATGATCGGGATAACGCTGCGGAGCTGATTTCTGAAATTGAGACTAAGATAGCGCAGCAAAAGAAGCCTGGGATTATATGTGCGGCTTTGAGCCGACTCAGAGATTTTTTGGTTGCTGGCGGCGCAAATGTCACGGCGGCGTTGATTGTTTAGTATCTACAAGGTCTAGGTTAAATGTTTGCCTCGAAGAATCCAATAGGAAGGATGGGGAAACGAAATGCAGAGGTCTTGACTGGTGTGAATGGCCAGATCCTGAGATGGGCCAGGGAAGGTAATAAACTAATTTGCGGGGAAAGTAGGCATTGTGTAGTCCCAAGAAGATTGTGTTTCCAGACCTCAGGAAAGCATGATACATCCTCAAAGCACTAGTTAATCTTGTAAATTCTTCGAGATTTCGAACAAAACGCAAAAACCACTTGCGACTTAAATGCGTTTCTGGTACAATATACTATCCATCTATTATTCTAAAACTTATTAAATCTTACCTCTTACCTTACGTCTCACATACGGCCACTAGTACAGAGCATTTGGCTTTACTAGGAAACGCTAGAGCACGTTGTTAAAATTAATATATTTGTTCCGCAAGGGATTAATGTGGCCGTCTAAACAGTAGAACGTTATCTGGTTAATTTAGTCTATTGATTAGTGATCAGGATTGTGGTGTTTGCACCAAGAGAGAGAGAGAATTAGCTATGTTCCAAAATGTTTCTTCGCTTGATTTTGAAAAACTTCGCACTGAATTCAATATCACAGATGAGGCCATTCAAAGTAGCGAATTTTCTAAAGATGATCTTTCGACGATTTATTTAGATTATAAGCAACGATACTCTGATTTACTTGCACTAAAGACTAAGTTCCTTGAGAAATATATTGTTGCTGCGGATAATCTCCATATCCATTCATATAATGGCAGAGTGAAAGATCCATATCATCTAATTGAGAAAATTGTACGTAAACGTCACACACATGACAAAAAATACGCAGATATGACAGTAGCTGATTATTATAAGTATATAACAGATTTAATCGGCTGCCGGATTTTATTGGTGTATAAGGAATCATGGAAAGAAGTTCATGATTATTTGGTGAGTGTGTTTCCAAATAATCCAATAAACTATATTGATGACGAACGATATGCTGCATCATATGATGGAATATCTGCAGATATTAAATCACCCTTTATGGCTGAGTGTCCAGTTGTCTATACAAGGGAAGGGGATAATGAGGATATCTATATAAAAGCCAAGGATGTTATTATTAAGCGCCCTGGTTATTACCGATCTGTTCATTATATTGTACGATATGGGGAATACTATATCGAAATTCAAGTACGAACACTTTTTGAAGAAGCATGGGGAGAAGTTGATCATGAGCGGCTTTATCCTCTGTATAAAGATAATCAGAATCTAGTGGATTTTTCGGCAATACTGAATCGCACAGCAGGTTTAGGAGATGAGTTGAGCACTTATTTTAAAAACCGCGTCGGTCGCCCAACACCTTCTGGAGGTGGTCCATTGCTTGACGTTCCGATTCGGTATGGTGCAACCTCACCTCTACCATCTCTTGAGGATTATTCCTGCAATGCTTCTTCTGAACCTATAGACTTAGGTGTGCCTGAGGTTCACGCTGAACAAGCTACTCCAAAGACAGCGCTAGATATGTTGATATATGACAACCCGAATAATGATAAGGAGGAATAACCATGTTTGCTACAAACGATTTGTATCTATCTTTGGATAAAGCCGTGCATAAAAGTTCAGAGCGAATGACTTCTAGCCTAAAGAAGGGAACTTTTCAGGAGCACATTTTATCAAATGGATCAATTCCATTTACTACCAAGCAAGATGATTATCTTATGGGCTATACCAGAATGCTACGGAGTCGAAATTGTCGTTATATCATGATGTGTGAAGGTACAGAACAATGATTAACATTGATAGTCATTATGAGCACTATGAAAAGCTGATTGAAACGGTTGGGATAAACAAGATTCAAAATCGATACGAGTATCTCTATCAATTAATTTCTGAATTTATCGAAAAGTTTTCAGAGTTTGGCCATAGTGGTCAGTTAAAAATTAATGAACGTATTTTGATGCATTGTGTTTTAGAATACTTTGAAGATATTGAAAAAGTTAAGACTGTACATGAGCTAGAACATACAAATAGCCCAAAAGTAGTTGCTTACACGGCATATTGGCTCTTAAGACGCCATCCTATTCAGGTGGTTGGTGAAGATGATCCGAGTGAGACCTTAGTCTTTGCCAATGAAAAATTTGTTCTGACTATGATAGTAAGTTACCTTACATATGGGTCGGAATCTAAACCGCTGGCTGGAAAAAATTTAGACATTTACAGGGCATTTGCAAATAGCTTGTATTATTATCTTAAATTCCGCAAGCTTGATGCTCAATCTTTAGAGATGCTAATTTTATCATTCCGTGCGGGTGGAGTGTTCCCTGAATGTAATGACCATCATTGAACTGTGTGTTGTAATGATATAGAAGACTACTGCAATCTAATACATATTTTGATGATAAATTGAGGAAGGGAGCACAAAGTAACCTATGTTGTGTTCCCTTCCTTTCGCGCTCAATTGACGATAAAATTGCCTGCTTTAACAAATGATTTGTCGTATTTGAAATCGGTAGTGTCAACAGGTCCCTTATTCTACCTGACCTTCAAAGATCCCTAGATATCTTTTCCGTCTGACCCAAACTGTGACCCATACGGGGTTCGGAGTGGATGGAACCAATGGAGCAAAGAGCTTCAAATTGTATTTCCGTTCCCAGTAAAAAGGGCGCAAACGCTCTCAATGGAGCCAAAACCAGATCCGGACCGCAGCTCATAACCCGGAGGTCGGTGGTTCAAGTCCGCCCCCCGCAACCATAAAAAGCCTTGAAATCAAACGATTTCAAGGCTTTTTCCTTTTCTCAAACCGGAAGGGTTCGGATCAGGTCCCCGGAATCATTTGTACTAAATTTAGCCGTTTTAGAGTCCAAAATTTAGTACAAAAAAGGTGAGGTAAGTGTTGATTTGAAAACGCCTGCCGCATTCTGTGCAGAAAACAGAGTGCGGCAGGCGCTTCTCATTTTTAGGGAAGTTTTAGTGAGGGTGCCATTTCTGCGGGAGCTCTGCCTCCGAACCTGGAGATTGCCCCGTTCCAAATCAATGTCCTCCTATTTAAGGCCGAGGAATACTTACTTTCTCTGCCCAAGTAGCCGGCGCCAGGTAGGGCAACCAGTTTGCCCAGTATGCCCTAGGTAAGCTGCACCTCCTGGGACGGGATGCAGAGCAGGATCCGGAAAAAGCTCGGGAATGGTTTGTCCTCACGTGCCGGTATACGGAAAAACCAATTTCATCACGCAATCAGCAGCGCAGTCTTTTGTCTGAAAAATTGCGCTGCTTTTCTATGAAAAAACCAGGAACACATGGTGCCCGGTTTACTCATTTGATCTCAATAAAGCTGGTGATTATGCCCACAGCTTCAGCAGTGATGTCATCCGGCGCTTTTTCCTCAAAGGCAGCATGGCGGCTCCGAAGATCCAGCATCCGAGCCTGGTCGCAGAGGATCACGCCGTCAGTTTTTGTGCGCCCATCCAGCCGAAGATGGAACGGATGGCCGCGATCCGTATGGGTGATGGGACAGACCAAGGTCAGGCTGCTGACCCGGTTAAAGAGATTGTTGCTGACCACCAGCGCCGGCCGGCGGCCCCGCTGCTCATGTCCTGCCTGGGGATCAAAGTCCAAATAGACGATGTCTCCCTGTTCAAATACCATTACCATACTTCCTGCCCCTCCGCTTTACCCCAGTCCATTTCCGCGGATTCGATGGTTTCGATTTCTTCGATGGGCTTTCCGTAAAACGCAGTCAAACGTTCCTCCAACGTGCGGTGCTGCGGTTGGACAATTTTTTGGATGTGGATGCCATTCTCCACCTGCACCAGTTCCACCCGGTCGTTCTCCCGCAGGCCGATGGCGTCCAGAAGCGCCTTAGGAATTCGTAATCCCTGGCTATTGCCCCATTTCTGAATGGTTGCGTACATCGCAAACACCTCCTTACTCAAGTATAGTATATACAAAGTATAAACATTTATCAAGTGCAGAATATGCCATGCAAAACTAAACTATGAGGAGTGAACTTGTGCAAGCGCATATTCTCTTCACCCAGGAACAAAAAGGCCGGGCCACCCATGTGGATTTAGAAGAATTCCTGCGCCGCCAGGGAGAAACGCTGCTCCCCGCCGGCTAGGACAAACGGATGGAACCGTCCGTTTGCTTATTTCTTAGCTGATCCTTCAAAAGAGGTTTCTACCAATCTTTAAATGCCTTTTGGCGGAAGAACAGGCCCTCTGCCGCTTATGTTGGCAGAGGGCCTGAAACGTAATTCTATGTGATCAATCCAGAAATTCCACACTGTCATCTTCACCGATGGCCAGCTTCATATAAGACATGCTGTCATTCTCATAGATGCTGTAAACACCTAAGAAAGCGGTATCCGGCGCAAGTTCCTCTTTACTATAAGTCGTGCCGTTAAAGACAAAATCGGGGCCATCGGTCACCACACCGACGGCGTATTCCGTTTCCACTGTGACATCTTCGCAGGAGACGAACACTTTGACGAAGTTGTCCTCCAACCCCATGTCCTCTCCGGCTCCGGGCGTAACCTCCTTACAGGTTACAATGGACCCATCCCCAAAGGAACAGCCGCCGCCTAAGCTGACCATAGCGTGATAGTCGCCCAGGATCGTAAGGCCGCCGTTGAAGGTGCAGTTGTCAAAATAGATGCCGCTGCGCAAATCAATGGAGCCATCCCGTGTACTGGCCGGATCGACGGTTACCGTGACCATCTGGTCAAAGGTTACATCAAAGACTTCGGCGGTTTCCCCCGCCTTCAGCTGGTAATCGTACTGCACCCCGGCAGCATCGCCGCCGGAATCATTCCCCTGAAGTGCACTGGAGTTATCGGTTTGCGCGGAGGTGTCTGTGCCGGAACAGGCGCAAAGGGTCAGCAGCAGGCATCCTGCAAGCAAAATGGCACACCATCTGTTTCGTCTCATATGTTATCCTCCCTGTGGTCAGCCAAGCTGAGATTTTTTCCAGCATACCACATTTAAACAGGAAAGTGGTGCGCAGGGAGCGCACTCGGGACATTTATTGATATTGGATCTGAAACGGCGCCTGGGTCAGCTGCTCCTGCACCAAGGGCTGGTGCCGGGGGCTGAGAGTCAGCAGTGTAAGCCAGGGACAGTCCATCAGTGGAGTGAGGTCGGTAAGAGGATTGTTCCGCAAGTCCACATCCGTCATAACGGGCATTTCAGTCAAAAAGGACAGGTCACTCACGCCTGTTTCCCCCAGGTTCAAAAGGCGAAGGCTGGACAGATGGGTCAGCGCCTCAGGGTGAAGAAGCGTACAGCCGTACAGATCTAAATCCTGAAGCGTTTGAAATCCTGAAAAATAGGACAGATCCACCTCCTGCGTGGAGTACAGCCGCAATTCCACCAGGCTGGTCAGTCCCGCCAGGGTCTCTGCCGCTCCGCTGGGAAGCTCCCCTGCGACCAGTCGGCTGAGACTGGGACAGGACTCCAGCGGCGAGAAGTCCGTAACCCAAGTGCCCCGCACATTGAGAGACTGGATACCACTCCCCTCAAAGACCTCTACCGAGGTGATACCGGTTGCCTCCAGTGTCACCTCCTGCAACGCAGTCAGCCCAGCCAGCACCTCCGCAGATCTAACGGGGTTTTCCCCCAGATCCAGCACCCGCAGCTCGGTGTGGCCGGCCAGCGGGCTGAGATCGGAAACTTGGTTTCCTGTGAGGCTGAGATACTCCAGGGGAAGATCGGCCAAGGGAGACAGATCGGTGATCTGCTGGTAGTCCAGGATCAGCACCCGGAGGTTGGTACACTGCGCCAAAAGCTCCAGGTCACCGTCGCCGATGTCCCCGTGGGTGGTCTCAACCGCATAGCGGTCGTGGGAAAAGCCCACTTGTTCCTCGTGCTCCTGAATGCTGCCTATCAAAGTCTCTCCGCATACCAGCAGCTGCTCCACCTCTCCCAGCCGCTCTGTGGGAATGGGCTCTCCGTTCTGCAGCTGCAATTCCTGGCGAAGGGCGTATTCCAACAAGGAAGACTGCGGCTGAGCCTCAGCAGCGGAGCCCCATAAAATGCCGAAAATCATTGCCGCACATGCCACGCCGGCAGCAGCTGCGGCGCCCCAGCGCAGTCGGCGGTATTTCAGCGCCCGGTACACCGCCAGGGCAGAGGGATATCGGTCTTTTGGGTCAAAGGCGGTGCATCGACGGATCACGCGGCGCAGGTATCCTGGGCCGATGTTGTCCTGCTTTGAGGGTTCAAAGCTGCCTGTGCGCAAAAAACGCATCAGGACGCCCAAGCTGTAAAGGTCGGAACGCTGATCGGTCTGCTGATAGCCGAATTGCTCCGGCGGAGCGGTGACTTGGGTCCCAAGAAACACGGTATCCCCCTGCTGCTCCGGCCGGTGCCGTCTGGCTGCGCCCAGGTCAATGAGGTGGCAGCAGCCTTCCGAGTCCAGGATTACATTTTGAGGCTTGACGTCCCGACAGATGACCGGCGGAGTTTGACTGTGCAGATATTGCAGCACCTGGCATAGGGATAACGCTGCCTGTCGCACCTTGTCTGGAGAAAGAGGACCCTGGGCCGTTACCTGCTCATGAAGGCTGACGCCGTCCACATATTCCCGGACCAGATACTCTCCACGCCGCAACCTTCCACATCAGGCGTAAAGAATGTGTTG
>OGYQ01001637.1_pt1 | contig 10720 bp, 9 predicted proteins | sample 1576641 | NCBI WGS metagenome assembly OGYQ01 (sample SAMEA3541476, study PRJEB24748) | human gut metagenome | biome: human gut; feature: human-associated habitat; material: faeces | place: China | collected 2012
AACAGGCGTGAAGCCTTGAAAAATCAATGGTTTTTGAGGATTAGATAGTTAAATTGGAATTTAATGTTTATAAATGCTTCTCAAAAAAGCATTTTTTCACCATAAGGACAACAAATGCAAAATATAGTTTTAATCAAAAAAATTCATATAATTTGAAAATAGCAAGATTTCTTCTTTGAATTGATATGGTACAACTAGTTGCTCTGTAACTAGATGATAAAGCTCATCTTGTAATGAATTACAAAGAGTGGTAGCATTTTGGCGGAATTTTGTAGGTACATATATGGTGTGGAATAGCATTTTGCATGTTATCAACAAAAATTTTGTGTCCCAAGAGTAGTTTCCTGTCTCCAGCTTACTTGAAGCAGTTTTAATGCGGTTAACTATACAGGCTTCAGTTGTCTCCTCGTATAATTGGTCGGGCGATTGGGTTAATTTAAAAAGCATATTGAAATAAAGGCTATGTAAAATTAACTTCATACATTTTTCGGGGCTATCAGTTGATAAAGTCCCTTTATATGCAGAAGAGTCCTGGGTTGCTTGCTGAATAGTTTTATCATCGTGAGTTATAGTTCCTTGAATGAAATCACAAATTATATTGTAGTATTCATAATCGTTTAGTGGCAATAAGAACCGAAGTCCTGTGATTATATTCAAGAAAATTTTTCCCCTTGAAAAATCCTTGTCTACACAATATTTAAAGATCTTTGTACGGTAGATGCGTATAAGCAAATCAAAACTCTCTGTTATAAAAAATATAAAAAAGTCTGCAGAATAGATTTCTTTGCTTTTGCCACCGGAATGTAACAATTGTTTGCTTGAGTTAATCAAAGTGATAAGCTGGTCGAAAAAATTACTATTTTCATTTGTAGTTGCCAAATCTATTGGGATGGACAAAAAGGAGATTAATTCTTTTGTTTGAAGAAAATTTTCTTTCTCTTTCTTGGTTTCATATTTATATAATTTGATAAAAAGTTTTTTCGCCAGGTTATAATTTCCCATCTTTATGAGTAGCTTTACTATTTGTATAAGATGGGAATTCCATGTATACATTTGTTGTTTCTTCTCCCTAGTGACACGGGTGGGAAGAATGGTAATCTGATAATGAAAACGATACACTAGAGTTTCAATTATTGTATATATAGTTTGATATGGTGCGTATAATGGTGAACCTAGAGACAGTTGCTCAATTATTTCATTGATCTTGGTTTGGTATTCTGCGTAGGGTATAGGGTACTTATGCCAAATGACATCAGATATTAGATGTGGCATTTGTACTCTCTTTTTATGCTCACCTACATATTGAAGGAGACCAGAGTTTAATGCTTTTTGAAGATCTTCTTCCTCAAACTTTTTATCCAGAAGTTTCTTGTCAATATCAAAATAGCACCAGATTGACAATTCACTTAAAATGCCGCAGAAAGGGTTGCTAAGATCAGAGGGAAGCAATCGTTCTAATAAGGAAATGATATTATAACTAGATTTGTTCCCAGATAGATCTTTGTAGGAGGTATGAATTTCCCGAAGATTAGTATTGTTAGCGTCGGGCGATTTTCGCCATTCAGAGCCGGATTAAAAACGCCAATCTCAGTCAATTTAAAAACGCCAATGCATCATGTATGTTATTAACAGTTACGCATTTTTAAATTCCGTATGTTTTGCGATACCGGCCTCAAGACCAAGTGTTTCCAGCTTGCGTCCCCGGTAACTGTCACCTTTGATCATAAATACAGTGGCATCATCAAAAACCCGGTCTAAAGAACAAAGCAGCGTATCATCTTCGCTGAAATATTCGCCCCACTGGTTTGGTGTCTTGTTGCTGGTAAAAATCATGGTGCTGGGACCATCTTTATTATAGCGGCGGTCAATCACATCAAAGAACATACGGGTGTTCGCTTTATCGAACACACACCTGCCGATCTCATCAATGATCAGGCAGGAAGGCTTTACCAGCCCGTTGATGACAGCCCCCTCCCGGCCGTGTTTCCTTGCATCCGTCAACTTTTGGTTGAGTTCGCTTGCCCTTAAGAAATAAGTCTTATATCCTTTCAGACAGCATTCCCGTCCAAAAGCCATCGCCAGATGGGTTTTGCCGACACCCTGCGGTCCAATAAATGCCAGATTTTTTCTTGCATACAGAGCGGACAGAGAAGAGAGGTTCTTCAGTGACTGCACATGCTTTCCATGGAGCCGGCTGAAATCAAATCTTTCAAAGGTTTTCGGCTCATTCATAGGAAGCTTGCTCAGTTTTAGCATTGTGTGGACCATGGAGTCGTATTTTTTCTGCTCCAGATATTCAAAAACTCCGCAGACTGCCTCTAGAGCTTCCGGCGTAAGTTCTTTTTCATCGGCATAGCTGGCCAGTTCTGTTGTATAAAGATCGATCTTCAGTGCCTTTGCACTGGACTGGATTCTTTCAAGTATTGATTCATTCATCCCACAGGCCCTCCTCAAAGTTGAATTTTTCAAATCCGGAGTGCTGTTTGGGTGGCTCTATCTGAAAGATCCGGGTTTTGACCGGCATTGATGGGACTTCTTCCGGCTGTTCTGTCACATACTGATCCCGGCAGAAACTGTCTCTTCTCATCCAGGTAACATCATGTGTGGTCAGGACTTTGCTAAGATCGGATGCGTAGATATAGAGGGTAAAGGAATCTCTCCGAATCCTGCAGGTCTTCAGGGTGTACCAGTACGGGACGCCGAAGCGCCGCCCTTCATAATGGACAAATCCATCGAAAGAGATTTTTCTTTCCGGACAGAGATAGAAAGCAAGTGCCTGTGTTTTTGTTAATACGGAAGCAACAGCCATGCAGTTTTCCTGATGCTTTTCACAGGGAATACAATCCACTGCTTTATGGTATATGCTGTTCTGGCGGTTGCACCATCCGATGGCTTCCAGATTTAATTCTGTGATCGTACCAAAAACTCTGCCGGCAAGAAAGTTATCTTTTACGAAGCGGATCAGGCGCTCCACTTTGCCCTTAGTGAAAGGATGTCTTGGCTTGCAGAGCTTTGTCTGGAAACCAATCGTTTCCATGAACACTTTATAATCTTTCTGCCAGATAGGATGTCCCTCCGGATCGCGCCGGATCACGACACTTTTCATGTTATCTGTCAGTATATAGTGCGGGATTCCCATATAAGTAAAAGCATGGATCATCCCTATAAAAAGATTTTCCTGTCGGGCATTTGGGAAGAATTCGATATATCTTTCCCCACAATGATGGCAGATCATAGCAAAACATGCAACTTTATAGGAAGCACCGGTGTTTGTATCTACCTGAACAAACCCCCAGTCCATCTGATAGGATTCCCCAGGGGCAGTTTGATATCTACGTCCCCGGTTCCCCTGAGGGGCAACAAGCTGACGCTTGGGCGGGACAAGATCCCGGTGATCAGCGATATAAGTTTTTACGGTTGTTAACCCACCGGTATATCCAGCTTCCTGCAACCGCTCAAAGCATACCGAAGAATTCGTGACGCCTTTTTGGAGCAGTCCGTCAATAATGCCGCTATATCCAGTCAGAACCGTAGCTGTTGCTTTTTGGCCTGTCCTCCCATGTGGCGTAACAATAAAGTTATTCTCTTTTAAGCGCCTTAGCCTGGATCTGCTGAGTCCGGTTCGGCGTTCTAGTTCTGCAAGATTAATCTTGGAAAGGCTGAAATTTTCGCCTTGTTCCTGCTTTATTTCGTTGATGGCTTGTGTTATGATTTCTTGTAAGTCATTACATGTAGCATCTTCGTGCATAAATCCTCCTTTTCTGATGCATTGGCTTATCATCAGTATAAGAGGATGAAGACCTGTATGTAATGGCTTTTTTAATTTGACTAGGATTGGCTATTTTAGCCTGACACTAGATGGTTATTTTAACCCGACGCTAATAGCTCTACATCGAAAGGAACAAGTAGAGATCATTTATCAGAAAAAGCAGCTGAAATATCGTTCAGGAACTCTGGCACAGTTTTTGGATGAATATGTGGAACTGTATGGGCACATTCATTGGGCTTGCTCCACCTATAGCAGCAATACTGCTCTGATTCGGAATTATATCATTCCGTTCTTTGGAACTATGCAGCTTCATGAGTTTAGTCCCAAAGTGATTGCAGTAATCTACAGTCAACTACAAAGAAATCCGAAAATCACGCCACAGCTTATGAATAATATTCACAAACTATTACATAGTGCATTTGAACAAGCTGTACTATGGGAATATCTAGATTACAATCCTTTCAAAAAAGCCAATATTCCGAAAATATATTCGCAGGAGATCGCAATGCTGTCCTTGGATCAGATTGCAAATTCCGGCTCATCTGACCATGCATTCCGCTATGAACTGATCAGGCTTTCCGGATGTAACTGAGCGCGTTTCCGCTTCAGCTGATCAATAAGTTTTCAACGTGTTATAGTTCTTTCGTAGTCATCAAATGATTGCGAAAGGAGGCATAACTATGCAAGACTACAACACGATTATTGGTGCCATTCAGATGCGTCTGAATGGCTGCCAGACAAGATCCGTTATGGATCGTTATAAGATTGGCTCAGGAACGTTAAACCTTATCATGAGCCGATATCATGCCGGAGGGATTTCAATCGAGGAACTTCGGATGATGGCACCTAAGGAAGTCGAGAACCTTTTCTATCCGCAGAAAAATCTGCAGAGAAAAGATGCTCCTCTTCCGGATTTTCAGTATTACTATGACAGGATCCATGCCCCAGGAAGCCGCATGAACATTTCATTCTGCTGGCTGGATTATAAAGAAAAGAATCCTGATGGTTATGAAAAGTCACAGTTTTACGAATACTTCAACCGCTTCATAGCTGAAAACTATGGTGGTCAGAAGGTATCGATGGCTGTAAACCGAATCCCTGGTGAAAAGATGTATATCGACTGGGTCGGCGATCAGCCGGAACTTTTAACAGACACCGAAACAGGCGAGATCAAAAAGGTCCATATCTTTGCGACCACTCTTGGAGTAAGCAGCCTGATCTATGCAGAAGCTTTTCCAAACGAGAAACTTCCGTGTTTTATAGAAGGCTGTGCGCATGCAGTTTCTTTTTATGGTTCTGTTGCCAAGTATTTTGTGCCGGATAACCTGAAAACTGCAGTAACCAAGCACACAAAGGATGAACTTATCCTGCAGTCTACATTTGCGGATCTGGAAGACTTCTATGAGACTATTGTTCTTCCACCACCCGCAAGGAAGCCGAAGGGCAAGCCTACAGTTGAAAATCATGTACGTTATCTCGAAACGCACCTAGTTGAGAAACTAAAAGAAAAGATATATGTGTCATTTGAAGACCTGAATGCTGATATCAAAAAAATAGTAGTGGTCCTCAATAAACGATCTTTTCAAGGTAAGGATTTCTCAAGGCTGGATGCTTTCGAAAAGTATGACAAACCATGTATGAAACCACTGCCAGGCGGATGTTACACGGCTTGCGATTATAAAGCAGTCTTAAAGGTTCCCAACAACTACCACATCGAGTATGACGGCCACTACTATTCCGTATTGTACTCTTACTGTGGCAAGCCTGCAATTCTGAAAGCAACTGCATCAGAAATCAGGATCTGTGATCAGTACAATCGGCTGATCTGTACGCATAAGCGGTCTTATAAAGAGTTTCCTCTGTATATCACAGTGGATGAACATATGCCGCCGGAACATCTTTACTACAAAGAAGTCAATTCAAAGGATGGTAATTATTACCGTCGCTGGGCGTCTGCCATTGGTCCTGCGATGTCAGAACTGATTGACAGACTCCTTAGATCATCAAAACATGAAGAGCAGTCTTATAATGCCTGTGCCGGTATCCTGCATAAAGTAAAAACGATCCCGAAAGGTGCTGCGGAAGAAGTTGCCCGCAAATGTATAGAGATCAATTCCTGTAAATATTTTACCTTTAAGCAGATGCTCAAAAAGATGGATGTGAAGGAACTCCCCGAGCATTCACCCGGAACACTGCCAAACCATGAAAATATCAGAGGAAAGGACTACTATAAGTAAGGGTGGCGGACTATGGCATACAGACTAAAAAACTATCTTTATAATGATAAACTCACAAAGGAACAGAACATACTCATGGACCGACTGTATAAACTTCGTATGTCCGGCATGGCTGAAGCCTTTGAAAAGCAGCTGTTGGAACCAAACGCTGGTCTTGAACCGTTTGAAGCTCGATTTGCTGCTATAGTAAATCAGGAGTGGGCTCAGCGTGAGAGTAAAAAGTTCAAACGTCTCATGAAGAAAGCAACGCTGAAATATCCTGCAGCTGATCTTGACAGCTCAATCTACGATCCGGAACGTCAGCTCAACACACATGTCATAGAACTTCTATCCAAATGTGAGTGGATTGATGAGCCGAATAACCTGCTGATGACGGGTGGCGCCGGTGCTGGAAAAACACATATCGCCTGCGCTTTATGCATCACAGCCATGCATCAAAACCGTACTGTAAAATACATACGTGCGAATACTCTCCTGAAGGAGTCGGATCATGCTCGTCAGGAAGGAACCTACTTTGAGTATTCGAATGAAATGGCAGCTTATGATCTCATGGTGATAGATGATTTCGGCTTAATGGATCTGGACATTGGGAAATGTCGCGACCTGTTTGAAATTATCGAATCCAGAGACTGCCGCAAGGCAACTATTATTATCTCTCAGATCCCAGTATCCGGATGGTATCAGCTTTTTGGGGATTCCACCTACGCCGATGCCTGTCTAAGCCGAATGACATCCAAGGCATATCGCCTTGAATTTCCAGGCAGGGATCGCAGAGTAACCAATAGTAACTAATCAACCTGCTGAGCTTTGCTCAGCTTGAAGCGGAATGGCGCTCCGTTCCTCCGGAACGGATGCGCAGTTCTTGCGGAATATGCAGATCAGATTAGAATACTACTGAAAAATTGCACGGAACCGACGCTAACGTTAGCTGTTCACTTAGCTTTTTCGGGTTCTCTACGAAAGGGTGAGATTTTGGCCCTTACTTGGGATGACATAGACTTTGGTAAGGGAACGGTGTCGGTTAGCAAATCCTTGAAGCGTATCCGAAAGGATGCTGTGCAGGTTCTAAATGGTAAAGACATTCTTTATCAATTTCCGGCTGTATTTGATGAAGGGCGTACCGTTGTTGTATTGAAACGGCCCAAAACTCATGCTAGTGTCCGAACGGTGTATTTACCGGAATATGTAATGAATCTTCTTAGGAACGTAAAGAAAGAACAAAGACCTTTAAAAAGAGGAATACCGGATCTTGTTTTACGTTATGGAAATGGAAGACCTCTTCAAGAAGAAACACTTCCTCGTTTGTTGGAAAAACAGCTGCTAGCACTTGGGATTCCCAAAGTTACTTTCCATAGCTTGCGTCACAGTAGTATAACATATAAATTAATACTTACTGGTGGCAACATCAAAGCAGTTCAAGGTGATTCTGGTCACGCACAGGCGGAGATGATCACAGAACGTTATGGTCATATTATTGATTCTTGTCGCAAACAGTGTGCACAAGATTTTGAAGAAGATTTCTACAAGGGTCTGTAAAATGAGTCGCCTGATGAAAATCAGGCGGCTTTTTACAGTAGGATGGAACATCTCCCTCCTAAGGATATGGAGTATCGTTTGAATTCAGTCCAGTTAGCAAAGCAGGAGGTAAAAGTTTAAAACAAATAAGTAGAGGACTTTGGAAGAGATAAGTTTACGGGATACGTTATGCGCCACTCACATCCACGTGTCCTGTAGTGTGTCAGTCTAATTAAAGAAATCATATCAGAAGGAAATAGGAATAGAAACGCGAAAGTAGCACAACGGGTTTCGTGACGCATTGGTGCCTCTCGCAGAAAGGCGGAAAATAAATATGATAAAATTCACTAAACTTCATGATTTGGCTGCATATTTGAAGCAAGCAGCCGGCACATATCTTCAGTATGATTATGAATTTCTATATCAGGAACTCCGTGCAAGATATGAACAACAGGTGATGGAGGCACTTTTGGAGAAACATCCGGGATGGAGTATCGTAACAGACGATGCCGCCTGCTATATGTATTTATATCGAAACTGGTCGTTAAGTAAAGAAGCAGCCGAAAACGCCCGCCAGTTTACAGATCTTGCAAAAGATCTTTTTGAAAATTATGTAGAGTGTAGAGAATTATTCTTTACCACAAATATAGTGGAGAATGTTATGCGAGTTGTTGAACAGGTATATGATTTTTCAAAATATGTTCTGAAAAATAGGCATATGTTTATTTTCTTGTTTCCAACAAAATATCGGTATGAAGATTCATTTTGTCGTTGCTTTAAAGGAAAAAATGATATGAATTACGCGGACATTTATATACTGACTCCCAAAAAAGATAATCAAGCTACTCCGCAAAGCATTCTACTGCATGAGTTAGGGCATATGGTTAATTTGATATTGACTGGTGATGTAGGCAAACTACCGGAAGATTTTGCGGTAATTACATCATTATTAAACCTGAACATTAATAAAAATGACCAAAATGAATTCTTTGCTCACTGTTTTACTATGAGTTTACTAAGTGAAACTGAGCTTGTTCCTTTTGACCCGTTCCCTATGGTGCCCCAAACACATAAAATCCTATTTCGTTTCTATCTCACATATAAAATCAACAATCTTAAGTGACTTGCCAAAGAAAGCAGGGCACTTTTCTTTTGAATATGGACAGGCAAAAAAACAGAATTCCGGTACATACGACAAAAAAGGAGGTAATTGCCTGTGATAAAAGAAGGAGAAGTTGTTTATACAGATAAATATGAGATTCCAGTGTGGCGGAAGTATACCTTAAGTGTGCAGGAAGCAGCCAAATATTTTCGTATTGGAGACAAGAAATTGAAAAAACTGATCGATGAGAATCCGAATGCCGAGTTTATTCTCTGGAATGGCTCACGTCCTCAGATTAAACGGAAATTATTTGAGCAGTTTATTGATGAAAAATTATCTGCCATATAAACGAAAGTAGAAAAAAGTACACGATGGATTCAGAGCCGGGTTTATGGTATGATAGATGCGTATCATAGCTTGGCTCTTTTCTATGGCAGGCAGATAGAAAGGAGAAATGGAATGTCTGAAGTAAGAAGGGACCATAAAGGCCGGAAATTACTTATGGGAGAGAGTCAGCGAAAAGACGGGAAATATGAATACAAGTATCAGGATGCGCGTGGCAAAAGAAAGACGGTGTACAGTTGGAGACTGACTCCTTCAGACCGGATGCCGACAGGAAAACGTAATGATATTTCCTTAAGAGAAAAAGAAAAACAGATTCAGAAGGAGTTAAACAGCAATCTCACGCCGGATGGCGGTGATTACACAGTCTTGGAGCTTGTAGAGAAATATATCCGAACGAAGACAGGCGTTCGCCATAATACTAAAGCAAATTATAAGTTTGTGATCAATCTGATCAAGAAAGAGGCATTTGGTCAGAAGCGTATTGATAAAGTCAAAGTATCAGATGCAAAAGAATGGCTGATTAAAATGCAGCAGGTGGACGGGCGTGGCTACAGTTCCATACACACCATCCGAGGTGTTGTAAGACCGGCTTTTCAGATGGCGGTGGATGATGATTTACTGATAAAGAATCCTTTTGAGTTTCAGCTTAATACGGTTGTCGTGAACGACAGTGTCACAAGAAATGCCCTGACACCAAAGCAGGAAAGAGACTTTTTAGAGTTTGTAAAGAATGATAAGCATTTTAGCAAATATTATGATGGAATTTATATTCTGTTTAAAACCGGGCTCCGTATTTCAGAATTTGTTGGGTTAATAAAGAAAAATCTGGATTTTGAAAACAACAGGATCATTGTGGATCATCAGCTACAAAGAACAAGAGATATGAAGTATCTCATTGAGGATACCAAAACAGAAAGCGGTATGCGAATGGTTCCTATGACACCGGAAGTAAAACAATGTTTTCAGAACATTCTTGCCAACAGAAAGAAACCAAGGATTGAGCCGATGGTAGATGGGTATAGTGGTTTTCTGTACCTGGACAAAAATGGGAAGCCCATGGTGGCATTGCACTGGGAAAAGTACTTCCAGCATATTCGTGAGAAGTACAATAAAATTTACAGAGTTCAGATGCCGCTTGTTACGCCGCACGTCTGCAGGCATACCTTTTGCAGTAATATGGCCAAGTCAGGAATGAATCCCAAGACACTGCAGTACATTATGGGACATAGTGATATTTCGGTAACGCTGAATGTTTATACCCATGTGGGATTTGAAGATGCGGAGAAAGAAATGAGGAGATTAACAGAGACAAAATCTGAGAAGCTCGCGGCGTACCGTAAAATATCTGTGTCGTAAATCTTTTGAATTTACGACAAATTTACGACAGTTGATGGCTGAAATAAGCAGATTTATGCGAAGTTATACTGTTATAAGATGAAAATGCCTCTGCCGCAGAAATGCCGGAAAATGGCGTAAAATCAAGGAAAATCAGCATTTTAAAGGAGTTTAAGAGATATGATAAAAGTTTTGTTCGTGTGCCACGGCAACATCTGCCGTTCCCCCATGGCGGAGTTCGTCTTCCGCGACATGGTACAAAAGCAGGGGCTGGGCGACCGGTTCCACGTCGCTTCAGCGGCCACCAGCCGGGAGGAGATCGGCAACCCGGTCCATCCGGGGACGACCCGGAAGCTGCGGGAGTTTGGCATCAGCACAAAAGGAAAGTACGCCGTGCAGATGACAAAGAAAGACTAT
>OGYQ01001644.1_pt1 | contig 10679 bp, 11 predicted proteins | sample 1576641 | NCBI WGS metagenome assembly OGYQ01 (sample SAMEA3541476, study PRJEB24748) | human gut metagenome | biome: human gut; feature: human-associated habitat; material: faeces | place: China | collected 2012
TTCCCCTCCTCTCAATTTTTCTTCATTTCCCTATTGACTTTTTATTTGCAGACTTTTTTAAATTGCGCCCCGGCTCCACTGCTGTCAGTTGTTATTGTCTTTTGCTTGCAAAAGACAGAAGTGTGCCGGCACACTTGGCATCCTTACTGTATCACATTGTCCCAATATTTTCAAGAGGGCACGTCCACGCAATCCACTTATGCGTTCCGCAGCAGCTCCCTCGCCCGGGCCAGCAGCTTGGCGTACACGCCGTCCATCTGCCACTCGTTGGTGTACTCCAGCAGGCGCTCCGCCGGAAGCCAGCCCACCCGGCTGTTCTCCCCCTCCCGGATCTGGAGGGCGTCGCGCTCGTCGGCCACCAGCAGGTAGGACACATTGAGATGCTGATGGGAGGGCACCCACTTCCCGCGCTTCACGTGGCCCCACACGGGCAGAATGTCCAGGGAGGCGATGGCGGGGCTAAGGGGGCGGATATGCTCCACCCCCGTCTCCTCCCGGGCTTCCCGCAGGGCCACGGAGAGCAGATCGCCCTCCCCGTCCGCATGGCCGCCCGTCCAGGCCCACACCTTGTAAATATTGTGGTGGGCCATGAGCACCCGGGTGCCGTCGGCGTTGACCACAAAGCCGGAGCTGGACAGATGGGCGATCTCGTTGTCCCGGGTGAGAATGTTGTCCGGAAACAGGCGGATGTACTCCAGAATCAGCCGCTGATCCGCCGCCTCCTGCTCATTTTGGGGCGTATAGGCCCGAATTTCATCCACATACATGGGGCTTCCTCCTCCGGTAGGTCACATAGCGGAAGGGGATGCCCGCGTGCTCCTGGGGCTCCCCCTCCTCGGCCATCTCCCAGTCCGGGCCGGCGCCCAGATCGGGGAAAAAGGCGTCCGCCCCCTCCCACGCCTGGCCGATTTTGGTGATGTAGGCCGTGTCGCACCAGTCCAGCAGGGCCGCGTAGACGCTCTCCCCCCCGATGACGAAGGAATCCGCCGGGGCGGCCGCCCGCAGGGCCTCCAGCGACCGGAACACCTCGGCCCCCTCGGGGGCGAAGGCGGGGTCGCGGGACAGGATCAGGTTCCGCCGGTTTTTCAGGGGCCGCCCGCCGGGGAAGGTGGCCAGGGTCTTGCGGCCCAGGATCACCGGGTGGCCGGTGGTGAGGGCCTGAAAGCGCTTCAAATCGGCCGGGATGTAGCAGAGCTGATCCCCGCCCCTGCCGATGGCCCAGTTCAAGTCCACCGCCGCGATCAAATTCATCGGGCTCCCTCCTTATACCGCCACGGGGATGGGCTGCTCCAGCGGGTGGAAGCGGTAGCCCTCCAGGCGGACGCTGTCCTTCGTGAAGGTGTAGAAGTCGGTAACCGCCGGGTCCAGCCACAGCCTCGGGGCCTCGTAGGGCGTCCGGGCGATGAGCTCCTCCACCACCGGCACATGGCGGTCATAGATGTGGGCGTCGGCGATGACGTGCACCAGCTCCCCCGCCTCCAGCCCCGACGCCCGGGCCAGGAAGTGCACCAGCATGGCGTACTGCATCACGTTCCAGCCGTTGGCGGTGAGCATGTCCTGGCTGCGCTGGTTGAGCACGGCGTTGAGGGTGCGCCCCGACACGTTGAAGGTGACCGACCAGGCGCAGGGGTAGAGGGCCATCTCGCTCAGATCGTGGTGGTTGTAGAGACTGGTGAGAATCCGCCGGGAGGCCGGGTTGTGCTTGAGATCGTAGAGCACCCGGTCCACCTGGTCAAACTCCCCCTCGGGGTAGCGGTGCTTGACTCCCAACTGGTAGCCGTAGGCCTTGCCGATGGAGCCGCTCTCGTCCGCCCAGGCGTCCCAGATGTGGCTGGACAGGTCGTGGATGTTGTTGGACTTCTTCTGCCAGATCCACAAAAGCTCGTCCACCGCGCTCTTGAAGGCCATTTTGCGGATGGTCTGCACCGGGAATTCCGCCCGCAGATCGTAGCGGTTGACGATACCGAATTTCTTCACCGTGTGGGCGGGGGCGCCGTCAGCCCACCGGGGGCGCACCTCCTGCTCCGTGTCCCACACCCCGTGGGCCAGAATCTCCTTGCAATTTTCAATGAACAGCTCGTCCGCGCGGCTCATATCGTTCCTCCTCCGGTTGGTTTTCTCCAGCATACCACATTCCACGCCGGAACGCAAACCCGCCGGTTTCTAACGCCGGTCTGGAAAATCCCCCTGTTTTATGGTATTCTTTATGGAAAAAGGGGGAATCCCCCCGACGGGAGTGTATACCATGAAGGAGACCCCGGCCCGGCCGCTGCCCCATATCGGCCTGCGCAACCTCAAAACCGCCCTCTCCGCCTCGCTCTGCGCCCTGATTTACTTTTTCCTGAACCGCAATCCGGCCTTTGCCTGTATCGGCGCCATCTTCGGCATGGGAGCGGATATGGACCACTCCAAGCTCCACGGCGGAAACCGCCTGTTCGGCACCGTTATCGGCGGTTTCCTCGGCATCGGGCTCTACCGGATTTACCTGGTCTTCTATCCCGACGGGGGACGCCACCTGCTGCTGGTGCCCCTGCTCTTCGGCGGTATCGTCGTCCTGATTCTGCTGGCCCAGATCTTCTGGGTCGGCGCCGTACAGCCCGGTGGGGTGGTGCTCTGCCTGCTGCTGTTCTCCATCGGCCCGGACGACTACATCTCTTACTCTCTCAACCGCATGCTGGACACCGGCGTGGGGGTGGCCATGTCCCTGCTCATCAACGGTCTGCTCCCCCGGGAGCGGCTGGACGCCTGGCAGGAAAAGCTCGGCGCCCTGCGGAACCGGAGCGAGGCGGGCCGCTGAGGGCAGCGGCCCCTACGAAACCGGCTCCTTCAGGCCATAGTACCCGCACAGCCGGGCCACCGCCACCGGGGCCTCGACGGGGTTGACCCACAGGTCGGGGAGATAGCCCACCCCGTCCCGGTTCTCCATGGTTTCGTTGAAGCTCAGGCCAGTACCAAAATAGAGCCTCAGCCCTGTATTGGGAAGATAAAAATCTATGTGATTGGCGCCCAGCGAGCATCCGCTGGTGGGAATGCCCACCGTCAGGGTGTTCTCCACCGTATGGAGGAACTCCACGGCAGTCTCCCCGGAGGAGGCGGTAATACGGTCGGTCAGCAGGAAGGTATAGCCCTCCCGCTCCACCCAGCGGCCGTCCTCCATCTGAATATCCCAGGTTCCCATCCGCTCCGTGGGATAGTAGGAGGGGCCATGATGCTTACAGCTGAGCTGACTGTAGCGATGTCCAAATACCCGATGTGGCTGGGCGGGCTGTCCCGTCCACCCCTCAAACCAACTCATGAGCCAATGGTCACTGCCACCGGGGTTCCCCCGCACGTCGAAGATCAGCAGGGGCGCGTCGGCGTACTCCCCGCCACAGGAGGCGAACCGCTCCAGCTGGGCCTCTCCCTCCGGCGTACTGGCGGACATGTGCCGGGACTCCAGCATGGGGATCCCCTGACACTGGCCCTCGTAAAAAACCTCACGGGAATAGGAATAGGAGGACGCCGACTCACACAGTGCCCAGTTCAATTCGTGATCCCCCAGGGTGTCCGGCAAATCGCTCCCGTCCTTGCTCATGGCGAAAAAGCCATAGGTGATGGCCCCGTCCGGGCCGATGGTGGGCTTTATGTAGTCTTCGCTCAGTCCGGCGGGGGTGTCGATATACACGCCGGGCACATAGTAGGTGTTGAGTTCATAGGGCTCAATCAGGTGTCGGCGGCCAACAGCAAAGTGCCCGTCCCGCACCACCGGGGACAGCACGGTATACAGGGCCTCCGCCACCACGTCCGCCAGCGGGAGACCGGGGTCAGCCTCCTCCAGCCGGGCCAGGGCATCCTCCCGCAGGCCGTCAAAGACCTGGTCGCCACCGAAGTACTCGTATGCCCCGTAGGTGGTGCGCAGGAGGGTGAAGGCGGTCTCCACGTCCTCCCGGGCCTGCTCCATGGTCAGGTTCTCCTCCGGGCCATGGGGCGTCAGCAAAAGTTCCATCTCCCCATCTGTGAAGGTGGTGTTCTGGTCGGCAAAGGCCGGCGTCCAGGCGGAGACATCCAGGGGTTCCCCGTCCTCGATGACGGCCCGGCGCTTCTCGTTGACCGCGTCCAGAAAGGTGTGGAAGTCCACCGCCGCGGCCGGGGTGGGTGTGGGCTCGGGTGTGGGTTCCGGCGCGGGGGCGCACCCCGCCAGCAGGGCGAGGCTCAGGGCCAGGGGGAACAGCCTCCGGTTCATTCCAGCACGCTTCCTTTCAGTCCGTCCCGATGAATTCCCGTTATTTTTACCTCTTTTATGACATTATGTAGTCCCTCGCCCGGGGCAAAGACCTCCGTATAATTGGGGGCGTGGCCACGCCAGAGGCCCTCCTTCTCCTCCTCGAAGAGCACGGTCAGGGTCTCCCCCACCCAGCGCTCCAGCCAGGCCGCCCGCAGCTCCTCCGCCACCGCCGCCGCCCGGCGGGCCCGCGCCTCCTTCTCCGCCTTGGGCACCTGGCCGGGCATGGAGGCCGCCGGGGTGCCGGAACGGCGGGAGTAGGGGAAGATGTGCATGGCGGAGAAGGCGCACCGGCGTACAAAGTCCAGGGTCTGGTCGAACTCCTCCTCCGTCTCGCCGGGGAAGCCCACAATGAGATCGGTGGTGATGCCGGGTCGGTCAAAGTGTTCCCGGAGTAATGTTACGCTCTCATAATACCGGGCGGAATGATATTTCCGGTTCATCCGCTTCAACGTGGCGTCGCAGCCGCTCTGCATGGAGAGGTGGAAGTGGGGGCACAGGTTGGGCAGGGCGGCGGCCCGGCGGCAGAAGTCCTCCGTGACGGTGCGGGGTTCCAGGGAGCCCAGCCGCACCCGGCACTCCGGCGCGGCGGCGCACACCGCCTCCACAAGGTCGATCAGGCCCTGCCCATTTTTGAGGTCGTGTCCCCAGGAGGAGATTTCGATGCCGGTGAGCACCAGCTCCCGGTAGCCCGCCCCGGCAAGGCGCTTTGCCTCACAGGCGGCCTCCCCCAGGGGAAGGGAGCGGATCGGCCCCCGGGCGTAGGGAATGATACAGTAGGTGCAGAAGTTGACGCAGCCATCCTCCACCTTGAGCATGGCCCGGGTGCGCCCTTCCAGGCCGCCGGCGGGCAGATGCTCATACTGGCGGCGGCGCAGGGCGTCGTCCACCCTTACCACCGGGTGTCCGCCGTCGGGGCTGAGGGCCTCCAGCGCGTCCAGAAAGCCCATGCGGTCGGCCGTGCCCATGACCAGATCCACCCCCAGGGCCTCCACCGCCTCCGGATCGGTCTGGGCGTAGCAGCCGCACACCGCCACCACCGCGTGGGGGGAGCGCTTGCGGGCCTGCCGGATCATCTGGCGGGATTTCTTGTCGCTCACCGCCGTGACGGTGCAGGTGTTGATCACATAGGCGTCCGCCGCCCCGTCAAATGGAACCAGGGCGTGGCCCCGGCGGGTGAGCTCCGCCTCCATCGCCTGCGTCTCGTATTGGTTGACCTTGCAGCCCAAGGTGTAGATAGCAACTCGCATGTCTTTTCCTCGCATATGACCGCGGCTCTTTGTGAAAAAAACAGAATTTCCGGTTTACCGCGGCTTTCCCATTGAATTTTTTCCCCGTTCCTGTCTATAATGGGGATACCCTAATTATAAAGCAAAGCCCCACCGTTTGTATACAGTCATTTAGGAGGTGCCCTTTCATGTCTGAGTTCTTCGTGTCGCTGTCCTCCATCGAGGATGTACGCCAGTTTGTCAACGCGGCCACCTGCTGCCCCTGCGAGGTGGACGTGCTCTCCGGCCGATACGTCATCAACGCCAAATCCATCATGGGCCTGTTCTCCTTGGATCTCTCCCACCCGGTGAAGGTGGAGGTCCACGGCTCCGACGCCGACCGCTCTGCCTTTGAGCAGAGCGTCGCCGCCTTTGAGGTCAAGCAGACCCAGTAATATAAGATAAGGAGGGCGGCCCAGGGCCGCCCTCCTTTTTCGACGGTTTACAAACCGGCCGCTTCTGTGGTAGAATAGTTTGCTTTCGCAGGAGGGATGACCATGTCAGACCAGTACCCGTTCTTCGCCTACCTCTCCCGGATGCGGTACATCAACCGCTGGGGGCTGATGCGCAACACCTTTCAGGAGAACATTCAGGAGCACTCCCACATGGTGGCGGTGCTGGCCCACGCCCTGGCCGTGATCCGGCGGGACGTGTTCGGCGGCGACGCCGACCCCGGTCTGGCCGCCGCAGCGGCCCTTTACCACGACGCGCCGGAGATCCTCACCGGCGACCTGCCCACCCCCATCAAGTACTACAACCCCGACATCCGGGACGCCTACAGGGAAGTGGAGCAGTTCTCCGCCCACAAGCTGCTGCATATGCTGCCGGAGGCCCTCCGCCCCTCCTTTGCCCCCCTGCTGCGGGAGGGCTACGACCCCGGGCTCAGAACACTGGTCAAGGCCGCCGACAAGCTCTCGGCCCACATCAAATGCGTGGAGGAGCTCAAGGCGGGCAACGCCGAATTCAAGCAGGCCGCGGAGCAGACGCTGGAGGCCCTGCAGGGCTATGGTCTGCCCGAGCTGGACTACTTTCTGGAGCACTTCCTGCCCGCCTTCGGGCTGACGCTGGATGAGCTGCAGTGAGTGTCCCCCATATCCGTAAAAACTGCAAAGGAGCTGTTCTATTATGAGAGCAATCGTCACCGTTCTCGGCAAGGACCGGGTGGGTATCATGTCCCTGGTCTGCGCCCTGCTGGCCCAGCACAATGTCAACATTCTGGACATCAGCCAGACCATTCTGCAGGACTACTTCACCATGGTCATGCTGGTGGATGTGTCCAGCTGCTCGATGGATTTTACGGCCTTTGCAGAGAAGATGAAGCAGAAGGGCGACGAGCTGGGCGTGGATGTGCGCTGCACCCGGCAGGAAATCTATGACGCCATGCACCGTATTTAAGGAGATGGAGCGCATATGTTGAACACGAACGATATTCTCGAGACCATCCAGATGATCACGGACGAGCATCTGGACGTGCGCACCGTGACCATGGGCATCTCCCTGCTGGACTGCGCCGATCCCGATCCAAAGGCCGCCTGTCAGAAGATCTATGACGAGATCACCCGCCGGGCCGAGCACCTGGTGGCCACCGGCGAGGCCATTGAGCGGGAGTTCGGCATCCCCATCGTCAACAAACGCATCTCCGTCACCCCCATGGCTCTTGTGGCCGGGGCGTCGGAGACGGGCAGCTACGTCCCCTTCGCCGTGGCCATGGACAACGCCGCCAAGTCCACCGGGGTCAACTTCATCGGCGGCTTCTCCGCCCTGGTGCAGAAGGGGGCCACCCAGGCCGACAAGAAGCTCATCGCCTCTATCCCCGAGGCGCTGGCCATCACCGACTTTGTCTGCTCCTCCGTCAACGTTGGCTCCACCCGGGCGGGGATCAACATGGACGCGGTGGCCGAGATGGGCCGCATCATCAAGGACACCGCCGAGCGCACCGCCGACCGGGGCGGCTTTGGCTGCGCCAAGCTGGTGGTATTCTGCAATGCGGTGGAGGATAACCCCTTCATGGCGGGCGCCTTCCACGGCGTGGGGGAGCCGGACTGCATCATCAATGTGGGCGTGTCCGGCCCCGGCGTGGTGCACCACGCCCTCAAGGACGTGAAGGGCCAGCCCTTCGACGTGGTGGCCGAGACCATCAAGAAGACCGCCTTCCGGGTGACCCGAATGGGCCAGCTGGTGGCCCAGGAGGCCAGCCGCCGGCTGGGCGTGCCCTTTGGCATCGTGGATCTCTCCCTGGCCCCCACCCCCGCCATCGGCGACAGCGTGGCCCGCATTCTGGAGGAGATGGGCCTGGAGACCTGCGGTACCCACGGCACCACCGCCGCCCTGGCCCTGCTCAACGACGCAGTGAAGAAAGGGGGCGTCATGGCCTCCTCCCACGTGGGCGGCCTGTCCGGCGCCTTCATCCCCGTCAGCGAGGACGAGGGCATGATCGCCGCCGCCCGCTCGGGCGCCCTCCACCTGGATAAGCTGGAGGCCATGACCTGCGTGTGCTCCGTGGGCCTGGACATGATCGCCGTCCCCGGCGACACCACCGCCGCCACCCTCTCCGCCATCATCGCCGACGAGGCCGCCATCGGCATGGTCAACAGCAAGACCACCGCCGTGCGTGTGATCCCCGCCATCGGCCACAAGGCCGGCGACGTGCTGGACTTCGGCGGACTGCTGGGCCACGCCCCCATTATGCCCATCAGCCAGTACAGCCCGGCCGTGATGATCCATCGCGGCGGCCGTATCCCCGCCCCCATGCAGGCGCTGAAAAACTGACGACACACAAAAGAGCCTTTCCCGACCGGGAAAGGCTCTTTTCTTGTTTGGTTTACGCCTGTTCCGCCCAGGCAGCCCGCGCGGCGTTCAGCGCATTGAACAGCCGCGGAATCCCCATATACGGCATGGCATGAAGCAGCGCAGCCAGAATACGGTCACGGCTGTTGCCGGCTTTTTCGGCCCCCAGCACATGGGCCTTGACCTGCAGGTCCGCCCCGCCCAGGGCTGCCAGCATCACCACGGTGAGCAGTTCCCGCCGGGCGTCGTCCAGACCGCTGCGGGTGGCAAAATCGCCAAATCCGAACTCGGTCAGGAACCGCGGAATCGCCTCGGCATATTCCGGCGGCAGGTCGCGGTAGCGGTCGGCGATCTCGGTGCCGTAGATCGGTGCCTGGATGGCCAGGCCGTCGTCATAGCGGCTTTCCTCTGTCACCGTGCCCTGGCTGGGCAGGGGCAGCGCAATGCCCGCCGCGGTGAAGGCTTCGTTCATGGTAGCAATGGCGTTGAGGGTCTTGGGGAATCCGATAAACGGTGCACACTGATAGATGGCTTCGCGAATTTCCACCGGCGTGCAGCCCACATTCAGCGCCGCGCCCACATGGGATTTGAGCTGGGGCAGCGTCTGGTTGACGGCCAGCACCGTGACGGTGACCAGTTCCCGGTCGGCGTCGCTGAGTTCGCCCACATAGCAGACTTCCCCGAAAATAAAGCGCTGCAGAATTTTCATGAATTCAGGGTCGGTGCCCTCGTCCCCCGCCGGGGCGGCACCAAACAGAATCCCGAATTTTTCCGCACAGCGTTCGACACGATCTTCCATAGAAAAAACCTCCTGACTTCTTTGCTTTGTGTACATCGTACCACTTAAAGTGCACTTGAAGTCAAGAGGTTTTTGGCATCAATCCAGGATGCGCCCGTCGGTGGAGATGGTCACCACCTGCCAGGGGATGAACTTGCCGCTGGCCTGCAGCGCCCGCTTGGCGGCGTTTTCCAGCCCGCCGCAGCAGGGCACCTCCATGCGCACAACGGTAACTTCCCGGATGTCGTTGCGGCGCAGAATCTCGGTGAGTTTTTCGCTGTAGTCCACACTGTCCAGCTTGGGGCAGCCCACCAGCGTGATATGCCCGCGGATGAACCGCTCATGGAAGGCCGCATAGGCGTAGGCCGTGCAGTCTGCCGCGATCAGCAGCTTGGCGCCGTCGAAGAAGGGTGCTTCCATGGGCACGAGCTTGATCTGCACCGGCCACTGGCGCAGGCGGCTGGGTGCCGCCGTGGGCGCTGCGGATGCTTCGCTCCCGCCGGAAAGCACCTGGGCCCGGCTGCCGGGGCAGCCTGCGTGCAGGGTATGGGCCGCGCTGCCGGGACAGCCGCTGGCCGCTGCCTTGTTCTTTTTGGCCGCCAGCACCGCGGCTTCGTCGTAGGGTGCGGCCTCCCGCTCCACAAAGGTGATGGCTCCCGTGGGGCAGGCGGGCAGGCAGTCGCCCAGGCCGTCGCAGTAATCGTCGCGCATCAGCTTCGCCTTGCCGTCCACCATGGCGATGGCGCCTTCATGGCAGGCCGCCGCACAGGCGCCGCAGCCGTTGCACTTTGCTTCGTCGATGTGAATGATCCGTCGTTTCATAGGATAATGCCTCCGTATTGACTTTCTGGGAACAGTCTACTACAATACTGGCAGCAAGTATGTTGTAACTACAACATTCAAAGGAGTACGCTCATGGAAATGCAAACCTTATCCTCCACACCGCTGTTCCGGGGGCTCACCCCCGAGGAAACGGGCCGTGCCCTGGAGGCCCTGGACGCCCGGCGCAAAACTTTTACCAAAGAGGAATTGCTGCTGCAGGCAGGGCAATGCGTCACCCACATGGGCCTTGTGCTGAAGGGCCGGGTGCACATTGAGCACCTGGACGTCTGGGGCAGCAAGACGCTGTTGGGCCAGGCCGGTGAAGGGGATTTGTTTGCCGAAACCTACGCCTGCCTGCCCCAGGAACCGCTGCTGGTCAACGTAACGGCGGCCTGCGACGGCGAAGCTCTGTTTTTGTCCGCTCACCGCCTGCTGCATCCGGGCAGTGAACCCTGGCTGCAGCAGATGGCGCAGAACCTTTTGCAGATCGCCGCACGGAAGAATCTGGGGCTGGCCCGCCGCAACCTGTACACCGCCCCCAAAACGATCCGCGGGCGGGTGATGGCCTATTTTTCGGCGTTGTCCGTCAAAAACGGCAGCCTGACATTCTCCCTGCCCTTCGACCGCCAGCAGCTGGCGGATTTTCTCGGGGTGGACCGCAGCGCACTGAGCAGCACCCTCTCTCAGATGCAGCGGGACGGTCTGCTGACTTTGGGGCGCCGCACCGTACAGCTGCACACTGCCCCGGAAGAATTTGCCCTGT
>OGYQ01001651.1_pt1 | contig 10601 bp, 8 predicted proteins | sample 1576641 | NCBI WGS metagenome assembly OGYQ01 (sample SAMEA3541476, study PRJEB24748) | human gut metagenome | biome: human gut; feature: human-associated habitat; material: faeces | place: China | collected 2012
TGACGCCAGGACCGAACAATATTCTCGCCCTTAGCTCTGCTACGTCGCATGGATTTCGTCAAAGTACCCGCGTGCTGGCAGGGATGAGTCTGGGATTTTTAATCGTCATGTTGCTATGCGCGGGAATTTCGTTTTCACTGGCTGTTATCGACCCGGCAGCAGTGCATCTGTTGAGTTGGGCGGGGGCGGCATATATTGTCTGGCTGGCGTGGAAAATCGCTACCAGTCCAACAAAGGAAGATGGGCTTCAGGCAAAACCAATCAGTTTTTGGGCCAGCTTTGCTTTGCAGTTTGTGAACGTCAAAATCATTTTGTACGGTGTTACGGCACTGTCGACGTTTGTTCTGCCGCAAACACAGGCGCTAAGCTGGGTAGTTGGCGTCAGCGTTTTGCTGGCGATGATTGGGACGTTTGGTAATGTGTGCTGGGCGCTGGCGGGGCACCTGTTTCAGCGATTGTTTCGCCAGTATGGTCGCCAGTTAAATATCGTGCTCGCGCTGCTGCTGGTCTATTGCGCGGTACGCATTTTCTATTAATGAAAAAAGCGGAAGAGGTCGCCCTCTTCCGCTTAGTAACTTGCTACTTAAGCCTTACAGGCTTTCAGTAAAGGTACGAGCGATAACGTCGCGCTGCTGTTCCGGAGTCAGAGAGTTAAAGCGAACTGCATAACCGGATACACGGATGGTCAGCTGCGGATATTTTTCCGGATGCTTAACTGCATCTTCCAGAGTTTCACGACGCAGAACGTTTACGTTCAGGTGTTGACCACCTTCAACGCGAACTTCTGGTTTCACTTCTACTGGAACTTCACGGTACTCAATGTCACCCAGTTTGCTTACTGCAACCACTTCGTCTTCTGCAAAACCTGCTTTCGCAACGATGCAACGCGCTTCGCCTTTTTCGCTGTCCAGCAGCCAGAAAGAGTTCAGCAGATCGTCGTTAGCGGCTTTAGTAATCTGGATACCTGTAATCATGTGATGCCTCCCCGGCAAAATTATTTGATTTGTTCAGCCTGTCGCGGCCAATTGGTAAAACCATTGTTGCTTGAGTGTATATATACTCCTCAAACACCCTTGAATCTTTGATTTAAATCAATAAAAACCACACATCAAGTATGGTCGCAAATGGATTTTATTGTTTTACATCAACTTATGCGGGTGTGAAATTTTACCAATTTACATTTTTTTGCACTCGTTTAAGTCTAAAAAATGAGCATGATTTTGTTCTGTAGAAAGAAGCAGTTAAGCTAGGCGGATTGAAGATTCGCGGGAGAGCGAGATGGCAAACGAATTAACCTGGCATGACGTGCTGGCTGAAGAGAAGCAACAACCCTATTTTCTTAATACCCTACAGACCGTCGCCAGCGAGCGGCAGTCCGGCGTCACTATCTATCCGCCACAAAAGGATGTCTTTAACGCGTTCCGCTTTACAGAGTTGGGTGACGTTAAAGTGGTGATTCTCGGCCAGGATCCTTATCACGGACCGGGACAGGCGCATGGTCTGGCATTTTCCGTTCGTCCCGGCATTGCCATTCCTCCGTCATTATTGAATATGTATAAAGAGCTGGAAAATACTATTCCCGGTTTCCCCCGCCCTAATCATGGTTATCTTGAAAGCTGGGCGCGTCAGGGCGTTCTGCTGCTCAATACTGTGTTGACGGTTCGCGCAGGTCAGGCGCATTCCCACGCTAGCCTCGGCTGGGAGACGTTTACTGATAAAGTCATCAGCCTGATTAACCAGCACCGCGAAGGCGTGGTGTTTTTGTTGTGGGGATCACATGCGCAAAAGAAAGGGGCGATTATAGATAAGCAACGCCATCATGTACTGAAAGCACCGCATCCGTCGCCGCTTTCGGCGCATCGTGGATTCTTTGGCTGCAACCATTTTGTGCTGGCAAATCAGTGGCTGGAACAACGTGGCGAGACGCCGATTGACTGGATGCCAGTATTACCGGCAGAGAGTGAGTAAATTTGCGGGAAAATGCCGGATGGCAGAGTTGCCACCCGGCTGATTTATCAGGCTTTATTCTGACGCCACCATTCGCCAAGAAGACCGCCGGTTGCGACAGAGATATTCAGCCCGGCAACGTTGCCAGTACCATCAATCTTCACGCGCAGATCGTTCGGATCGCGTGCGGCATCCGGTAACCCTTCATATTCCTGACCCAGCACCAGTACCATTTTCGCTGGCAGACTGGTTTTGAACAGCGGTTTACCCTGCTCGCTGGAAGTTGTCACTACGGTGTAACCCGCCTGACGGAAATCATCCAGCACGTTAACAATGTTGTCGCCAGTAATCGGCTGAACGTGCTCTGCGCCGCCTTCTGCGGTACGGATAGCCGCCCCAGACTCCAGCAGTGCTGCATCCTGCACCACAACACCTTTCACGCCGAAGTGCGCACAGCTACGCATCATGCCGCCCAGGTTATGCGGGTTAGATTCGTTTTCCAGGGCCAGTACACAATCCTGCGCGCCAGCCTGGCTTACCCACTGCTGCACGGTTGTACCGTTACGCTTTTTGATCAAGAAGCAAACGCCGCCGTGATGTTCCGTGCCTGACGCTTTTGTCAATTCCGCTTCATCCACCACATGGTACGCTTTGCGGTTTGCCGCCATCCAGCGCAAGGCTTCTTTAAAACGTGGCGTTACGCTCTGGATAAACCAGGCGCGAACAATCGCTTCCGGACGGCTCTGGAACAGTGCCTGACAGGCGTTTTCTCCGTAGACGCGGGTTTCTTCCGCACGCTGACGACGCAAAACTTCCGGATCAATAAAACTTTTACCACTGATGCCACCGTGATCGGCCTTTTCCGGCGTCTCATCACCCGGCGCGCGGGAAACCGTGCGCCACGGCGAATCTTCCCACTTGCGGTCACGGGGCTGACTCTGTTTGTCATCGCGGGCGGGGCGACGGCCACCGTCAGCACGAGATTTTCCTGGACGCCCGCCCCCTTTCCCGGTACGCGGGTTGTGGGTACGTTTATCAGAATCATCATCACTGCGGACATACATCACTTTGACCTTGCCGCTTTTACCTTTCATTTCATCGTTCATGCTTTTCTCCACCAGCGCTGCGCGAAGCGCGCAGATTACCCGAAGTCCGCGCGGTTCGCCATGATTTCGTACCAAAGCCTACGACTATCATACCTATTGAATAAAACAGATTGTTGTCTGGAACAATGTCCCCGATAATATGTAACATATTAGAAACATACCGGCGTCGTTGCCGATAAGTCTCCTTACTCATCCCGAGGTTAGTTATGAATACCGTTTGTACCCATTGTCAGGCCATCAATCGCATTCCCGACGATCGGATCGAAGATGCGGCAAAATGCGGACGCTGCGGTCACGACTTGTTTGACGGAGAGGTGATTAATGCGACCGGTGAAACACTCGACAAATTGCTGAAGGATGATCTACCTGTGGTGATCGACTTCTGGGCACCGTGGTGCGGCCCCTGCCGTAATTTCGCACCAATTTTTGAAGATGTCGCGCAAGAGCGGTAAAGTGCGCTTTGTGAAAGTGAATACCGAAGCTGAACGTGAATTGAGCAGTCGCTTTGGAATTCGTAGTATACCGACGATCATGATTTTCAAAAACGGTCAGGTTGTCGACATGCTTAATGGCGCAGTACCGAAAGCGCCGTTTGATAGCTGGCTGAACGAATCTCTTTAATCTTACCGGGGCGCATCTTGTGCCCCGTTTTCTCCTCTGCGACAATGGCGTTTTTTCGACGCTCTCTTATGACCGAAAACGCTGTTCTCCAGTTACGCGCCGAGCGTATTGCGCGCGCAACACGTCCTTTTCTTGCCCGCGGTAATCGCGTTCGTCGCTGCCAACGCTGTCTTTTGCCAGAGAAATTATGTCTCTGTTCGACAATTACCCCAGCACAAGCAAAAAGTCGCTTCTGTTTGCTGATGTTCGACACCGAGCCAATGAAGCCCAGTAATACCGGGCGTCTGATTGCTGATATTTTGCCTGATACCGTTGCGTTTCAATGGTCGCGTACCGAACCCTCGCTAGATTTGCTGGATCTGGTACAAAACCCGGACTATCAGCCAATGGTGGTCTTTCCCGCCTCGTATGCTGATGAGCAACGGGAAGTGATCTTCACACCACCTGCCGGTAAGCCTCCGCTATTTATCATGCTCGATGGTACCTGGCCGGAAGCTCGCAAGATGTTTCGTAAAAGTCCGTATCTGGATAATCTTCCCGTCATTTCCGTCGATCTTTCCCGGCTTTCTGCCTATCGCCTGCGTGAAGCCCAGGCTGAAGGCCAATATTGTACTGCCGAGGTAGCCATCGCACTGTTAGATATGGTCGGCGATACCGGGGCGGCGGCAGGGTTAGGCGAGCATTTTACCCGCTTTAAAACACGCTATCTGGCAGGAAAAACGCAACATCTGGGTAGCATCACAGCAGAACAGTTAGAAAGCGTTTAAAATCATTCGGTCACTTCTGCGGGAGACCGGTATGAGTCAGCGAGGACTGGAAGCACTACTGCGACCAAAATCGATTGCGGTAATTGGCGCATCGATGAAACCCAATCGCGCAGGTTACCTGATGATGCGTAACCTGCTGGCGGGAGGCTTTAACGGACCGGTACTCCCGGTGACGCCTGCCTGGAAAGCAGTGTTGGGTGTGTTGGCCTGGCCGGATATTGCCAGCTTGCCCTTTACACCAGACCTTGCGGTTTTATGTACCAATGCCAGCCGTAATCTTGCTCTTCTGGAAGAGCTCGGCGAGAAAGGCTGTAAAACCTGCATTATTCTTTCCGCCCCGGTATCGCAACACGAAGATCTCCGCGCCTGCGCCCTGCGCCATAACATGCGCCTGCTAGGACCAAACAGTCTGGGTTTACTGGCTCCCTGGCAAGGTCTGAATGCCAGCTTTTCGCCTGTGCCGATTAAACGCGGCAAGCTGGCGTTTATTTCGCAATCGGCTGCTGTCTCCAACACCATCCTCGACTGGGCGCAACAGCGTGAGATGGGCTTTTCCTACTTTATTGCGCTCGGCGACAGCCTGGATATCGACGTTGATGAATTGCTCGACTATCTGGCACGCGACAGTAAAACCAGCGCCATCCTGCTCTATCTCGAACAGTTAAGCGACGCGCGACGCCCGTAGTGCCTCGCGCAATAAACCGATTCTGGTGATTAAAAGCGGACGTAGCCCGGCGGCTCAACGTCTGTTGAACACCACGGCAGGAATGGATCCGGCGTGGGATGCGGCTATTCAGCGTGCCGGTTTGTTGCGGGTACAGGATACCCACGAACTGTTTTCGGCGGTGGAAACCCTTAGCCATATGCGCCCGCTGCGTGGTGACCGGTTGATGATTATCAGCAACGGTGCTGCGCCTGCCGCGCTGGCGCTGGATGCCTTATGGTCACGCAATGGCAAGCTGGCAACGCTAAGCGAAGAAACCTGCCAGAAACTGCGCGATGCACTGCCTGGACATGTGGCAATCTCTAACCCTCTCGATCTGCGCGATGACGCCAGCAGCGAGCATTATGTCAAAACGCTGGACATTCTGCTCCACAGCCAGGATTTTGATGCGCTGATGGTTATTCATTCGCCCAGCGCCGCTGCTCCCGCAACAGAAAGCGCGCAAGCATTAATTGAAGCGGTAAAGCATCATCCCCGCAGCAAGTATGTTTCTCTGCTGACGAACTGGTGTGGCGAGTACTCCTCGCAAGAGGCACGACGATTATTCAGTGAAGCCGGGCTGCCGACCTATCGCACACCGGAAGGAACCATCACTGCTTTTATGCATATGGTGGAGTACCGGCGTAATCAGAAGCAACTACGCGAAACGCCGGCGTTGCCCAGCAATCTGACCTCCAATACCGCAGAAGCGCATCTTCTGTTGCAACAGGCGATTGCCGAAGGGGCTACGTCGCTTGATACCCATGAGGTTCAGCCCATCCTGCAAGCGTATGGCATGAACACGCTCCCCACCTGGATTGCCAACGATAGCACCGAAGCGGTGCATATTGCCGAACAGATTGGTTATCCGGTGGCGCTGAAATTGCGTTCGCCGGATATTCCACATAAATCGGAAGTTCAGGGCGTCATGCTCTACCTGCGTACAGCTAATGAAGTCCAGCAAGCGGCAAACGCTATTTTCGATCGCGTAAAAATGGCCTGGCCGCAGGCGCGGATCCACGGCCTGTTGGTGCAAAGTATGGCTAACCGTGCTGGCGCTCAGGAGTTGCGGGTTGTGGTTGAGTACGATCCGGTTTTCGGGCCGTTGATCATGCTGGGCGAAGGCGGTGTGGAGTGGCGTCCTGAAGATCAAGCCGTCGTCGCGTTACCACCGCTGAACATGAACCTGGCCCGCTATCTGGTTATTCAGGGGATCAAAAGTAAAAAGATTCGTGCGCGCAGTGCGCTACGCCCCTTGGATGTTGCAGGCTTGAGCCAGCTTCTGGTACAGGTTTCCAACTTGATTGTCGATTGTCCGGAAATTCAACGGATGGATATTCATCCTTTGCTGGCTTCTGGCAGTGAATTTACCGCGCTGGATGTCACGCTGGATATCGCGCCGTTTGAAGGCGATAACGAGAGTCGGCTGGCAGTGCGCCCTTATCCGCATCAGCTGGAAGAATGGGTAGAATTGAAAAACGGTGAACGCTGCTTGTTCCGCCCGATTTTGCCAGAAGATGAGCCACAACTTCAGCAGTTCATTTCGCGAGTCACCAAAGAAGATCTTTATTACCGCTACTTTAGCGAGATCAACGAATTTACCCATGAAGATTTAGCCAACATGACGCAGATCGACTACGATCGGGAAATGGCATTTGTAGCGGTACGACGTATTGATCAAACGGAAGAGATCCTCGGCGTCACGCGTGCGATCTCCGACCCTGATAACATCGATGCCGAATTTGCCGTGCTGGTTCGCTCGGATCTCAAAGGGTTAGGCTTAGGTCGACGCTTAATGGAAAAATTGATTACCTATACGCGAGATCACGGACTGCAACGTCTGAATGGTATTACGATGCCAAACAATCGTGGCATGGTGGCGCTAGCCCGCAAGCTCGGGTTTAACGTTGATATCCAGCTCGAAGAGGGGATCGTTGGGCTTACGCTAAATCTTGCCCAGCGCGAGGAATCATGAGTAAGGTACTGGAAATGTTGACCACTTAATCGGGACTGGTGTTATTATTGCCCGCTTATGTCGTCTGCATTGCACAGAGGACCCTTCAATGAACAGAGAAGAAATGCACTGTGATGTTGTCAAAATTTAAGCGTAATAAACATCAACAACACCTTGCCCAACTACCCAAGATTTCTCAATCAGTTGATGATGTCGATTTCTTTTACGCTCCCGCCGACTTCCGGGAGACGCTGCTGGAAAAAATAGCCAGCGCGAAGCAGCGCATTTGCATTGTCGCCCTGTATCTCGAACAGGATGACGGTGGCAAAGGCATTCTGAACGCGTTGTATGAGGCTAAAAGGCAGCGTCCGGAACTGGATGTGCGGGTGCTGGTCGACTGGCATCGTGCACAACGTGGACGCATTGGCGCTGCGGCATCTAACACTAACGCTGACTGGTACTGCCGCATGGCGCAGGAAAATCCGGGCGTAGATGTTCCGGTTTATGGCGTTCCAATCAATACCCGTGAAGCCCTTGGTGTTCTGCACTTTAAAGGCTTTATCATCGACGATAGCGTACTTTATAGCGGTGCCAGCCTGAACGATGTTTACCTGCATCAGCACGATAAATATCGCTACGACCGTTATCATCTGATCCGTAACCGTAAGATGTCAGACATTATGTTTGAATGGGTTACACAGAATATTATGAATGGCCGCGGCGTTAATCGTCTGGATGATGTTAATCGGCCAAAAAGCCCGGAAATCAAGAACGACATTCGCCTGTTCCGCCAGGAGCTGCGTGATGCCGCTTATCATTTCCAGGGCGATGCCGACAACGATCAGCTTTCCGTAACGCCGCTAGTGGGGCTGGGGAAATCGAGTCTGTTGAACAAGACCATTTTCCATCTTATGCCTTGTGCCGAGCAGAAACTAACCATCTGTACGCCATACTTCAACCTGCCAGCAATCCTTGTGCGCAATATTATCCAGTTGCTGCGCGAAGGGAAAAAGGTCGAAATTATTGTTGGTGATAAAACCGCGAATGACTTCTACATTCCGGAAGATGAACCTTTCAAGATAATTGGCGCATTGCCTTATCTCTATGAGATCAATCTGCGTCGTTTCCTGAGCCGTTTGCAGTATTACGTCAATACTGACCAGTTAGTGGTTCGGTTATGGAAAGACGACGACAACACCTATCACCTGAAAGGGATGTGGGTTGATGATAAGTGGATGCTGGTAACCGGCAATAACCTGAACCCGCGCGCCTGGCGTCTGGATCTGGAAAACGCCATTTTGATCCACGATCCACAACTGGAGCTTGCGCCACAGCGAGAGAAAGAACTGGAGCTGATCCGCGAGCATACCACCATCGTTAAGCACTATCGCGATCTGCAAAGTATTGCCGATTATCCGGTGAAGGTTCGTAAACTCATCCGCCGTTTGCGCCGTATCCGCATCGACCGATTAATTAGCCGCATCCTGTAATCACAACCCCGTCCTGTACGGGGTTTGTTTTTTGGAGGCCACGTTTTGCGTATTCTTTTTGTCTGTTCGCTATTGTTACTTTCTGGATGCAGCCATATGGCTAACGATAGCTGGAGCGGGCAGGATAAAGCTCAACACTTTATCGCCTCGGCGATGCTTTCCGCCGCCGGAAATGAATATTCACAGCATCAGGGGATGAGCCGGGATCGCAGTGCCATGTTTGGATTGATGTTCTCTGTCAGTTTGGGGGCGTCAAAAGAGCTTTGGGATAGCCGCCCCGAAGGGAGCGGCTGGAGCTGGAAGGATTTTGCCTGGGATATCGCCGGTGCAAGCACCGGCTATACCGTCTGGCAACTGACCCGTCACTAAAGACGCATCCCCTTCCCTTTGCGATGTAGCATCAAAGAAACCAGAAACGCCACCACGGCCATCAAGGTCACATACCAGAAGAAGGCTGTTTCCATTCCTATTGATTTCAGCGACAACGCTACGTACTCCGCCGAACCACCAAATATAGCATTGGCGACCGCATATGACAGACCAACGCCTAATGCGCGAACCTGTGCCGGGAACATCTCAGCCTTCAGTATTCCACTGATTGATGTATAAAAACTCACTATCAGCAGGGCACACATCACCAGACCAAAAGCGGCATAAGGCGAGGAAACGTTTTGCAATGCTGAGAGAATAGGAACGGTAAAAATGGCTGCCAGCGAACCGAAACATAACATTGAGGTACGGCGACCAATCTTATCCGACAGCGCGCCAATGAGTGGTTGAATAAGCATGAATACAAACAATGCGGCAGTCATAATGCCACTCGCCACGTTGGCATGCATTCCCGCAGTATTTACCAGATACTTCTGCATATAAGTGGTGAAGGTATAGAAACAAAGGGAGCCCGCAGCGGTAAAACCGAGAACCATGATGAATGCACGGCGATTGCGCCATAATCCTTTCAGAGATCCAGCTTCTTTTAAAGCGCGCGTTTCTTGTTGTGAAGTTTCATCTAACTGACGACGTAACCACAACGCCACAACAGCTAACACAGCTCCTAACGCGAAAGGAATACGCCATCCCCACTCTCTGAGTGCAGCGTCTTCCATGGTGTGTTGTAAAACCACGACAACCAGTAGGGCTAGCAGTTGTCCGCCGATCAACGTCACATACTGAAATGATGCGTAAAAACCTTTGCGCCCTTCAACGGCAACTTCACTCATATAGGTGGCGCTGGTGCCATATTCTCCGCCAACGGATAATCCCTGGAATAAACGAGCAAGAAGCAATAATGCCGGAGCCCACGTACCTATAGTTTCATAACCTGGGAGGCAGGCGATAACCAGCGATCCGAAACACATCATACACACCGATAATAGCATCGATTTTTTGCGACCATGTTTATCGGCTATGCGGCCAAATAGCCAACCGCCTATTGGGCGCATCAGAAATCCCGCAGCAAAAACACCTGCTGTTTGTAGTAGTTGAGTCGTCGTGTTCCCGGAAGGGAAGAAGATGTGGGCAAAGTAGAGTGAACAGAACGAGTAGACATAGAAATCGAACCACTCGACCAGATTACCTGAAGAGGCCCCCACAATCGCCCAAATGCGGCGACGAGTATCACTACTTGTCAGTTTGCTGTCTGCCGTTACAGTACTTTCAGCCATGCCATTATGTCTCCTGCCGTAATCCGATGCTTTTGTCGGTCGCTGTTGTTTATTTTTTTTGGTAAAAAAATGTTATACATTTGTTGCGTATCATTATGCAACCTTAACCATGAATTTAGTTAGCAGGAAAATGGTTATTGAGGAGCTTAAGGATAAATTTCTGGTAAGGAGGACACGTATGGAAGTAGGCAAGTTGGGGAAACCGTATCCGTTGCTGAATCTGGCATATGTGGGAGTATAAGACGCGCAGCATCGCATCAGGCATTTTTTTCTGCACCAATGCAAAAAGGCCATCCTGACGGATGGCCTTCTGCTTAATTTGATGCCTGGCAGTTCCCTACTCTCGCAT
>OGYQ01001655.1_pt1 | contig 10560 bp, 8 predicted proteins | sample 1576641 | NCBI WGS metagenome assembly OGYQ01 (sample SAMEA3541476, study PRJEB24748) | human gut metagenome | biome: human gut; feature: human-associated habitat; material: faeces | place: China | collected 2012
TGCAGTCGGGGGAAACAAAGGTGGCGGTAATGCCCATCTTGGCCATGGTGACGGCAATCAGATTGAAGGTGCCGCCGTAGATGGAGCTGGAAGAAACGATATGATCCCCGGCGTTGCACAGGTTGAACAGCGCAAAAAAGTTGGCTGCCTGGCCGGAACTGGTGAGCATACCGGCGGTACCGCCTTCCAGTTCGGTGATTTTGGCGGCGACGGTGTCACAGGTGGGGTTCTGCAGGCGGGAATAGAAGTAGCCGCTGGCTTCCAGGTCAAACAGCTTGCCCATCTCGTCGGAACTGTCGTACTTGAAGGTCGTGCTCTGCACAATGGGAATCTGGCGCGGTTCGCCGTTGCCGGGGTGATACCCGCCCTGTACGCACAGGGTGTTGATGGAATAATTCTGACTCATACTTTTCCGCTCCTTTTTTGTAGGGCGTCTGGCCCGCATCGATTTTGCAAGAATTACTACTATTGTAAAGTTTTGATGCGGTAAAATCAAGAGGAAAAGCCAGCGGCGATGGCGAGAAAATGCAAAACCTGACCAAAACAGGTATGGAAATCTGAGAAGGGCTGTGTTATAATAAGAAACGGCAGCGGATCCCGGGGAGACCGGAAAAGGCTGAAATGCCCAATGATTCTGCAAAAGAGGTAAAAACTATGCTTACTGCAATCACCGGTATCAACTGGGGCGACGAAGGCAAGGGCCGTATGGTGGACCTGCTCAGCCAGGATTACGACATCGTTGCGCGCTATCAGGGCGGCGACAATGCCGGCCACACTGTCAAGAACGAACGGGGCAAATTCATTCTGAATCTGATTCCGTCGGGCATTCTGCGTCCCGAAGTCGTCTGCGTCATGGGCGGCGGTATGGTCATCGATCCCGAACACCTGGAAAAAGAGATCGCTTCCCTGACCGAGAAGGGCGTCCAGATCACCCCGGCCAATCTCAAAATCTCCGACCGCGCCACCATCACCATGCCCTTCCATGTAGCCCAGGACGGCCTGGAAGAGGAGCGTCTGTCCAAGACCGGTGCCCAGTTCGGTTCCACCAAACGGGGCATTGCCTATACCTATGGCGATAAGTTCATGAAAAAGACCCTGCGCATGGGTGACCTTTGCCACATGGATGAAGGCGTGAAGAAGCGCCTGGCCACCATCGTGGAATCCAAAAATCTGACCATGGAAAAGATCTATGGCCAGAAGCCCGTCAGCGTGGATGAGATGTGGGCCTGGTGCGAGCATTACGCCAAGATTTTTGCTCCCTACATCTGCGATGTGGGCCAGTATCTGGCTGAAGCGGACGAGGCCGGCAAAAAGATCATGTTCGAGGCCCAGCTGGGCGCCCTGCGTGACATCGACTTCGGTATTTATCCTTACACCTCTTCTTCCAACACCATCGGTGCCTACGCGCCCATCGGTGCCGGTATCCCGGGCCATAAGCTGAACCTCTCCATCGGCATTATGAAGGCGTATTCTTCCTGTGTGGGTGAGGGCCCCTTCACCACCGAACTGGCCATGACCGAGGAAGAAAAGGATGTCCTGCGTGAGCATGGCCATGAATATGGTGCAGCCACCGGCCGCCCGCGCCGCGTCGGTCCCTTTGATGCGGTCGCCAGCCGGTATGGTGTCCAGTGCCAGGGCTGCGACGAGCTGGCTCTGACGCTGCTGGACGTTCTCGATTATATGGAGGAAGTGCCCATCGTCACCCAGTACCGTCTGTCTGACGGCAGCCTGACCACCCGCTTCCCCATGGGCAAGACGCTGGACGATGCCCAGCCTGTGGTGGAAAAGGTGCCCGGCTGGCACTGCGATATCACCGGCGTGCGCAAGTTCGAGGATCTGCCGGTTGAGGCGCAGAACTATGTCAAGCGTCTGGAGGAACTGGTCGGCTGCAAGATCAAGTATATCTCGGTTGGTCCTGAGCGTGACGCCTGCATTGTGCGTGACTGAGCAAAACAAATCTGAAGAATCAAATTGACGGCGGACTTTTGGAGTCCGCCGTTTTGTGAAAGGGGGAGAACGGGTTGGTAGATCTGCTGATCCGTACTTTCATCAAAAATCATCAAGATACAGCCGACCGTGCGGTACGAACGGCCTACGGCAATCTGGCTTGTATCGTCAGCGTCATCTGTAACCTGCTGCTGTTTGCGGGCAAAACGGCGGTTGGCACCCTGGCGGGAAGTGTTTCCATCACGGCCGACGGTATGAACAACCTGTCGGACGCCAGTTCCAATATCGTCAGCCTGGTGGGCTTCAAACTGGGCTCTCGGCCGGCGGACTCGGAACATCCCTATGGCCATGCCCGGTATGAATATCTGGCAGGGCTGGCGGTTTCGGTGATGATCCTGGTCATCGGTGTAGAACTGCTGAAAGAAAGTTTTGTCAAGGTGCTTCACCCCACGGAAGTGCAGTTCGGTTGGCTGACGGTGGCGGTGCTGGTTGCCTCTATCCTCGTTAAACTCTGGATGAGCCTGCTCAACCGTAAAATCGGCCGGACCATCCAGTCCGAAACATTGATGGCCACCGCGGCGGATGCCCGCAACGATGTGATCACCACTGGTGCAGTGCTGCTGGCGGCAGTGCTTACCAGCCTGACCGGGTTTGACCGGCTGGATGGTATCATGGGCCTGGGGGTGGCCGGATTTATCCTGTACAGCGGTATTCAGTTGGTGCGGGATACCATCGACCCGATTCTGGGCGCCGCGCCGGACCCGGAGCTGGTGGAACATATCGAAAAGAAAGCCCTCGGCTATCCCGGCGTGCTGGGCATCCATGATCTGATGATCCACGACTACGGTCCCGGCAACCGGCTGGTCAGTTTCCACATCGAGATGGACGCCAAGGGCGATGTGATGCAAAGCCATGACGTCATCGATACCATCGAAAAAGACTTGCTGGTCCAGGACGGCATGATTGCTACGATCCACTATGATCCGATCGTGACGGGGAATTCCCACGTGGAGGAGATCCGGAACTTTTTGCGGGCAGAAGTGGGCAGGTTGGAACCGGAAGCCAACATCCATGATCTGCGGATCGTACCGGGGCCGTCCCATACCAACGTGATCTTTGACTGCGCCGTGCCGGCTGAATACCTGACGGATAAACAGCGCCGCGGGGCCAAACTGGTCAGCGCCCTGCGCACCGCCGTACAACAGAAATGGCCCGATCATTTCTGCGTTATCAAGCTGGAACCCGATTACGCACCGTGTACACATACGCAAAACTAACAGAAAGAGGAAAACTTATGGATTACAATCAAGCTGCTCTCGAACTGCACGCCAAGGGCCCCGGTAAACTGACGGTGCAGAGCCTTGTGCCCTGCAAAGACAAGGATGCGCTGTCCACGGCTTACACGCCGGGCGTCGCTGAACCCTGCCGCAAGATCGTGGCAAATCCGGACGACGTGTACACCTACACGCTGAAAGGGCGTACGGTGGCGGTTGTTACCAACGGTACGGCGGTGCTGGGCCTTGGCAATATCGGCCCCGAGGCCGGCCTTCCGGTCATGGAGGGTAAATGTGTCCTGTTCAAGGAATTCGGCGGAGTGGATGCGTTTCCCATCTGCCTGAATGCCAAAACCAAGGAGGAAGTCATTGCAGCGGTGAAGGCCATTGCACCCACCTTCGGCGGCATCAACCTTGAGGACATCAAGGCCCCCGAGTGCTTCTACATCGAAGAGGTGCTCAAGAAGGAAATGAACATCCCGGTGTTCGAGATCGAAGCGGAACTGGAGCGCGATCTTGATATTCCGGTGTTCCACGATGACCAGCACGGCACAGCCATCATTGTGCTGGCCGGTGTACTCAATGCACTGAAAGTTGTCGGCAAACGGATCGAGGATGTGCGTATCGTCCAGAACGGCCCCGGCGCCGCCGGCACGGCTATCATTCACATGCTGCAGGTAGCGGGTGCCAAGCATATCATTGCTGTGGATGAACACGGCATCCTGGTGCCGGGCCGCCCCGAGGGACTGGCAGGCCACAAAGCAAAACTCGCCGAGGAAACCAACCCCGAAAAGCTGAGCGGCGGATTGGCAGAGGCCATCCGCGGCGCCGATATCTTTATCGGCACCTCCATTGCGGGAGCGCTCACACCGGAACTGGCCGCCACCATGGCTCCGGATGCCATTGTCTTTGCCATGGCCAATCCCACGCCGGAGATCATGCCTGATGCTGCCAAAGCCGCGGGCATCCGGGTCATCGGTACCGGTCGTTCGGACTTCCCGAACCAGGTCAACAACGTGCTGGCATTCCCGGGCATTTTCAAAGGTGCCTTGTCGGTGCGTGCGCGGGACATTAACCCGGCCATGAAGATGGCGGCTGCCAAAGCCATTGCCGGCCTGATCCCGGATGACGAGCTCAATGAAGAAAACATTCTGCCCAAGGCATTTGATCCCCGTGTGCCGGAGGCCGTGGCAGCGGCGGTGGCCCAGGCTGCACGGGAAAGCGGAGTGGCACGCGTATGAGCAAGATACGGGAACTGAGTGCCGACACCATCCGGGATGCCGTCGAAGCGCTCTGCATAGAAGCCAATACCAGTCTGCCGGCCGATGTGAAGGCGGCGCTGGACAAAGCGGAAGCAACCGAACCCTGGCCGTTGGCCAAGGAAACACTGGGCCTGCTGCAGAAAAATCTCTGTGTGGCGGCTGAGCAGGAACTGCCCATCTGCCAGGATACCGGTATGGCCTGTGTATTTGTGGAACTGGGGCAGGATGTGCATATCGAAGGCGATCTGAATGCTGCTGTGGATGAAGGTGTGCGCCGCGGGTATGAGAAAGCGTATCTGCGTAAATCCATCACGGCGGACCCGCTGCAGCGTGTGAACACGGGGGACAACACCCCGGCATTCCTGACAGTCCATCTGGTACCGGGCAGCGGCTGTAAGATTACCGTTGCGCCCAAAGGCGCCGGCAGCGAGAATATGAGCCGTCTGGCGATGCTCAAACCGGCGGATGGAGTGCAGGGCGTCAAGGACTTTGTGCTCGATACTGTGCGGCAGGCGGGGGCCAATCCCTGTCCGCCCATTGTGTTGGGAATCGGCATCGGCGGCAGCTTTGACCATTGTGCAGCCCTGGCCAAAAAGGCCCTGCTGCGTCCTTTGGACCAACCCAACGCCGATCCGTACTACGCCGCGCTGGAACAGGAACTGCTGGATGCTATCAATGCTACCGGTTTTGGCCCCCAGGGATTCGGCGGCGCTACCACCTGCCTGGGGGTTTCCATCGAACAGCGCCCCACCCATGTGGCCTGCCTGCCGGTGGCTGTCAATATGAGCTGTCACGTGACGCGCCGTGCCAGCCGGGAGGTATAAGCATGGCGAAAAGCAGAATTGATATTTCGCTGGACGGTGTTGGAGAAGCGTCGCGCCCGTCCCAGAGAAACATTGATATCCCGCTGGATGGCGACAGAGGCGCGGCGGGTATTACCGATAAGGAATTTGAGTTTGTAAACCGCCATCACGAGGAATACAAGGAGATGCGCCGCCGTGCGCGTGAACAGGGAGGACACTGATGCAGTACGTTTTGCAGACCCCGCTTCAAAAATCCGATCTGGCACCGCTGCACGCGGGGGATACGGTGCTCCTTTCGGGTGTGGTCTATACCGCCCGTGATGCGGCTCATGCCCGCATGATGGAACTGCTGGATGCCGGCAAGGAACTGCCGTTTCCCATCGCAGGGGCCTCTGTCTATTATGTAGGCCCCACACCGGAACGCCCCGGGTGTGCCATCGGTGCGGCGGGCCCCACGACTTCCGGCCGCATGGATGCTTATACACCGCGTCTGCTGGATCTGGGGCTTGCCTGCATGATCGGCAAAGGCAAACGCAGCGCCGCTGTCAAGGAATCTGTGGTCAAAAACGGTGCGGTGTATCTGGCTGCCATCGGCGGCGCCGGCGCGCTTATGGCCCGCAGCGTGCAGAGTTGTGAAGTGATCGCGTGGCCGGATCTTGGCTGTGAGGCAGTCCGCCGTCTGGTGGTCAAGGATTTCCCTTTGACGGTGCTGCTGGACCCTCATGGCGGCGATTTGTACGAAAGCGGCCCTGCGGCCTATCTGGCTTCCCGGACCTGAGCCTGCCATGAAACAACGATCCTTCACTCGCAAAAAAGCGCGGCGGTGCCTCTTAATCTGCATATTCCTTTTGCTGCTAAGCGCAGGGATAGCCTGCGCTCTGGTGCTTCATGCAAACCAGGTGGCCCGCAAAAGGGAGGAAGCGGCCCGTGCCGCAGCACAGGCGGCGGCAGAAGAACAGGCTGCCCGTGAGGCAGCGGCGGCCGAGGCAGCTCGTCAGGAAGACGAACGGCGCCAGGCGGAAGAAGCTGCGGCCTTGCGGAAACAACAGGTGGCGGACGCCGCTGCGGCCCACGACGCGGTGGAATACGGGGATAAGCTGGGTACCATTCGGGTAGAGGGCACGCAGATCGATTGTGCGCTCTACTGGGGGGACAGCAGCACACAGTTTGATGCGGGAGCAGGCTGCCACGTAACGGATGGCTGTGTGCTGCCCGGTGAGAACGGGACGGTTTTCATCGGCGCACATACAGGTACCTATTTTGCAGATCTTGGCTCGGCTGAGGTAGGGGACCGTATCTATCTGGACACTGACTGGGGCAGTTTTGTGTATGAGATTACCGAGATGCAGGTCATCTATGAAACGGATGTGGATAAAGTGCGCTGGGGAGCCGAAGAACCCAGTTGCGTGCTGTATACTTGCTATCCTTTTGGTATCCTGACCCATACCGACCGCCGTTATGCAGTCTATGCCGACCCGGTGGCCGCAGACGCGGACGGTGTGATCCCCCAGTGAACTGCCATTGACAAACCCCACCAAAGTTGTTACACTGTTTTTATATTCAGTCATGCGGCTATGGCGGAATTGGCAGACGCGCTGGTTTTAGGGTCCAGTGTCCACGACGTGCAGGTTCAAGTCCTGTTAGCCGCACCATCTTTGAAATATCGCGTTGCGATGCCGGTTTGTGATATCGCAGCGCGATTTTTTTACTATTAAAAGGGAGGTGCCGCTTATGAATGAAGCTGTTTTGCTGGCCGGTTCGGTGATCCTTATCTGTATTTTGATCAGCCGTTTTCTGGAAAAGATTCCTGTGCCCTCCATGCTCATTTTCATTGTGCTGGGAATGTTTTTTGGCGAAGACGGTGTGTTTCGTATTGCCTTCAACGATTATGAGTTTGCCGATGACATCTGCCTTGTTGCCCTGATTTTCATTATGTTTTACGGCGGTTTCGGCACCAACCTCAAGGTGGCGCGGCCGGTTCTGAAACGATCGGTGGTGTTATCCACGGTGGGGGTGGCCGGTACAGCCGGTGCTGTGGCGCTGTTCACCCGCTTTTTTCTTCAGGTCCCCTGGCTGGAGAGTATGCTTATCGGTTCGGTGGTGTCCTCCACCGACGCAGCATCGGTGTTCAGCATCCTTCGCAACAATAAGCTGGCACTCAAATATCATACCGACTCACTGCTGGAAGTGGAATCCGGCTCCAACGACCCCATGTCCTATATGCTCACCACAGTCACACTGGCGTTGATGGCAGGGGAAAAACCTTCCATTCCGCTGCTGCTGCTCCAGCAGATTTTGCTGGGTGTGTTGGGCGGGGCGGCTGTGGGCGCCGTGACGGTGTGGTTGCTGAGGCAAAGCCTGCTGGGCAGTAAGCAAAACCGCACGGTGTTGTTGTTTGCGTCCATGCTGCTGGCTTACGCGCTGCCATCGGTGCTGGGGGGCAACGGGTACCTCAGCGTATATCTGTGCGGCATCTGGCTGGGCAACACGCCCATTACCCAAAAACGGTATCTGGTTCACTTCTTTGATGTGTTGACTGATGTGTCCCAGGTGATCGTCTTTTTCCTGCTGGGACTGTTGGTCACGCCGACGGAACTCCCGGAGGTGCTGCTCCCGGCGGTATTTGTTATGTTGTTCCTGACACTGGTGGCACGGCCTGCTGTAACAGCTGCCTTGTTGCTGCCGTTTAAGGCACCCTGGCAGCAGATCGGTCTGGTTTCCTGGGCCGGGCTGCGAGGAGCCTCTTCTATCGTATTTGCCATTGCTGCGGTGCTTAGCGGTATACAGACCCGATACAACCTGTACAATCTGGTTTTCTGTGTGGTATTGCTGTCCATCGCTGTGCAAGGGTCGTTGCTGCCAAAAGTGGCCGGACGGCTGTGCATGATCGACCATAACGGAGATGTAGCCAAGACATTCAGCGACTACCAGGAAGAAAGCAGTATCGACTTTATCAAGGTCCATATTGACGCTGCCTGTCCATGGTGTGGCTGCACGCTGCATCAGGTGTCGCTTCCGCCGGAATTGATGGTTACCATGATCGTACGCGGAGAACACACCATTGTCCCTGACGGCGGTACCAGACTGCTGGCGGGGGATCTGCTGGTTCTGGCAGCCCGGGCGTTTGAAGACCGGGAAAATCTGTCGCTGCACGAAATCAGCGTGGAGCGGGGCAGCCGCTGGGCGGAATGCGCGCTTTCGGATATTTCGCTGCAGGACGGTCGTCTGGTGGTGCTGGTCAAGCGAGGAGCGGAAACAATGATCCCCACCGGGCGAACGGTCCTCAAGGCAGGGGATATATTGGTTCTGGCGGAATCCGTGGCACAGCAGAAAGAAAACTGAAAATCCCTTCAGGTCCCTGCCGGAGAACAGCCCGGCGGGGATTTTTGTGCTATAAGGCATAAACAAGAAAAAAGCAAGTTTTTCCGGGGCGACAGAAAGGCCGTTCCATGGTATGATAGCAGGGATAAGAAACGGGGGTGATCTTTCATGGCGGAAAATCGGCTGCTGCATCCAAGGCTACGGCGCTATGCAGCGGAAACGGTGCAGACGCTTTATAAGGAACTGAAACTGCCAGCGGAAGGGTATAGCAAAGCAGAAGCGGAAAAAAGCCGCCTGCGTTGGGGCGGTAATCAACTGGAAAAACAGCGTCCTGATACGGTAGGGTATCGGTTGCGCAGAGCCTTCCTGAATCCTTTTGCAACGATACTGGCGGTGCTGGCAGTATTGTCTTTTGTGACGGATGTTCTGCTGGCGTCTGGAGGCAGTCAGGATTGGAGTACGCCGGTTATTATGCTGGTGATGCTGCTTCTCAGCGGTACGGTGCGCTTTGTGCAGGAGCTTCGCTCCAAGCAGGTGACGGATCACCTGGCAAGGTTACTGCACACCCGGGTCACAGTATGGCGGGGGAGCCGCTGGACAGAACTGCCGTCGGTTGAGTTGGTGGTGGGGGATCGTGTTCGCCTGACAGCCGGGGATAGAGTCCCGGCGGATCTCCGCCTGACCAAAGCAGAAGAACTCTACGTTTCGCAGGCCGTCCTGACGGGAGAGAGTGCTGTGCTGCAAAAGCAGACGGAACCGCTGGCAGTTCACGGCCTGCATGGGTACGCAGCATATACCAATATTGCTTTTATGGGGTCCGCGGTGTTCGGCGGTACGGGCGAGGGCGTTGTTCTGGCTGTGGGCAAGGATACCGTCTACGGGGGCCTTTCCGAGGCTGCCCGCGACCGAAAAAACGGTTTTGATAAAGGAGCACACTCCATCGCCTGGGTGTTGATCCGGTTTATGGCCGTGCTGGTGCCGGTTGTGTTTGTGGCCTGCGGCGTAAGCCAGGGCAACTGGAGCGCAGCGTTTTTGTTTGCGCTTTCGGTAGCGGTGGGGCTCACACCGGAAATGCTGCCCATGGTAGTTAATGCCTGTCTGGCCAAGGGCAGCGCCGCAATGGGACGCAAACAGACGGTTGTCAAGAACATCAACGCCATGCAGGGGTTTGGCAGCATGGATGTTCTTTGCGTGGATAAAACCGGCACCTTGACCGGAGAAACCGTCCAGCTGGAATACTACATGGATCTGTTGGGCAATGAGAGCAGGCAAGTGCTGGAATTTGCATATCTCAACAGTCTGTACCATACCGGAGTGCAGAATCCGCTGGATGGGGCCATTCTTCACTGCCAGGAAATGCCCGGCCATGGTGAGGCGTTCCGGACACTCCCACAGCGTTTTCTCAAGCTGGATGAGTTGCCCTTTGACTATGAGCGCAAGGTTGCTACGGTTCTGGTAAAAAGCGGGGAAGCGGAAAATCTCCTGATCATGAAAGGCAGTGTGGAATCCGTTTGTGCGCGCTGCAGCCAGATCGAATATAAGGGCTGGCGCAGCCCGTTCGGTGCAGATGGTCTGGCCAGTGTCCATGCCGTTGTGGATGAAATGCAGGAAGATGGCATGAAGGTGCTGGCTGTGGCGTATAAACCCATGCCGGAGGAATGTCTGAAACCGGAAGCGGAGCAGGATTGTATTCTGCTGGGATATCTGGCGTTTTTTGATGCTCCGAAAAAGACCGCTGCCGCGGCCATCCGGGCGTTGCAGGAACGACGTGTAGGGGTTCGCGTGCTGACAGGGGACCAGGCGAGTGTGGCCTGCTCGGTCTGCCGCCGGTTGGGAATTGATACACGGTACACCATGACGGGCGCGGAACTGGAGTGCCTGACTCCCGACGAACTGCCAATAGGAATTGAACGAACCACAGTATTCTCGGAGCTTTCGCCCCGGCAAAAAGCC
>OGYQ01001659.1_pt1 | contig 10553 bp, 8 predicted proteins | sample 1576641 | NCBI WGS metagenome assembly OGYQ01 (sample SAMEA3541476, study PRJEB24748) | human gut metagenome | biome: human gut; feature: human-associated habitat; material: faeces | place: China | collected 2012
GCCTGTAAGGCAGCGGCCTTTTTGAATGCAGGTGCAAGAAAATCGCAAGGATTTGGTCATGGGAATACAAGCACACCTGCTCTATACTTGGGAATGCAGTCGGGACCGTCCGGCGGCAATCTGATGCCTGCAAGGAGGTGAGAGTCAGTGGACAGTGACGGAAATCCCCGAAACCGGGAGCAGACAGCGCAATGCCTCAAACCGTATTGTCGGTTGACTCTACGTTTGGGCAGGAAGCAGCTGCCTCCCTACAACAAGGAGGTAATGCATGATGAACAAAAAAGAAAAACTCCGCCAGCAGGCGGCACGGGTGGCGACCGGTGTGGTAACCCGTGATGAGGAGGCACGCCGTCTTTCCCATGCGGCTGCTTCTTCTGTACAGGAAGTGCTGAAGGAAATGGACACTTCCCTCTGCGGTCTTACGCCGGAGCAGGTGACTTTCAGCCGAAATCGTTTCGGCAGCAATAAAGTCACCCGCCAGAAAGAAAAAACACTTCCACGGCGCTTGGCGGAAGCCTTTGTGAACCCGTTTACGGCTATTCTGTTTTTCCTGGCGGTTGTTTCAGCCATCACTGATATGATTTTGCCTTATTGGGAACTTTTTGGCAATGTTCGTGAGGATTTTGATTGCCTTACAGTGGTCATTATTCTGACGATGGTGTTGATTTCAGGAATACTTCGCTTTGTGCAGGAATCCCGCAGCGGCAATGCGGCCGAAAAACTTCTGGCAATGATCACCACGACCTGTACTGTGACACGGCGCGGGAAAGAAAAAATCGAAATCCCGTTGGATGAAGTGGTGGCGGGAGATATTGTGCACCTTTCGGCAGGGGACATGATCCCGGCGGATTTGCGAATCCTGGATGCCAAGGACTTCTTTGTCAGTCAATCGGGCCTGACGGGGGAAAGTGAACCGGTAGAAAAAACAGCCGCGGTCTGCACCCGGGAGCAGGAGAGTGTGACAGGATATCCGAATCTTGCCTTTATGGGTAGTAATGTGATTTCCGGCAGTGCGCTGGGTGTGGTTGTGGCCGTAGGAGATCACACGCTGTTCGGGTCTATGGCGTCCTCCGTTGCGCAGGAGGCGGTGGAAACCAGCTTTACCCGTGGCGTCAATGCAGTATCCTGGGTTCTCATTCGATTCATGATGGTTATGGTTCCCCTTGTCTTTGTGATCAACGGCCTGACAAAAGGGGACTGGCTGGCTGCGTTCCTGTTCGGAATATCCATTGCAGTGGGGCTTACTCCGGAAATGCTGCCCATGATCGTGACAACCTGCCTGGCCAAAGGCGCTGTTTCCATGAGCAAGGAAAAGACAATCGTCAAAAATCTCAACTCGATCCAGAATTTTGGCGCTATGGATATTTTGTGTACCGATAAGACCGGAACGCTTACGCAGGATCAGGTTGTGCTGGAATATCATTTGAATGTAATGGGGGAAGATGATCTGCGCGTACTGCGCCACGCGTATCTGAACAGCTATTTTCAAACCGGATATAAAAACCTCATGGACCTGGCCATTATCCGGAAAACCGAGGAGGAAGAGAGCCGTGACCCCAATCTGGTAGATCTGTCGGAAGCCTATGTAAAAGTAGATGAAATCCCGTTTGATTTTGCGCGGCGGCGTCTGACTACGGTAGTAAAGGATAAACACGGCAAAACACAGATGGTGACAAAGGGTGCCGTGGAAGAGATGTTGTCGATTTGTGCGTTTGTTGAGTACGACGGCAGGGTGGAGCCGCTGACTGCAGAACGAAAAGATGAGATTTTTGCAACAGTGAATTCTTTGAATGAAAAAGGGTTCCGCGTTTTGGCCGTTGCACAAAAGAGCGAGCCGGCCCCGGCGGGAACGTTCAATGCAAAAGACGAATGTGATATGGTGCTGATGGGATACCTGGCGTTTTTGGATCCGCCCAAGGAAACAACGGCGGCAGCCATCCAGGCACTGAAAGAACATGGTGTGACGACCAAGATCCTGACAGGAGATAATGAAAAAGTCACCCGAACTATATGCGCCCAGGTGGGCTTGAAAGTGCGCACGATGCTGCTGGGGGCGGACCTGGAGAAAATGAGCGATGCCGAACTGGCCAGAGCTGCCCGGACAACGGATGTGTTTGCCAAGCTGACCCCGGACCAGAAAGCACGTGTGGTCACAGTACTGCGGGAATCCGGTCATACAGTCGGATTTATGGGGGACGGTATCAATGATGCCGCGGCTATGAAAGCGTCGGATATCGGGATTTCCGTGGATACCGCGGTGGACGTGGCGAAGGAAAGCGCTGACATTATCCTGCTTGAAAAAGACCTGATGGTGTTGGAAAAGGGAATTGTGGAAGGCCGCAAGACCTATGCCAATATGATCAAGTATATAAAAATGACGGCATCTTCCAATTTTGGCAATATGTTCTCTGTCCTGGCGGCCTCTGCGTTGCTGCCGTTTCTGCCCATGATGAGCGTACAGCTGATCGTGTTGAACCTGATTTACGATCTTTCCTGTGCAGCAATCCCCTGGGATAATGTGGACGAAGAATTCCTGCGCATCCCTAGAAAATGGGATGCCTCCTCGGTAGGCAGTTTCATGATCTGGCTGGGGCCCACAAGTTCTATTTTTGACTTTACGACCTACATTTTCATGTATTTTGTGTTTTGTCCGCTGTTTGTGTCCGGTGGGGTACTGTACAACGACCTTGCCCGTCACTTCAGTGGTTTGGAATTGCAACGTATGCAGGAAACCTATGTGGCAATGTTCCAGGCCGGATGGTTTGTAGAGTCCATGTGGAGCCAGACGCTGGTCATTCACATGATCCGCACGCCTAAAATTCCTTTTATCCAGAGTCGTGCATCGGCTCCGCTGACGCTCCTTACCTGTACAGGAATCGCGGTGCTTACGATTATCCCCTTTACACCGTTGGGCGCGGCCCTTGGTTTTGTGGCGTTGCCGCTGGAATATTTTGCTTATCTGATCCCCTGCATTCTGTTGTATATGGTACTGGCAACCAGCCTTAAAAAGGCGTATGTACGGCATTATGGGGAACTGCTATAAAAGGAGGGAAGGAACAGTGATATGGACGACGTTGTGGATTACATTGTTTGGGACAAATTGCTTTGCAGGGCTTAATATCGGATTTTGGGTTCCCATTGCGGCAGTTCTATTGCTGGTGCTCCTTATGAATTTGATTTTCTGGGGAATGAAACCCAAGCATTTGCGCAAATAAAGAGTATGCCGAAGGACTGGCCGTAATAGAAACTTAGGCGATAAAAGGAAACAGAACAAATCCCCCTGGTGCAGTGAAATGGAACTGTGCCAGGGGGATTTGTTGTAGATAAAATGATGTTTTGGTCTTAGAAAGTAGCTACCGGTAAGTGAGGGTCTGATCATGCAGGCGACTCCTGAAGAAGGAAAGGCAACACCAGAAAACTCCTTTTATGGAATCTGCAGCTATCGAAACAACGGGGACCCAAAAACGGGGTACCCATACCCGCCGTAAGTGACCCGACAGGAGAGTGTATTATGTCTGTTTTTCGTATGCCTAAGCGCAGCAACGTTACTGTTATGAGCAACGTCCATCTGCGGGATGCCAGTGTTTCCTATTTAGCCTAACCAAAAGCGTCCGATGGGCACGCGGCCGCAGAATGTGATTATGCGTTTTGGGGCTTGGGGGTATCCTCATAAGCAGTGCTGGAGGAAGCATTGCTTGTCATGTTTGTGTGTTCTACGAACAGAAGAAGACTACGTAGATTCATTGAAATCGATTACACCATCGAAGCATTGTACCTTTTGTTGTGTGAATTGGTGCGACACGACCAGTAAGATTTTGCCGTGAATCGAAAGCAAGAAATCCTCAATTTTTGATGCAGTAACATCATCAAGATTAGCCAAAGGTTCATCCAAGATAAGTACATCTGTGTTTCGCAATAATGCTCTGGCTAAACAGATTCTCTTTTTTTCTCCGCCAGACAAATTTGTGCCATTTTCAGTGATTGTGGAAGAAAGTGCATTTCGATTTGCGAATTTGTCAAGTTCTACTACATGTAGAACTTGGAACAGTTTGTCATCATCAATATCTTGATACAGTGTTAAGTTGTTGCGAAGGGAATCATGGAAAAGAACAGCTTCCTGACGAACAACAGTCATACAGTCATAAGTGTTATCAAAGTTGGAAAGCGGAACCCCATCTACGAAGATTTCTCCTGAATCTGCGTTATAATATTTTAACAGCAAGTTGATTGAAGTTGTTTTCCCACAGCCGCTTGGGCCCTTGAGCAAGTATCGGCCGCCCTTTTTAATAGTAAACGTCAGATTTCGTAAGATTGGTTCAGATGAATCCGGATAAGAGAAGGTGACAGAATCATAATGAATATCATGATGAACCGTCTTTAGAGAGTGAGAACCGATCGAGCTGTCGTACTCCGAAAGAAAATGCTGCATGGACTGGCAGGTGGGCCTAATGGAAATGAGCGCGCGAAGAATGTCTGCTAGCGAAATCAAGGGATAAGAAAGCTGATCAATCATACCAATTGCAACAAAAAAATCACCTGCAGAAAAAGCCCCGGACAGAACCAACCAGGCCGAAGCAACTAAGATGACAAAATAGGAGAGATATGAGATCAGAGAAGTAAGCAATTGGGACTTGGCTCGCCATGTTGCATTGTTGAACATTGCAGCCATGGAATGATCATTTACTTCATCATACCTTTTTAGGATGTTATGCTCAACAGAAAAGTTCTTTATGATTTCGAATCCACTGAGCCAATCTTGGATGCAGGTTAAAACGGATTCTGCCGTTTTAATTTGCATTGACTGTGCGTTTTGTAATGGTTTCTCAATCAGTTTAGGTAAATATAGGGGCGTAGTGAGCAACACTAGTGTAAAAATAGCAATTCTCGCATCGAGAAGAAAAAGAGCCACACTGACAAAAATAATCTTCAGAAGAATTTCACAAAGAAGAGGGAGCATTTGAAAATAGTAATCTTTAATGTTATCTGCCTCATTGGTATATTTCGAAATATACCAACCCTCAGGATGCTTCTTATAAGAAACATAGCTACGCTGCAAGATACTTTTGAAAATATCCTGTTTAAGCATTTTTGTGCATTCGGTCACAAATCTAGCCGTAAGGCGTGCGTATAAAAAATAAAAAAGGCTTTCACATAAGATGAAGATTAGTAAAAGAACGATCCACCTTATGGCTGCGGATATTTCACCTGCTAGTGCTGAGTCGAGTATATCCCCCTTAAAAAACTGTAATGTGACTGAAAAAATGGTGCTGATGACGATGGCAACCAGCGCCGAAAAATAGTAGCGGCGGCTGCGTTTTTGATATTGTTTCATAATACTCTCCTATACATTATTGAAATAATGCGATAGAAGAAGTGTGGATGTTTATTCTCTTCTATCGCTTAGAAGAGCTGACGATACTTAACCATTCTATAACACCTCTTTTGTTGATTTCACCTATCTGGTTCATAGCAAGTATATACTATGAAAAATAAAAACACAACGTAATATTTTGCAATCCAAATGCAAAGGGTGTCTTGCAAACGCGGAAATAGTTTATAATGGATGAATCAGACCTACGATATCACCTTCGGTGTGAGAAATGAATGAGTAATGGAATGTGCGGGCGCTCTTAAAAAGATATGAGAACTTTAGAGTAAAACAGGAATGGCGCAGCCAATGCTGCACCATTCCTGTTTTACCTTGTATTGAGTGTGCAAAGAAGGTGAGAGCGTTGGGAAGCCCATTCTTTAGTATCTCTCTGCAAACTCTGCAAAACTCGCCATTGATTCTGAGCTTCACATTTCCCGCAACTATCGCAGGAACATGGCCACTGGAGTTTCCACACGGTAGATTCTTCCGGGCTGATCGTTCTCCCTAGCAATTCTCTTTTGCGTATTTCCCATTCTTTCAGGTAATCATCCATGAATGTGTTTTGAAACAGATAACCACTGGGAGTGGGGTCCTAAACGGGGTCACTAAACAAAAAAAGCCCCGTAGAATATCGATTCTACGAGGTCTTTTTTGGTGGGAGCTGGTGGATTCGAACGGCCGAAAATCATGTTTCAGAAAATGGCTGTATTGTTTTGGCCGCACTATTCCTGCAATTTGCCGGAATGATTCCGCTTGTTCCGCTGAGTTTTTGACACGTTTTAGGCGAACGGGGTCCCGAAAACGGGGTCCCCATACCCGCCATATGTAACCCGACAGGAGAGTGTTTTATGTCTGTTTTTCGTGTGCCTAAGCGCAGCAACTTTACTGTTATGAGCAACGTCCATCTGCGGGATGCCAGTTTGTCTCTGAAAGCAAAAGGACTGCTGTCCTATATGCTTTCCAATCCGGACAACTGGGATTATAGCTTGCGCGGTCTGGCCCGTTTCAGCAGTGACGGTATCGACAGTGTCCGTAGCGGCCTGAATGAGTTGATGCGGACGGATATCTGGTTCGTGTAAAGGTTCGAGATGCCAAAGGACGAATCGTCGACTGTGATTACCAAATCTTCGAGGTGCCACAGAAAGAGGTTTCTCCAAAACCGGAAAACCCATGATTGGATTTTCCAATTCTGGAGAATCCAACGCAACTAAATATGGGAGATTAGTAAGTATAGAGATAAGCAAAACATCTACTGGCTGAAAAGGAAGATGTGAATGCCCATTTTGGACTTCTGGTTTGCCAGTGTTTTCTCTGCAGAGGCGCTCTCTTTTTCAGCTGGTAATAGAGTGAGGTCAAAAATTGGCAAGCACGGCATCATGCTGGCATACGCCGGCAAAATGCCACTTGTCAGGGGAATCTTCCCCTGAAACCCTTCGGCTATTCCATTAAACGGCGGAGAAAATATGTAATGTGCACTTATAGAAAAGGGCCTGGGTTCCGGAGTCTGTTGTTGACACAAAAGTCGGAAAAATGATATACTGACACAGTTCAAAAAGAAAGGAGGGCGCACAAATGGCTTGGAGATTTTCTAAGATCCAACTGAAAAAAGGCAATGTTTTGGCCTTTCAGGGGGATAGTGCGCCCTTTTGGAAGGTCAAGACGGCACGTTGATGTGCTTTTGGACGTGAAAAGTTGTGCACTATCTCCTTTTACTTGCAGACACCTGTGAGAAAAGGAGATTTTTTTATGTTTACTATTAAACGGCAGATTTGCCTCATTTACTCCATAACAGCACTGGGAAGCCTCCAGTTTGCAGGCGCCTGCTGGGCAGCGCTACTGGCAGCGAGGGGCTTCTCCCTGACCCAGATCGGATTGGCAGAGGCGTTCTTTCACCTCACCAGCCTTTTATTTGAAGTTCCATCCGGCGTGATTGCCGATGTATTGGGACGTAAACGCTGTATGATCGCCAGCCAATGTATGTCCGCAATGGCCTCCGTTGCCATGATGCTTTCTGGCTCTATAGGGGGTGTCTGTATAGCGATGGCACTCAGTGCGTTGGGGTATAATTTTGCTTCCGGGGCCCGAGAAGCACTTGCCTATGAGAGCCTGAAACAATGCGGTCAGCAAAGCGCCTATGAACGATTTGCCGTCAATGACACAACTATATGGAGAATCGGAACGGCATTGTCCACGCTGTGCACTGGAGCCGCACTGTGGATCGGCCCGCGTGCCGCCTATGGCGTGGATTTGACCCTGGCATTGTTGGGGTTGTGGCCAGCCATGCAGCTACAGGAATCTCAAAACAGTGAGGGCTCTGACAGCGATATAATGCAGCGCATCTGTGCTGCCGTAAAGGAAAGCGTTGGGTTTGTTGTTCATAGCCCAAAGGTCCTGCAGCTGATGTTAGGTAACGCTTTGGTAGGATCTGTGGCAACTATGCTGCTCTATCTGCTCCAGGCGCGGCTGCCGGTTATGGGAATTCCTGATGGCTTGTTGGGCCCAGTGCTGTTTCTGCTGGGACTGAGCGGTACGCTGGGGCTGCAAATTGCCCGCCTCACAGGTCGGCTGCGGTACCGTTTGGTTGTGGTGCTGTGTGGTACCGGCGTTCTCACAGGAACGCTTCTGGCCGCTACATCTTGGCTCCCTGCGGTGCTGGCTGGTGGATTTCTGGCAGGGACACTGGATGATCTGATGGACGTGTGCAGCGATGTTATACTGAACGAAATGATCCCTTCCTCTGGCAGGGCAACGCTGGTTTCGGTTTCGTCCCTTGTTTTTTCTTTTGTAATGCTGGCCGTCGCTCCGCTGTTGGGGGCACTTTTCAGCATGGCGTGACGTGATAATACATCTGCTGCAAATTGAATTATTAAATCAAAACAGCGAGGCAGACCCTCCTTAAGGAAGGCGTCTGTCTCGCTGTTTTAATGTAAATGCGGATTGAAAACTGCTATGTTTATCTATTTTCTTTATTGGAAGTGTCTTTCTGTAAAACTCGCCATTGCTTCTGAGCTTTATTTTCCCCGCAACCATCGCAGGAATATGGCCACTGGAGTTTCCACTCGGTATATTCTTCCAGGGTGATTGTTTTCTCTCGCAATTCTCTTTTGCGTACTTCCCATTCCTTCAGGTAATCATCCATGAATGTGTTTTGAAACCATAACATAGTGGGATCATGCAACAGCCAGTTATCGTTATCACTGTATTCAATTTTGAACTCCTGAATGGAGTTATATGGCTCGCTATCGGGATATGCTGTAGAGAGTGACATAAGATGCGGGTCTTCTGTATCAGCCCAAAAAAGTAATTCTATAAGCTGCGTAAAGAAACCTTCTGGTTCGGTATCTAGCGCGTAGATACACACATCCAACACCTGTGCCATTTTTTCAAGCACATCTCTTTTTGGCGTTCGAAAGCCCATTTCATACTGAGCAATCCGTGCCTGACAATCGCCCTTCAGCTCCAGGGCTTCGCCCAACGCTTTTTGGGTCATACCACGAAACGTGCGGATAAAGCGGATTTTTTCACCGGTTGTCACAGGAATTCTCTCCTTCTGTGTGCTTTTCTTGTATTGTAATAGATTTATTCATAGTTGGCAATAGAAAATTTACATTTTTGATAATTGCATGTATTTACATTATCGAATAAGTGAATTATAATCAAAATACAGGATTAACATTTTGGATAATCCGAGAAAGGGAGGTACTTTATGAAAGCAAAAAGGACTTTTGCAGAATTGCGCTGTCGCATGATCCGCAAAAATATCAATCAAAGTGAATTGGCAGAGGTGGCCGGAATTGCTGACGCAACCATGACTGACCGAATGGCAGGACGCAGTTATTTTCGGGTAGACGAAATTACCCGGATTGCTAGGCTGCTGGATATTCCGGAAAGTGAATATTATCGCTTTTTCTTTGCTTCTGAAAATTATCCCTCCGCGCAGCGCGGGCATAGCGCATAAAGGGAGGAAAATAGAATGGGCCTTAAAAAAGTAGAAGCACATTGGGAGAAAAACAGAAAACGGTGGCGAGTCAATGGGCAGCGCGACGGGGAGCGAAGGACCTTTTATAGTTTCACGCCAGGTCTACGCGGTAAAAAGGAAGCTGAACGTAAGGCTGATAGTTGGAAAAAGGGAGTACTTCACGAAAATAGCGATCCATCTGTCGCAGAACTGTGGGAGTGCTTTCTCTGCTATCTGGTGGAAGAAAAGCGGGTGGGAACCAGCACTGTTGATCAGACACGGAAGTTTGGCCGCAATTACATACTACCTGTCTGCGGAAACTTACGAATCTCTCGCTTGAATGAGGGTCACCTGCAAAGAGTGCTCAATCTTTCCGCGCAGAAAGGTTGCCTGCGACAAGATACGCATCGTCCTTCGAAAGGGCCACTCAGCCTGAAAACCCTGCGCGGATTGCGCAACATAGAACAGCAATTTGTAAAATGGTGCCGTATCAATGGTTATACCGATCTGGTACTGGAAGGCTTGGAGGTGCGCACCAGCGCACAGAAGGTTGAAAAAGAAATCTTACAACCCAATGAGCTGCAGACGCTGTTTCATGTGGATACCCGGTTGGTGCGCGGCAAACGTGTGTTCGATGAGCAGATTTACTCCTATCGTTTTGCGGTAGTCACGGGGCTGCGCCCAGGCGAATTGATGGGATTGCGCATCGGGGACATCCAAGGAGACAAACTTCATGTTCAGCAGGCAATCAACAGGTATGGAGAAACAACCAGCGGGAAAAATCAGAACGCCAAACGAACCTTTGGGTTGAATTCGTTTGCCCGCCGAATTGTTGAGCAACAACTGGAGTTACTTCACGCCAGCGGGATGCCTACAGCCCCGGACAGCCCTTTGTTTCCTGCTATGAATCAACAGAGCCGGTATCATCAATGGAAGTCTTATGCGCGCTCTAATGGCATCACAGCCATCAGCTGCTATGAAATGCGCCACACCTTTATCTCTTTGGCGCAGAACCTGCCGGAGGGAGATCTACGAAGATTATGTGGCCAGTCTGACAGTATGGATACAAGGGGCGTGTATGCGCATAAACTGTGCGATGACGATACCCGCATTGCCGGAGAGGTGGACCAAATTCTAGGGAGGTATCTTGATAATTGATAACCACCGAAAGTGGGGTCCTAAACGGGGTCACTAAACAAAAAAAGCCCCGTAGAATATCGATTC